>Ga0181395_1000127_pt1 | contig 29511 bp, 57 predicted proteins | sample 18SPOviralmetaG_FD_130124 | JGI IMG/M metagenome (GOLD analysis project Ga0181395, IMG submission 130124) | Marine viral communities from the oligotrophic San Pedro Time Series (SPOT) site, San Pedro Channel, CA, USA - 18 SPOT_SRF_2010-12-16 | ecosystem: Environmental > Aquatic > Marine > Strait...
ATGGAAGCTACTGGTAAAAATCTATCAACCTTTATGGAAAACATTGCAACTGGATTAGGTAAATTAGATAATAAAGAACTTGCAAATATTGGTGTAGCATTAGGTGCTGGTGGAGGTTTAGGTGTCTTATTCGGTACTGTAAAAGCTTTTGCAGCATTTACGGGAATGACAGCTCTTGGAGCTGGAATAGCTGGCTTTTTCACTGCGCTTGGTGTAGGAGATAAACTTACTCAAATGATGAACGTCGATGGCACTGGTTTAGCTGCTTTAGTTACAAACATGAGTAACGCCATAGGTGCATTAGACAACGATGCACTAATTAAAGTTGGTGGATTATTATTTGGCGGTGGTGTATTAGGCATATTATTTGGTCTCAAAAAGGGTGGAGGAAGACTCGCGGCTTCAGGAACCATAGGTTTAGTTGCTTTTGCTCTTGCTTTAGGAGCTTCTCTTTCTGCAATGGCTGCTGTACCTGAAGCAGCTAATAAGATTGGATTTGGAACTGGTGAATCATTTAAAGCTTTACTTACAAATATCGGAGATGCATTTATAGCATTAGAAGGTGATGGGTTTAAGTTCATTGCAGCTGCAATGGCAGGTGGAGCTTTAGCTGGTTTCCTAGGAGTGGGAGTTGCAGCAAATGTCTCAGCTGGCATAGTGCTAGTTGGTGCTGCCATAGGTGGATTTATATCTTCATTAGCAATAGTAACTAAACTTCCAATATTGTTGGGTGTTGATGGATCCTCGTTTAAAACAATAATGACAAATATTGGAGAAGGATTAAAACCCTTAAACGATTTAGATTCTGGTCTTTTAGGAAAAGTTAGTGCACTAGGTTTGGTTGGTCCAGCTGTAGCGTCTTTAGTATTGGGTCTCGGAGCAAAAGGTATCACTGATGGTGTATTTAAAATATTTAAATCAGTATGGAACTTTCTAACTGGTGCAGATAGTACAACAAACGCCGATGACGCCAGAAAAAATCAATTAGTAGCCATTGTAGAATCTTTAAAACCCTTAAATGATTTAGATGTTAACGTTGCAAATAAAATGGATACTATAGCTAAGTCTTTAACAACTTTCGCTGGCGCTATCAGAACATTAGCAGGTGTTAATATAAACCAATTTAAAAAGGGATTTAATCAAATAGCTGAAGGTTTAGCTAGTCAAATTCAAGTGTTAGACGCATTAGCTAATGGTGGGACTCTAGATAAAAAAGGAATATTTTCGTATTTTCGTAGTCCTATAGATTTTAAAAAGGGTATATTGGATCCAGGCTTAAAATTAAATGAATTAACACAACAAATAGCAAAAGCACAATTTGTACTTGGCCAAAGAGATAATCCATTTGTGGATATGGAAGGCAGAGGTGTGGCCTTAAACGAAGCTTTAAATGAAAGAAGATTTGCTGATCTTCTTGGAGGACCAGACACAATAATAAGTGCACCTGATAATAGTACGACTATTAATAATAGCAACTCTCAAGCCATAATTGCCGGTGATAATCAAGGATTTAACCCCGCCAATGTTTTACAATTTAGAAATTTTAGATAATGTGTAGGGAGGACTGTGGGTTTACCTCCAACTAGGTCGACCGAGATACCATCTCTTATATCCCCTAGAACTTGCTCCCACTCGGTAGAGTGATGTGATCTTTAGCTGCTAAGCCTTAAACCTGGCTACCACGCCTGAGCAATCAAGTTACGCCTCTTGGTAAGACGCGTTTCCTTGCACTACACCATTTGGTCCGTCGACCAAAACTGAATTCGTAGTGAGGGACTGACCGTGGTCCCTCGCGCGTTTATTAAGTAACGACCCTTTCATTTAGCCTTCTTGTGCTAACTTTGCAAAGTAAGACATTGTATCGTCTTCTTCTTTCTCTTCTTTAACAAGAGTATCAACACTTTCGACATTTGCTGCTGCCATAGGTGCAGCTGTTGGTTGATTCATTTGTGCCTCTTGCCTCATAGACATTTCACCTAATGAATCTGTATTTTCACCAAGAACTCTTTGCAGTTTTGCTTTGAGTTCGTCATAAGTTTTGTAGCTTTTAGGATCTACAAACTCATCGAGTTGGTGCATCGTATCGTACACAGTTTCGAGCTTTGCTTCATCTGCATCATATAGAGATGATGCTTTATCAAACTCTGATTTGTCGTAGTTTCTATAACCTTCTACGTTTCTTATTTTAAGTTTGAAGTTTGCACCTTCCCAAAAATCAAATGGATTTACTGGCTCTTCATCTGCAAATTGTGGTTGCATTACATCCATGATTTTATCAAAGATCTTTTTACCAAATTTAAAGAGAAACACTTTACCTTCTGCGTCTGGATTTGCAGAGTCTTGAAGAACTAAGATGTTAGTCACATAATGTAATCTTCTTTTCTGTGTTCGAGCTCGATCTTTATCAGACTCGATACCTGTATTCCATAGACGAGAGTTAAGTTCACCGACTGGGTCAGGTTGACCGATAGAAGTTAAAGAGTTTTCAATATACCATAATCCTGTTGGCCCTTTAAAGCCATGATCCCAATATCTAACCCATGGAAGTTCTTGACCTTCCATCGCTGGAAGAAACCTAACAACAGCGTAACCATTACCAGCTTTATCAACTGTTGGTTTCCATATTCGTTCATCTGCGTAGGATTTTTTTTCGCCTCCACCAGATGTGGCTTCAGCTGCTTGAATTAGTTTTGATATTTGATCTTTATTACGTTTTAAATTTTGAAATGACATTGTATATCCTTATATAACTGAAATATTAACTGTATTATTATACACTGTATTGAAACAAATGTACATCTATTTATACACATTAATCGGCAAATGCGCTATCTAATGTGTTTAGTTTAGGTAAAAAGTTTAAGTTCATCGCTTCAGCTTCTACTTTGCTTTTGATGATCGGTGAAACAAACTTCTTAACATCTTCTGGATCAATACTATTCTTTTCGCAAAGATGTAGTATTGCATCCATATAATTTATACCAAGCTCACTTACTGTTCGTTCTATGAGCTTAGTAAATTTGCTCTTAGTTAAAAATTGATCTTCTATTATCATTTATTAACAGTCCTCAATAAAATTGTATTATCATTCATTCTACCATTTGGTGAAGTCACTTTAGTCTTTAAGACTTCTGTCCAAGCTTTGTCAACTTGATTTGGTGTCTTCGTCATAACAGTTTGAATAAACCCGAGTTGAGATGATCTGAGTGTGCATTCTCGACTTAATTCTTTATCAAAGTTTTTAATGGTACTACCACTGATGATAAAGCCTTTAGGATCTTGAGTAACATACTCAGCTAACCTCTTATATTTAGTATTGAAGACAAAGAGTCTTACACTACCAATTACATTTAAAGGATTAGTTGAAACCAACTTAAACGTTGCATCTTCTTTTTGATACTTAAGTTTTGCTACCTGTTTGATAGCAGATTGTGGCTTTTTAATCCTAACTTTTCGTAAAGACTTTGTAGCTGACTTGATTTTATCTAAGTCTTCTAACATTGCTTTACATTCTGCGACACGACGATTGAGTTCAGATTTTTTCAAATGTGAATAACCTTCAACAGCGTCAGCACATCGTTTAAGATAGGCATCCTCATAATCTAGTAGCCATCCCTCAATCATCGTTCTAACGGGAATGGTAGCAGATCCACCTAACCCGTGTAACTTGAATTGATTGTATACATCGAGACTCGTCTCTTGTCCATCAATCCATTCATCTTCTAAAGATAAAAGGTCTTGCATAATCGTTTCATTAATCTTATTTTGCAATCTTTGCATAGGTGATAATGTAACAACATTGCCTTTTAATTTCTTTTCGAATTCTTTTTCTTTTATAATCTTAGCGCCATCAAGATTCATCTTGCTTAGATAAGTTTTAAATCCTTCAAGGTACTGTTGAAATACTTCGTTATCGTATTTTTCGTCAGTCTTTACAAGTTCTGACCAATAAGCTGTTGCTCCATGGTGTGTGAACATGCTAAAAGAATATTCAGGATTTGCTAGTATGTTTTTAGCATCTACCTTTTTGAAGTTCTTCTTGACGAAAGAACGTGTTAAATCACTAATATCTTTCTTATCGACATCTTCGTGAAAGTATCTTATTACATGTTCGAAACCTTTAGCGAAAGGTACTGCACCGATTCCACTTTTTGAGACTCGAGCTATTGTTCTTTTTAATTTTTTCTTTTTGATAGCCATTATTCGTCTCCGTATATGCAAATTCTAACAGTGATAAAAAGTGCAACAAGCATAATAATTATTAAAATCGTATCTAACATTAAATTCTCCTCATTTTTTATTTAATATAATATATTCTACCACATAAAAACTGTAATGTACATGCTTTTTTTCAATTATTTTCCTGTGGCTCCAGGTATTTTATCACTTAGATCAGGCATTGTTACTTCGACTTGAACCAAAGGTGTAGTAGTCGTATGATCAGTATAATCACCATCGCTTCTAAACTGTCTTGTGATCACTTCTTTGTGCAGCATTCCATCTTTGATTCGATAGTTTATAAGTTCTTGCTTGATAACGCCATCGTTATTTTCTACTGCCGTTTTTAACGGGCCTTCTTTTAATACCATCATTTTTCCCATCTGTAAAATATATGTGATTCTATTCTTGTTGTTCTTGTTTTAGTTTTAGCCCATGATGGCCTAACATAAGTAGCATGATAGTGTGTTGATCCTTCTGTGAGATCATAAGCTATTCTTCCTGAATATACTATTCTTGCATAATCCATAGCTTTAAACCACTGCTTACTATCTTTATTAGGTATATCAGACTTACCATCACAGTACCAACTAAACTGACACCTATGTCTAACTGGATGTTCTTTAGTTGGATCCTTCCATGAAGGTCTATGTTCTCCTTGATAAACGACTTCGCAAACTGTATTTGGAAATCTGCTATCCTGTACTCTATTCATAACTACTTGGCCAACTGCTACTTGACCTACCATAGATTGATTCTTCGCCTCCCAATACATATTGAGTGCGAGACACATTACTGCTTCTGCAAACATTAGTTTCTCCTCATTGTTGCATAATCTTTTGGATTGCCATCTCTAGTAACTGGCACAAGATTTGATTTATGCATTGTTGCAATACCTTGTATAAAGGTTCCTGTGTATTGCTGAGTTCTCTTACGAGACCCATTATTTGGAACTGAATCTGAAGTTTTTGCTGTACTTCTTATATTTTCTTTGTAATCAGGAATATCGTGTATTCCTTTGTTTGATTCAGCTCCTGTAATGCCCATCTTTTTTAAGAACTTTTCATGTTCTTGATGAGCCTTATCTTGCTTTCGTGAAAATTTACGTTTACGCTTACGACTGTGTTTAGTAGTTGTAAAGTAAACCGGTAAAAGATGCATGGTCATGACTTAATCCCAATCATTATCCATAGCGACTGTATCACGCATCGCATCACCGTAATGTTGATCTGCATATTTTGATGCATCGGTATAGTGATATGGGTTAGAGCCATTATCATATTTATCTAAGTACAATGTTTCTGATAAACGAACTTTAGAATTTCGTTGTACCTTCTTTGTAAGCTTTTTTGAAAGCTTTCGTACTAATGCGATTCTTTGTTTATTTGTCAATTCTTTAGCCATAATATCCTCCTATTAAATAAGCTAACCATAATGTAAAAAGCGACAGTATTGTCACGTAAGTTTTTTGAAATAATAGCCATAGCCCAACCAAGATAAAGAGGAGAAAAATAAGCGGTTGAGCTGTGGCCTCAACGTATAGGAATGAAATGATGCTGTTAAATGTGTCCATCATGATTTGTTTCCTTACGTTATCCTAAGATTCCTTCTTCAGCTTCTCGGTCTTGCAAGTGAATCATAAATTCAGATGCTAAGTCATAAGTAGTTGAAGGAAACCTATCTACCATTTTTTGAGCTAAAGTTTTCTTTTGCTCGTCTGACATCCCGATTAGGGTGTCTATTACGTTTTTATAATCAAAAATATCCATGTTTTTCTCCGTTAATTTGTTTATCTTGATACCATCCTACCTCAACGGGATATGATTGTACATGCTTATTTTACTTTTTTTCGTTTTTTTCTTCTTTTTTATCTTTATGTGATAAATATGTCACAAATATCCATGGAGATAAAACGTACAAAACTCCTAAAATATACAAACTAATCAATATTCCTATCTGATCCATTATATAACCTCTGTTAGTGGAGACGTTATGATCTCTACATCTTCAAATGGTACTACTAAAGTCCAGTTATTAGCGTTATCTTGAAGCTCATAGAGTTCTTTTGCAGTATCACGTTTCTTGAGTGTACCAACTCTTTCGAGTATCTTGTAACCAACAATTGGTAAATCAGCTAAACTGTACATTCCACCTGGACGACCAAACTCATCTACTGGAAATTTATATTTGTATTTACATTTCATCTTCTTGACTCCTTTTTTCTTTTAAAATAAGTTTTAACTATTGCTGTAATTATTTTTTCTTTACGAGCGGTTTCAGGTGTTAATAATTCACAAATGGCATTACAGAATATTTTAGCTTCTTTTGCTGTTTTAAATTTTCTATAGCTTCTTTGAGAATGCTTTTTATCTTTAGGTTGATAATCATCAACAAAAAATCGAGGAGTATATCCACCATTCGCACGGTCAGGCCATACACCAACTTTTTGACCAGATTTTTTATCAACCCATTGTTGAGCTTGCTGCGGAGTTTGATTTAACATATTTTTTTCCTTGTTGTCTCGATTTTTTATTTCCATTTCTTTTTAGAGATTTCTCCCAGGATCTGGAAGTTGAATGCGTTTTGCCTCGTCCTTTGATACCTTTACTCAAGATCTCCACCCTTGTGCTTTAAGCGTTTCTCTTTTTCTTCCTCTATTCGCGATACTATTTTTATAGCCCGAATAGTTGGGTCTTTTCTCTACTGGCAAAGGAGGAATAAACTGAATCTTGCCTCCCTTTGCTAAAAATTGCTGAGTGTGTTGACTCATAATACTCTCACAAAACTATCAAAGGTTGTTTTTTCGACCTTTTTTAAGACAGCTTTCGAATGCTTACAATAACCATGATATACAAATCCATGACAGCTGCATTGAAATCCTTCGTTAGTTAATTCAACGTCGTATTGTTTTCCAGTGCTACCTTCGACCGGCCAAACAACGCCGACGTACATATGGCCTTTAGGATTAAACCTTGTAGGCCTTAGATATTTGTTTCGAAACTTTCTCATTTCTTTGGAAATACCCACTTAACTAGGCCTTGTGAACCGTTAGGAAATCTTTTAAATATAACAAAGTAATGATTCATTTGCTTTGCATATTTTTTAGCTGACTTTTGAGCTTCTTTAAAACAGGTGAAGCTGCTTATTGTGCCAACTTTTTCATTAAATACATCATAATATAACATTATATAGCTCCTTCAATAATTGCTTTATTAACTATTCTACGCTCTTCTTCATCAGCTTCTTCTCTTCGAAGAACGATGGTTGAAGCTTCGCCAAAAAGAATTCTAGCGTCTTGGTCTCTTTTGAAACCATTCTCGCTAGCAAAATCCATTGAGCTAGTGAAGAAAACATTATCTCTATCTAAGAGATTCCAGTTTTCAATAACAGTTGAAAGTGCAAGAACGTCTCTCGCCCAATCGACTCTGTTACCAGCGCCTTCGTATATAGCGATTCCGCCGTTATCTGCTTCTAAAAATATTGATTCGTTTGACATTTTTTTCTCCGTTATTTTTTTATCTTGATACCATCCTACCTCAACCACGCACAGATGTACATGCTTTTTTTCATTTAAAAAGAAAAAAATGCGTTTTTATTAGATTTTAGCTGAAAGTGTTACAAAAATGTAACAGTTAATGAAGACTATTATTTGATATATCGCTACCTTTTGGGATCTTAATATTGCTCTCTCTTATAAGAGGAATAGATTCGATAGCACTATATAATATAGATTCTATTGCATCGTCTTCTTCGAATGCTATTGTATATAACTCTACACTGGCCTTTAATAATACTGCAGCATGCATCAACAAAAGCTTTTGATTATTACCACCGTTTTCCTCAGCAGCTTTATTAATAGCATTTTGTAAATGAAAAGCAAAGTTTTTCATCAAATCCATGTCAGATTTTTTATTCATTGTTACCCCTAAACAGCAAAGGATTCACCACAACCACATGATGCCTTTGCATTGGGATTTACTACCTTGAGATAGGATCCACCCAATTCTTGAACATAATCAATCGTGCATCCAAACACGAACATCTCTGCTATTGGATTAAGCCATAGGTTGCCTATGACAGCTTCTTGATCTGTAGTTCCCCATTCATATTGGAAACCAGAACATCCACCACCTTTGACAGTAAGCGAAACGTTTGGCTTTCCAACTGAAGCTAAATAGTACTTAGCAGAATCAGTTAATTTAATTGGTGCATTCATAGAACTATTTATATAAATAATCTTTTAACTCTGTGGCTCTGGGGGGTGGAGTCGAACCACCACGTCGTTAGACAATACATAAACAGTGTATCGCGTCTACCAATTCCGCCACCCCAGATCAGATTATGCAGCTTTAGCTTGTCTCCATTCTTCAGCCTTTTCGACTGCTGCTATCATTCTTGTCATACCGATTCCACCACCGACTCGAGGAAAGAAATCCATAGCTAAGAAGTCTTTAAGCTCTTGTTCAACTCTATCTTTTCCAAATAACTTATAAAGAAGTTCAGCGTACTTACCTTCACTAATTGTATGGAACGTATGAGACATTTGCTCTTTATCAGTACTTCTTTCTGCAGAACCGATTGTTTCCATACCGTTTAATATTACATCAATCTTCTTACTTGTAAGTTCATCGTTATGGCGTGACATATTCCAGAATGGTGATGTAAATTCTGGAAAGTTTGTTATCATTCCCCAACCAATCTCGTCTTCGTGCTCATTCTCAATCTCTTCAACTTCAAATTGATCTTGCCACTCCTTGTATGTTCTAATATCTAGCTCAGGAAAACCAAGATATTCACATAGTTCTATCTCCATGGCTTTAAGATCATTAATATCTCCTGGAAATTCAAATTCAAACATTGGAAATATGGTTTCATGTCGTCCTTCTACTGGCCTTGGTTCCTGTCTGTAGGAAGTCGAGATACAAAAAAACCCGTTCTCTGACGGGTTGGTTAATAACTCATATTCTAGCCACATTTGTCCCGTCTGCGGGAGCGGCCATATATTACCATTATATTGATATGTTGCTACTGTTTCTGGATCCTCACAAGCTGCTAATATACTCAGTCTATTTTGAGTATGAACTTCATGGAACCCTTTAGATAAAAAAAAGGACCTTAAAAGGTCCGCTGTTTTAGTAAATTTTTGTGGTTTAATTAGCGATGTCATTTTTAACTCCTAGGCATAAATCATAAATTACTTTTATTTATACAAAAAAAAGCATGTACAACGAAAATAAAGTTTGGTATAATATATTATGTTGTCTTTAGAAATCATGGGTGGAACTAGATTGGAACAGACGTTAACTGCTGAGGCTGTTACGTTTGCATTTAATCAACTCATTCCACGTATTAAAAATTGTACTCTTAATGTATATCTGGTATCTTCTGATAGTTGTTTCGAAACCGACGATCGAGAATACGAAATAAGGATAAATAAGAACCAGACAGGCGATGATTTTTTAACCGCCGTATTTCATGAAATGGTACATGTTAAACAGTACATACGTGGTCAACTCGATCAAGATAGCGACTTAGATTATTTCGATAGACCATCAGAAATAGAAGCTTACCAATTACAGGAGGAATTATTAGAATTATGGAAAAGCAAGTAAAAGATTACCAAACAACAGCTTATGAAATGTACAGAAAAGAATGCTTAGCAGCATTAGGAGAAAATGAAAGAATTAAGCTTGAAATACATAGTCTTCAAAAACAATTACAAGGTACCTATAAAAGAATAAAGGAACTATCAGATGAAAACATTAAGCTTAGGGTTTATCTTGCTGATGCTCGTGAGCAGCTCGGCCTTAGCACAGAACCCCTTACTCCGAACAGAAGTAAAAGACCACTTTAAAACAGTCATCGTACAAACACCTTACAAGGTAGAACTTTGTGCCAATCAACAAGTATCTGGTGACAAAACAGGCGACACTTTAGGCGGTGCAGTTCTCGGTGGATTGATAGGAAAGGCCTTGACTGGCGATGATAACGCTGCTGGATTAGGCGCTTTGTTTGGTGGAATAATAGGTCATCAAAACAGTCAAGCAACTGGTGGAACTCAGCGTGTATGTCGATATGAAACACGATATAAAGAAGAATCTAAAAGGATATATTCATATTCTATAGTTACATTCTGGCATCAAGGTCAACAATATCAAGTTAAATTTTTAAAAAATACACCGTTAGGTTGAATATATAGTTATTATGAAAAAGAATTCTAAAAAATTAATTAAAAAGGTAAATGCTATGGATATGAGTATTCAATGGTTGTTAACTAATCCAGTTACTACTGCTTTAGTAGGACTAATTATTTTTTATATCGGTCTAAAAATGTTTTCAGGCGGTATGAAATCAATGGGTAATATGGAACATCTACAATACTTTTTAGGGAATCCAATTTATATGTTCTTTGGTGGAATTATAATGACACTCGCATGGCAATCGAGTTCGTTATCAACTACAGCAATTATTGCGTTGGTCGCATCTGGAGCTCTACCACTTCCAGCTGCAGTTGCTTGTGTATTAGGTGCAAATATAGGAACTACAGGAACTATATGGTTAGCTGGATTCTTTGTATCTGATGGAATGCCGAAAGGTGATACTTTACGTATTGCAATGGCGCATACTGGAATGAACTTAGCAATGGCAATAATGCTATTACCTTTTGTACATCACATCGCTAAATTTCTTGGAAGATTTTAAGCTTCACTGAGGTTAGCAAAAGATACAGATCCATCTTTATTTTTCTTAACCTCAGACCTCTTTGTGTATAACTCAGTTGTTACGTTATCATCAACGTTTATCTTATATTTGTCATGACTGTGGTGTAACACAAACTGCACGTCCTTAAATTCTCTAAACATACTTTGCCAAACAGGTCTCCAATTATTTGTCAACCTATTATTATTTGTATTTCCTCTGTCAGATTGTAAAGCTCCGTTAAAATCTGATACGCTCTTCACGTTAAAATCAAATATAGAATCAAACCCATACATATGGACTTCATCAGCCTTTAACTTATTACAAGCATAATGAGTAGCCATATGGCCACAATTAAGATCAGTATAGTTTGCAACATATTTAGGTAATACTGTATAGAACTCTTTAACTTGATGCGCAACCTTTACAAAGTGTTGAGGATTCATTTCCATCCAGTGTTTAGGTCTAAATCCTAATACCCATTCTCCATCAAGTTCTACTTGTTGTTTAGCTAAAGCATTCATAAATTTATAGTCAACTATACACGTTGCATATTTTTCCGGAACCTGAAATGCTATCTGATTACACGCTAGTTTTAACCCTCTTCTCGGTGCATCTTGATATAAAAAAGAATGATCACCATTTCCTATGATATGAACTACTCTCTTCATTACTTTCTCCAATAATCCTTTATCCAACTTTGTGGGTTATAAGTCGCCATTGGTGTAGTTACCGATTCCCTTTGAGCCTGAACTACATTAGGTCTTCCGTGAAAACACACTATAGATGTCTTATCATCAGGCTTATTTGGATACACTTGATATTTATAGGATTTTAAACGACCTGGATATTCATGTTGAAGTAGTTGATATCGCAATGGATTCATATATCCATGTAAGAACTCACCATCTCCTCTATATTGTGACTTAACCTCATTGATATTATGGCTTGCGTGTGTCCATATACTATTCCACATATAATATTTCCATGACATAACAGCAGATTGTAATACGTTTTTAAGATGTGGTTGATGATCGTTAACAGATCCAACATCTTCTATTCCCATGAAATTACCATCATATTCAAATAACCAATCTAAATCCCCTGTGATTAATGTATCTAAATCAAAGTATATTACCCGTTCAGATAATCCATGAGAACAATCAAACAGTTGTAGTTTATTCCACCAACCATCATATCCTTTTTTTAATATCTTCGTTTCGATATTTGGTACGTCTTTATCAGAAAAACATATAAATTTATGATCTATAGTAGTATTACGTTCTATAGAAGCTTTTAAATTAATTACATATTCTATAGGAAACTTAGTTCCCCACCATACACAAGCAACTGTTATCATAGTATCTCATAGTTCTCGTTGTAATTATGTTTAGCTAAACAACCCTTTTCTTTTTGTATGGTTGTAAAATGATCTTTAGCTTCAGCAATCCATGGATAATACTCTTGCAACCAAGGAAAGTTATGTACGTTTAAGAATACATCAGTTGGACCAGCATCTGTCTTAGCTTTTTCTATCAATAGTTTTGCACCTTCCGGAGCAACCATATATGCATGAGCTCCACCAAAATAAGGCTTATGTACTAATGGTTGTACACCAAGAGTTTTAGGTGTGTTATAGTTTCCATACGAAGGTTTTCCCATATTTATAACTTTATCAAATGACATATTAGGCAAATCACCTGTTAAAATTGCATCATGTTCAAATATGAATACTATTTCATTTGTTGCAACTGACATTTTCCATAGATGATAATGACCTAAGAATGCAGCCACAACGCTAGAATAGTTTGAAAAGTCACTATGAAATCCAGACGTGTTGATACCTTCATTTGTTAATATAGCAGTAAGGTCGTCTTTAGGGGTAAAGCCAAAAAATTTTACTATTTCTATACCTAACTTTTTTCCAGATTCAATACACCTATCTGCCACTTGATGAGACTTTGGATTATCATGAATTGTTATAACATGTGCGCTCATAGCGTTGTTGTACTCCGTGTTCCTTGAACTTTTGTGTAAAAATCTGTAGTTACTCCTAGTTTGGCACCAACCAATTGTTTACACATTAACGCATCGTTTGGCCAAAGTCCATGCTCTTTAACAAGTTCTAACATCTTTTCAGCACCTTCCCTTTTAATTATGTATGCTGAATTTCCAGCTAATCCTTGAGGCACGTTAATAGAATCTATATAAGGGCATGGAATAACAGCTTCTCTATGTAATAGTACTTTATCATAAAAATCTTGAGATCTTCTGGTTGCACCTCGAGGATCGTTAATTCCTATGATACTATAATTATTATCTGTCATATCCATTCTTAGTTTTTTAGTAAAAATAGCATCGTGCTCTAATACTAGTATCGGCGATTCTATATCAGCACAAAACTTCCATAGTTTATAATGGCTTAATGCACAGGCGATCCTTGCATCTATGTTGATCGTGTTATACGGGCTCTTTGTTAGACCTGATTTTATATCATGTTCTACTGTTTCCCATGGATAATTCCAACTTATACCATTTTCCATCATAACTGTAGCAGTATCATTTGGTGTTACTGCATTAAACTTTTCAATAGTAAAAAAATCTGGCATTAAAGACGATGAGTGTAATCTAAAATGAGATTCTATACATTTATTAGCGGCTTGATTAGATTCTGGGTGATCTGGAATTGTAATTACAAATGCTCTCATGATGATATTGTAGTTCCTTTATTATGTGTCAAGTATTTTTGTAATGGTGATATCGCCCATACTTCATGCGATTGTCTACTAGCAATCTTATGACTTGGAAATCCTTCATTGACATGGTCAAAAGCATGACAATCTGTCCAACCATCATATATGTCAAAAATACCATCATCTTCATATAACTGTTTATACTTCTCCCACCAAGCGTTATAATCAGGATGCTGTGTATCCCACATTATAAATCCTGATTCCATGTGTTTATGCGGAGCTCTATTTAAATAATGAGTAATACAACCTTCTTGTGCTAAAGATGGAAAGAAGTCTTCAGGTATCTTTTCTCTTATCACAACGTCAGCGTCAATTGATATTAAGTATCTTTCTTCTATAGTATTATAAGCTTCAATTAATGAGAAAGGTGCATGACAAAATCTAACAGCATCAAACTCATAATCGTATCCGTCCTTAAAATTTATATTATTTTTATAGTGGTGATAATCATATACTTTAAAATGTTTCTTTATCATCTTACCACTAGATCTTTTTTGAAACTCTTTAATTTTTTCTATAGGATGAGGTAAGAATTCAACCTTTTCAGTGCTTTCGGGTAAGTTATCTCCTTCATAATAAACTCTCATAGAAGCATTATCTGGCAATAGTTCATTAGCTTGTTTAGCTAGTTGCATACCCCTGGAAATAGTTTCATCTTCAAATCTAGACCAATATCTTTTAGCTTTGTCATTAAGTTTACTAATATCGATACTACTAGCTTTTAGCGGCTTATCTAAAAATGTAGTTATTATTTTAAACTTCATTTAATAACCTTTTTACTTCATATGCTTTATCTCTAACAACATTTAGAAGTTCTCTTGGATCCACATTAACATAAAACACAGACTCGCTCATACCTTTTGCTACATGATTTGGTACCCAATGATCAAACAGAGGTTGTTTTGATAAAGGCTTAAATGAATGACGTGCTGTAATTCCATTGCTATTTAACAACTCAACCATGGTGTCAGGTTTTGGATGTTTCATATCGTATACCCATACAGCTTTTCGATTATTAGGCATATGATATTCTTCTGGTATTACATCATTGTATATGTCGCATATCTTATGTCTTTTAAACATGTTAATGCTATACTGTTCTAAAGATTCTAAAGCCATCGTTGCTTGAGAGTCTGGCATCCTATAATTAAAACCAATACGTTTATGATAATAATTATGTTTGTTACCAAAGCTCATGTTTTTCATGTCTTGAGCTTTTTCGATGAAGGCTTTATCATTACTTGTTATGATGCCACCTTCTTCTGCATGTATTATCTTGTTACGGTAAAAAGAAAAACAGCCTATATCGTATGTGCCTACTTCAGCACCTTGAGCCTCACACGCATCTTCAATAACTCTTAACTTATATTTCTTTGCTATATAATCAACACGATCCATGTCTACTGTACGGCCATATACATGTGTAATCATTAATATTCTTGATCGCCATTTATTAACAGCCATGTCAAAGTGTTTTTCAACTTTATCTAAATCAATCAATAGATTTTCATCGCAATCTATAAAGACTGGAGTCAACCTTGCATAGTGTACTGCAAGACCAGAAGCATACATCGTAAAATCTGGAACTATTACTTGTGTATCATTCGGCATCTCTAAAGCTTCGATAGCCAAATGCAATGCAGCTGTTCCGGTGTTAGTGGCACATGCGTATTTAGTTCCTGTAAACTTAGCGTATTTTTCTTCTAGTTCTTGATAAGGAAACATAGTTAGCCTTCTTCATGATTAAGATTAAGATAATCATCTATGCAAGTGTAAGCTTTTCCCTTTCCTAAAACAGATAGTTTAACCATTTCTTCAAAACATGGTTTATATTCTTTGTAGTAGTTGACACCTTGACCTTCTAATGTACCATCAGGGTTTAAAGTTACCATTATTAAAATCCATCCGTATAATATTTCATTCATTTTACCAATCCCATTTACTTCCGTTTTGCTTATAATAATTTATAGTTTTTTTAACTGCGTCCTCCATACATACCTGAGGCCTAGTACTTATCGCGCCATACAACTTTGTGTTATCTGATTGAAGATGCCATATCTCCCATGGTCTAACCTTTGACTCATCAACTTCAATATCAATAGAATTATGACCCATGATTTTGCCAACCATTTCTGCTAAGTCATATATCTTGATGCCATCTTCACTTCCCATATTATATACTTCACCCCACTTACCATTCTCTAATAAGTCAACTGCCATTCTTACAGCATCACCTGCGTATTGGAAATCTCTAAATGAGTTATTACCTAATCGAACAGTGCTTGATTCTGATAACTGAGATATTATTTCAGGTAAAACATATTCGTGCGTTTCTCTTTCACCGATACAATTAAACTGTCTCATAGCGATAGCGTTAAGACCTGATTCCTTATGGCGTACTTGAACTAAACCATCTGCTGCAAGTTTTGATACTCCGTAAGTTGAGTGAGGTTCTACTGGATCTGATTCTTTTATCTTTCCAGTCATATTACCATATATCTCTGCAGATGAAACTTGTAATAAACCTTTGATGTTAACTTCTTCGCAAGCCGTAATTACTCTTAAAACCGAAGTTGCATTAATCTCAAAGAAGTGCATTGGCCTATTAAACCCTTCAGGAATATAGGGCTCTGCTGCATAATTAAAAACCCAATCTATATCATGAGCTTTGAAGAATGTAACTAACATTCTCCATTGTTGATTAATATCCCAATCTTCAAATAAAGCTTTTTCATGAATATGTTTCACAGAACCAGATACTAGATTATCAACGACTAATACTTTACAATTTCGTTCTTCTATAAGATAGTCAACGAGATGAGATCCTAAAAAACCTGCTCCACCTATGACACAGACATTAGCATCTCTTATTTCTCTATTCATGTTCTCCACCGTTGCCTCTTCCATTATATCCATCAAATATTTGAGGTTTTCTCTTTGCTGTTTCAAAAGTTGCAACTGTAACTACTACAGCAGCTATTATACACAAGTGTGCGACCACTGAAAATCCCCATATCCACATACTACCGTATGCAAGTGCAAAACTACTCGCCCACGTCCACGCAAGTATTTGTAAAATCATATGTCTTGCTTGTAAGCTTGGAATATTTCGCAGTGGATTATGATCTGCATTCATTAACGTATTCCACATATTGTAAATTGCTTCTCTCATTTTTCATATTCAAGTGCATCTCTGCACATGTCCTCTAATGTTTGGGTTTCTTTAAAAAATCTTGATTCTAAAGGGATAGTTGAAACTGGAATATCTCCTGGTCTTCTTTCTTTAGACATAACTAAAAACTCTTTACCAGATACCTTCTTCATAGTATCTATTACTTCTTTAACTGTAACTCCATGTTTGGATCCTAAGCACTCTACTTTGTTAGTAGCATCTGCTTCAGTTATCCTCACTATACCATCTACTATATCTTTGATATGTGTGTAATTTCTAACACATGTACCATCTCGAGTATCATAATCTGTACCAAATAATGGCATAAATGGGTGATCGTTACCCATTGAATTTGCAACTCTTGCAGCTTTTCTTATAAGATGGCTTATTTCATCGTCAAACTTATAAAAACCATTGTTGCCGCTTACATTATAAAATCTTACTAAACTATATTTGTCATAAAATTGTTGAGTTATAAGTTCTCCGCCCCATTTTGTAGCTGCATATGCATTTGAGCCAGGATTAAAAGCTGATCCAGTTGAACAGTATATAAAATGCCAACAAGGAAAAGCTTCGATAATTTTTTTTGTGCCATTAACGTTAGTATCATAATAATCCCATGGTTCATCAACAGATGGGCCTACCTTTGTCTTTGCTGCTACGTGCACAACCTTATCTACGTTATGATATTTTCCGCTTATTGTTCTGATATCAAAGTTTATGTATTCATCACACCACATTGATATATCATTTTGATTGTCATTATAATCTGTTGCAAGAATCCAATGGCCTTTTTCTTTTAGTGCTTTACATATATGCGCACCAATATAACCAGTAGCTCCTGTTACCAATATTTTCATTGTATAAACAAACTAACAATGAAATTAAGCATAACAGTACCAACAACCATAGCAGTCATCATAATGAATAGTGTTTGTCCTTCAGTCATTTAAATCTCCTTTTTATCCTATTATACCATATTTGATATTATTTGTAAATAGGTAAAAGGATAATATTATTCTCTGGACCAGGTATTTCTGTGTATGTGGCTTCTAAAATGCCCCATAAGTCTTTAGATTCTTTCAATTGACCTTTACCGTATTTTTCTTCCCATGCTTTTTGTTCTTCTCCATATTCTATATAGATCACAGGCATACACTTTGATATGGTACCAAGGCAACCTTCTAGCACTAACCTATCTGGACCATCTACATCTATCTTTATAAGATCAACATTATCAACTTCTAAGTCATCTATCGCATATGCAGGAACGTTACCAGATTCAGTATTTATTACAGTCTTTCCGCCTCTAGTAATACTACCGCTTTTGTTCATAGCAGCAAAGTTATATACAGACGCTCTGGACATATCAACATTATAAGATATTCCTTTGAAATGATATTCTCGCATTTCAATCATATGAACATGTTGAAATCCTATCTTATGGAGTGCCATTCCAAAAGATCCCCATCTACATCCTACATCAATGGCGTTTCGTGTATTGGCTAAGTGTTCTTTAATTGCTGCAACTTGAATCTCAGCATCATTAGTTTTGTATTGACCCAAAGTGCCTCGAGGATCGTGTAGTTTATCTGAGTTCAATAACCAATTATTATCGTATCTTTCTTGTGACCAATCGTTTGACTCAAACTTATATGGTTCTGGTTTCATTTACAGTTCTCCATGTTTTAAGAGGATTAAAACAGCCAGTGCCAATACTTATATGATCAGCACCTAAGTCTTTATAATATTCTGCGTGCCAAGCTTCTTTTATCCCACCACCAGCGATAACTTCTACATTTTTATATTGTGATTTTAGATATGTAATAATCTTTCGAGTATGCGGAAGTAATATAGCTCCGCTTAATCCACCCTTATCAGTTGGTAAAGTGTTACTTGCATGAATCTGCGTAAATCCCATATCAACGATTTTATCTAATAATGCATATGATGAAGTTGGTGGTACTTTTACTATACACCATTTTCTTTTTTTAACTGGCCATAAATCAAAACCTTTGAAATCGGTGGTATCTTGATGAACGTCTAAGTTAGGGCAACTGATATTAAGCTCTATATTCTGGCTTTCTGGTACGATTGATTCTAAATTTATCCAATCATATTGATCTATTGCTGCAATACTCAATACTTCGTTAAAGTTTGTACGTTGTATTCCATATTCTATCCCACGATTTCTTAGGCCAATCTTATTTCTCCAGCCGTTTCTTGTGTATCTTAAAGTTTTTATTATTTGTTTTAGCAATCCAGGCCTTGGTTTGTATGTCCAAGTTCCAGTAACACTTACAGCATTTTTAAATTTTAAATAGTTTCCAAAGGGTGCTGATATAAAAGTCGTCATTATTTTTTAATTTTTTTAACAATAGGATCCATCCAAGTTACTTTATGTTCACCCGTTATAGTCATACTACCACCATAAGTTTCATGTGAATTAGATATCCAAGAGTTCTTGATATTACGTAACAACCACATATAGATTGGAACAATTATAATTGTTACGATTAAACATATTATTGTAAATATTTCAAAAGTCATTGTCTAATCCGTCCTTTGTGTAAGTTGTGCCATTAAAGTGCTTATCCATCTTTTCTTTTTCTGTAAGTTCTTTTCTCATAAACATAATATCACAATAACCGCATTGCACATAGCCGTCATCTGGTACAGTATACCAAACTTTTGGATGTTCTCCATTTCCATTACACGAAATTCTATCGCTATCTACATAAACAACTGTCTGTATATTAGGTTCTTTTTTACCTTTTCCCCAGTTCCATATTCCCATTTTATTCCTCGATCTTATCTCTTACAAGTGGTTTACACCATGCCGAATAATTGAGAATCAAGTTCGTCTTTTGGTTATTAATTTTTTCAGCATACCATTTACATTTATCCATATTAGGATGGACTATCTCACCTTCAGCCTGATCACCATTCATTATCGTTAATATGAATACTAATTCTTTCATTTTATAATATGAGTCTGTCTTATCAAGTATTTTCTTCCTTGAGCTCCAGCAAAATGTACAAAAGATGCACTCTCAAAAGATTCTTTATGTAGTCCTACCATAAAATTCCATTTATAAGGCAACGTATAAGCTAATGGTATATTTTGGGATCTCCAATGATTCATATATGATTGATCTGTGTGTCTACCTCCAGGAGGCCTAGCTTTAGTTTTAATTGCTTCTGTGATGTATCTATTTAAACTTTTTCCAGCTTCTTTATCTACCATCTGCACACCACCATTTATAAACTTTCCAAATGGCAAATTCATTTGACTTGCAGTTCCGCGATAATCTTTCCCTAAGTCTTCTACACCGTGATGTCCCTTTGCTTCTGGTAATGGATCAGCCCATGGCGTAGCCCATATGTCGTTATCCAATACTACAATTCTGTCATAGGTATCATCACCCATAGCTAAGTATCTGATGAGAGTTGAACACTTATTTTTCCCTCCCTTTGAGAAGTCATAGTCTTCACCTTTTGAACTATAGTTGAAGTATGTTATGTCTAAATCTTTGGGATATTCTGTTATCTTTTTGTAATCATATCCATGCTTTTCGCAATATCTTTCTACTGTAGGAACTAAATGAGATTTCATTATCTTAGCTCCTTCTACTGCATCAGCAGTTTGGTCTCCGCCATAGATATATCCTGGAGTGTTACCTACTTCGACTTGTATTATAAGAGTTTTTTGCATGCTTCGTATACCATATCTACTGTTATATATTCGTTAGCTTCATCACAATGTGTGCATGAATACGTTGCACCACATGGGGTTCGAGGATGTTCATATCCTATGATTATATGATTATCATAACTCATGATATTAGAATCAGTAATACCACCTTGTATATCAACAGCTGGAATATTATATCCTCCTAATATATGAGTTACAAAACCGTGATAAGTTATACCAAGTTTAGCTCTACTCATTATCGCTATTGATTTTTTTAAATCATCACTGTAAACATTTATGGCATTCTCTAAATCTGGTTCCACGTATTGACCACCTGGTTTTATTCTTACAACACGGTATCCATCTTCAGTTAATCTATTTGTAAGCTCTTGATATTTTCTAAATCCCCAGTCTTTATTTCTCGAGAAGAAAGTGGATTTATAATCAGGATTTATTAAGATGAAGTCTGTAAAAGTATTTGTATCTAATTCTTCCTTAGTTAGTCTTACTTTATATTTAGATGGTTTAAATGGTCTCCATATCATTCTTTCGCCGAGTATGGTTTGTTCTCGACCCTTTGTATAATAATCAACGTGAATATCAGATGGTTCATCAGTGTCACGAGCATTCATTGTCAAAGAGTTTTCATCTTTTACCTTTGTTATAAACTCAACATTATCGTATAGTGTATTCCAACCAGCGTGATATAACGGAACTATCTTTTTGCCTGTTTCTTTATATACTTCTTCAGCTTTTCCTAAAAAGATAATATCATCGCCTAAGCCCATAAACTTACATCCTTGAAATATTGTATTTGTTCGGCATGAGGATATTCACAAAAGTTCATCTTTGCACCACGCCTAAATATCTCTCTTGCCATGAACGCAACGTTCCAACTATCAGGAAATCTCGGATCATCTTTTCTTTCTCTTATGTTTATATAAACATGTATCTTATTCATGGGCAATAAGAACTTTGCAATATGCATCATACCAGAATCAGCACCAACATGTAAACTTGCCTTAGACATAATGTATATTATATCTTTAAGGTTCTTATAATCACCTTCACCGCCAACTCTTATTATTTCATAACCTAAGTTCTTATAATAACTTTCTATGTTTGGTATTCTATCATCACTCCATCTATCAACCTTACGGTATAGTTGACCAGCATCCCATTGAACTGTAATGAATCTTTTAGGTAAATCTATATCTCTCTTTTCAATATTCTTCTGAAGAGGAATAGTGTCAAGTTGTTTTGAATATAATATATAAAATGCTTTATCTTTTATATTATCATAATCAAACTTACCTGTTGTCATACCTTTAAAATAATGGTGAGTTGAATTAAGTTCTACATCTCCAAACTTTACAAGATCATTTAATACTTGGAGATCTGGATGAGACATATGTAGATTGACAATATTATCATCAACCTTTGATATTGTATGGGCCAAAAAGATAGTATCAATAGCATCGCCTAAAGGACGAGGACTTTGAGTTACTAAGTTAATCATTGAATGCCGTATGAAGTACTTAGATTGACTGTGTTAAACGTTACAGGACTTGGAATATAAGTTTGCATTGTAACATTCTTTGAGTTTATCATAAAATCAGATTGATCTAATCCATGAGTTTCTACGGCCTTTAACATCTTCTTTGCACCTTGAGGAGTCATGGCGTAAGCTCCAGTTCCTGGCGCCATAGATGCATCATACCATGCGTTATCTTTGTGATATTTTAAAGGATAATCTTCAGCCCATCTTGCAAGACCAAATGTTTTCCAGTTATAATTTACAAATTGTAGTAGACCTAATTTATTAGGAGGTTGAAAGACGCTTTCGCAATTTAATATTAGATAGTCACTAAACTTATGATTATCCCAACTCGTTATACAAATAGCATCATATTCTATGAACGCCATAGGTTCATTGCTCTCTACGACTTTCTTCCAAAATTGTGCATTGTTTATTGCGCATGCCATTTTAGTTAAATATTTGTGATGATCTTCAACCTTAAAGTCTATTAGTCTGCTTTTTTCTATTATGCCTAAATTTTTAAATTCTTCTGTATCTTGTACTGTTTCTGCAGTAAGACCTTTGTGTAACTCTACATCCCAGTTCCATCTTTTAAAGGATGTCAAAGCTTGTTGAGCTTGTTCTTCTGACTCCATATGGCCTTCTATATAAACTATTTGTCCTTTCATTTGAAAAACTCTTCTGAATTAATTGCCTTATCATCTATCCACAAATCAAAATGTGGTTTATTACCTACATCAAGTTCGTGATACTTACATCCCCACTCTTTAAGTTGTGTTTCAGTAAGTTCTCTCCAATCCATTTTAGTTACAGCACCTCTTGCTGTCATGTATTTTATTGTATGTCCTTCATCATATAACTTATTAATCTTTTCAATCCTATTAAACATTGGTTTAGATTCAGCATACTTACCATCTTTTGTATTACATATAGTTCCATCGATATCAACAATGTAAATCATGATTGACTATCCCCAGGTTGTACACGATAGTTGTCATTAGGATCATCGTGTGTTGATGCTTCCATTATAGATCCACGTTCTATACATATCAATTGATGAGGCATCAATGGTGGATTCCTCCACTTTTGTCCTCTTTCTAAGATAGTTTCACTTTGTACTGCTGTTTTAGTATCTATCCATCTTACTTTGAATTTACCTTCTAACACATACCATGTTTCATCTTTGACAGCATGAAAATGCATAGAAAACTTTTTGCCTTCATCAAAGTTTAAGAACTTACCGCAGTAATCTTTTTCATCAGCGAATATGTATTCCTGACCCCAACCTTTATTAATGGTACGTATGATCTTCTCCTGTTATTTCTTCAAGATTAGGTGCATATACACCTGTTTTAGTAACTGTAACTGCTGCAGCTTGTACTGCAAATTCTGTAGCTTTAATCATATCTTGATTATTTAAATAATCATAAACGAATGCTGCCAAAAATGTATCTCCACACCCACATGGATCATGTGTTTCAACTTGAGGCGGTTGTACATACTCTTCATGAGTTGATCCTGCGAATCTTATCGTAACGTCATCTCTTCCGCCTGTTATAATATATGTATCATCTCCTTCAGATGTCCTTTTATTCCATTCATCTCGATTGATCTTAACTATACAGCCCTTAAATTTAGCTAAGTCTGGTTTTTTAGAATCTATGAAGATTGGTCCATGATATTTTTTTCTTAAGTTTTGTACAAAGTCATAAGTTACATAACCTTTATTATAGTCAGATATTACGATTGCATCAAAGTCAGACAGATCTGCTAATAATAAACCTGTTAAGTCTATTGCTTTATTATCTTCTAGTATTGGGCTATCCATACGCATGAGTTGTCGTTGAGATACGTCATCAACGTATCGTATTTTCTCTTCACATAGTTTTGAATAGATGGTAACATCATCAGGTCGTACAAGTAGGTTCATGAAATTATTATAAACATTCATGATCATACCATCAGCAACTTCTGTGCTATGATAATCTAATACTGGGAAAGGTCCTTCAGGACTTAATCTATTAACATGGCCAAAATGCGTTACGTCTTTACAGCTGTCGCCTATTAATATAATCTTCGATCGTTTTTGTTGTTGATTCATCATTTACTCTATCAAAAAATAATAATTTACATGCTTTTCTTCCGATTATGGCAGATTGTTTCTTTTTCCAGTCGGATCCAATAATTCTCAGATCGCAGTCACTAATAATTGATATTAATTCATCGTTAGAATTAAATAATACTACTTCATCAACCGCCTTTATATTCTCTAATATTTTCCTTCTCGTATTTTGATTGTTTATTGGTCGATCTTTACCTTTATGAATTCTTACTCGTCTATCAGTATCTATAGCTACAATTAAGTAGTCTCCATACATCTTAGCCATATTGAGTAGATCTATATGTCCGCCATGAAGTAAATCAAACGTACCGTTTACAACTATTTTTTTTAATCTTTCCACTTTTACCAGCATTTTCTTGCATATACCGCGAATGAGTTATATAGATCTACACCAGATACATTTATATTTTTCCAGTCATGATGTGCTAAGTAATCTCTGAGATATTCAGGTTTTAATATATTAACATGTTTCGTGTTATTCCATGGCCTCCAATATTCTTGTGAATAATCAGGAAGATATAAAAACAATACACCATTCCTCTTAATTCTTGTAGCCCAATAATCTAAAACTTTTACCCAATCTGTAAGATGTTCTAGACAATGAGATGAGAATATATAATCGTGTTTGTAATCAGGTAAATGAGTTGCATCCCATTTGTCTGCAAATTCTATATCAATAGGAATAGAACCAGGTAATGCCCAATCTTCTTTGCCGCAACCTATATCTAATCCTTTTCCTTTACAAACCTCTTTAGCAAATGGCATGATAAATCTTGCTGCATTGCCGTTCGTTTGAAATTCTGGATATTCTTTTCCGTTAAATTTAATAGTTTTAAAAGGTTTCAATCCCGCCAGCATGTTCATCATAATCATAATCTTTTTTGGTTTGTAGTTTTTGAAGTTCTGTCTTAACTTCTAGTTTTCTCTTCTTAAGTTCAGCAGTAGGATTCTTTTCGCATTGATCGTGTAAATCTTTGTGCATAGTTTCTAAAACTGCTATTCTTATATCTATTTCTTTATTATCCACTAACTTGCTCCATTAGTTCTTCAACATTTTCGCCTTGTTGCGGTAAATGATCTCTTAAAAAGAAATGCACAAAATGACATTCTTTGATCTTAGTATTTACACCATATAATCCATTCCATTTCCAATGAAGATTTTTAACTTTCATTCCAACTTTTGGAATCCAATAGTTTAACAAAGTCTGATCCGTTGACCATTTCCATGCACCCATTCCATCAACAAAGGGTTGAAACTCATCTCTTCCTATGAACTGTTTTGGCGTTTGACCATTAAGATATTTAGCAAAAGATTTATTCATCAACATAACTCCCATATTCATAAATGGAGCAGCTTCGGCTCCCCATACAGTATCTTTAAATGTAGGAAGAGAAGCATATTGCATGTGAGAATAATTTTTTAATTTGGCATGATAATCCTGAGTAACTGGCATGTCTCTTTCAATAACACCACCGAAGTCATATGATTCATCTAACTCTTCAAAAAAGTCAGGAGCGCCAGGTCTAATATATACATCTGCATCGATGATTGCTATTTGATCGTAATCACCGAAGTATGCAAACGCATTTTCTTTTTCATATATCGGTAAGTAACCACCATATTTTTCATATGATTCTCTACTCCTACCTGTAACAAATATATTAGGTTTTATGAATAGTTGTGGTGCAGTTTGAACTACATGCGCTATTCCATGTTCTCTACAATAGTTTTTTACTGATTGTGTGCAATGGTCATATAATTTAGAACGTTTATGTACATAAACTTGATATATCAATCTTTTCATGATGTATTATTACTTTCCTTTCATGCCTGATTTATCAAAGGCAGCAAATCCCATAAATGCACCTACGATGCCAGCTTGAGCTAAATAAAATAAATTTGATATATCAGTCAAAAGTTTTATTCTTTCATCAGGTACGATAGGTGTAAACATTATTGCAGTAAATAAAAGCATAGATGCGAGAGCAACCCACGCCATATTTCTTTGATGCATTTGTTTTCTATTTAATCTCTTCACTTCTTCTGCTTGTTTCCATTCATCTAATTCATCATCTGATACAACACCGTCGCCATTTAGATCTTGATCATTGTACTTCGAATCTTTTTGTAACTTCTTTTGCATGGTAACTCCAAATTGTTTCTGCTATAGACTTAGCCTTTTTAAAACCTCTACGCAATGAATTTGATTTATGTCCTTCTTCAATAAACCATTTTATAGTATCTATATCTGACCCATGACTCATAGTAAAGTTTTTAGTTAATTCTTCAAATTGTGATCTTAGTACTAGTACGCTAGCCAACGATTGTTTCATACACCATTCTCCAGTTAGACATTAAAGGGATATCCTCAGTATTTTCTGTTTTAATATGAGGATGCTTGATTAATAATGGTTGAAGACCAACTTCAGCGCCATCAATGGCGTTCTTAACTTTGTCTTCAATCCAATATGCACCTGGATAATATTCTGCATATTTTCCAAGGATAACATCTTTGTCTTCACCAGTGTCTAGGTAAATAAATTCATCAAACACGTCTTTACCAAATATATTGGTAAGATTTTGTGTTCTTAGTTTTTGCGCATAAGGATTAAGAGATAGAGAAGTTATGACTGTGAACTTCATTCCTAACTCTTCGTATATTTTTCTAACATACTTTACTGAATCATAAAGTGGCGGTAACCAACCAATATTTGCTGATGCATTGAATTCTGTGATTTTTTTCCAGATTTCAGGATCTTGGTATCTTTCAGTTTGATCGTAAACACGAACATCACCTGTAGCAAATATTCCATGCTGTCTCATCATCCATGAATCAAAGGAATCTCTCCAGTTTAAGAGAACTCCATCACAATCTGTAAGTACTACATTATTCATATATGTACCCCTGTATTCCAGCCCATCGAGCTGTTTTGCCTTCGATGGACTTTTTAAATTTAGCTACCATTTTCTTAACAGCAGCTAATTGACCTGGAGTCCACTGACCCCAAACTGAAAGAGCGCTACTCATACTAGTAGCAAACTCATTCCAAGGTTGAGCAACTCTTTGCTCTTCCAAGTCTTGTGATAATTGCCTCATTCCAGGCTGGTTTAAAAAAGCCAGTCTCTTTTGACCAACTCTAGAAGTCTGCTTACGCCGAATAGCATCACGACGAAAGTCTTCTGCGGTCTTTTTACGACCCCAGATACTACCATGTTCATGTAGATTGACTTCCTGTTGGAAGGTCATTGGTATCTGATCATTAATTTTTTTCATAATATCTCCTCATTAGTTATTATAGTACCAGTATACCTCATAATTAAATGATTGTACATGCTTTTTTTTAAATAAAGCGAAAATAATTATAGTGTGATATTAATGTAACACTTATGAATGAAACTTCTTACGACGATTATACTCATCTCGTGTTTCTATCATGAGATCTATCCAATCGTCTCGAGTTTCTTTGTACATTACAGGATGGAAGTTATCAACATCCATAACAATGCGAGTATTACTTACAGCCATACCAGTTCTTTCTTCCCACATAACAGCATAAGCTGCAAGTTGAGCAAAATAGTTTGGTATGTCTATCTTTTTCTTAGGTCGTTTAGATGTTTTAAAATCGATTATTGTAGGAACACCGTCCCATTCAGCAATACAATCACATGTACCTGCTAACTTTAGATGATCGCTATACAATGGAGCTTCTGTAGCAAATACTTTGGTAATATGCTTATCTAACAGAGGCTTTAAGTTTTTAAGTGATTGTTGTATGTGAGGTAGATAGTCGGTTGTATCTTCATTATGTAAATATTTTTCTATTATCTCATGTACTAATGTACCTCGATTTGCAGCTTGTGTACCGATCTGATTAGCTTTTTCTGTACCAACCTTTTTTCTCCATGCTGCTATCTTTTCTTCGTGTATTATACTCAATACTGTAGTAACAGAAGGATAAGCGTTACCGTCAACAGTAACATAGCGACGACCATCTGCGTGTTCAGCGCGATCCAAGTTATCGTATCCCATATCAATTTTTTCATGTATAAACTCCATATCAAACCTTTATTGTATTACCCTTTCCAGATGCTTTTTTGATTTCTTTAAGATGATCTTTCCAACCATCAGATGTTTTACTTAGTAATGATCCTGAACCACCAATAACTGTAGGTGTTACTAACATTTGAACTAAGTTGTGATCTTCTTCAAGCATTTTTTGTAGTTCTGTATAGGTACAAAATACGTCAAAGCTTTTCTTTGTTTTGATATTACGCAGCGTGTAAGTCGGCATTTTGGTATCCTTTCCACCAGTCTGGAGCTTGTCTACGCCATTCCCATTTAGCAAATGGTTTGGCTGCATGATAATAATTACGATAAGCTTTTACTGCATCACCAGGTACTTTACAATCTGGAAAATGACTCATAGCTTGTGCAAATTCTGTCAATGGTCCTCGAGATATATTCCTAGGTGGTGCTGCAAGTAGCATACCAAGGAGATCCCATGTTTTGTGTATCTTTCCTCGTCTGTATTCATATTCTTCTGACATGGCTGTAAAATGACAATAATGCCATCGATAGTTATCTTCTGATTCTGTAGTCCATGTAGTACATGGATGATACTTATGTACAGCAAGATAGTATAGTTTATCTCGTACATCACCAAAAGAATAGTATGTTTGCATAGTTTTACCAGACTTTGATCTTCGTTTTTCTGGTGTACCGTCAAGGAGTCTATGCGCTGTACTTAACATCTGCGCAGACTCGACTATCATTTTTGGTATATGTTTATCGCATAGCATTTGTGCTGCTATAGTTGGGTTTTTATCCAAAACAAATATGTTCATATATCAGATCCTCCATTGCTCAACTTTATGGCTGCTCGTATCTGATTTTCTGTGGTGCAAACTACCTTATGTATATCTCTGTGACCTACATCAAGTATTAACTTCTTAACAAAGAGATCGATTTGTTGTTTATCATTAGCTGCATACATACACTCAGCCTTAGTTTTGAAAGAAGGCTTTTCGAAGACATAACTATCTTGTGTACCATCAGCATATACACCAACAAAAAATACTACAATTAACCAATTCATGATTAATTATACCATACATTATTTAGAAAGTAAACCATTAAATGCTTCTTCTGCTAACTTTTTTGTTATACCCTTTGGAGACTTCTTTGCAATCATATTAAGAACAACTAATGCGTCATCTGGGTGTATGCCTTCTAATAATCCTATGAAAAGACTTTCTCTTTTCGGTGGACTTAACTTATCACCAGGTCCACCTTCGAAGAAGTATCTAAATTG
>Ga0181395_1000130_pt1 | contig 29371 bp, 14 predicted proteins | sample 18SPOviralmetaG_FD_130124 | JGI IMG/M metagenome (GOLD analysis project Ga0181395, IMG submission 130124) | Marine viral communities from the oligotrophic San Pedro Time Series (SPOT) site, San Pedro Channel, CA, USA - 18 SPOT_SRF_2010-12-16 | ecosystem: Environmental > Aquatic > Marine > Strait...
AGGACCTAACAATAAACTACTTAATGACATCCCCATCTTGGCAGAAACTCTCATTAACGCTGTCACACTACATAACACCAACTCCCTCAAGTATGCAACCAAATTCGCATTCTCTGATTCATACCTTGAAATTGCTAACAAAGACGCAATCTATGCTCCTCATGAGCATTCTAATTGCCTCTACTCTCTCACCTACCTTGTTAACTACGATGACAAACAACACGCTTATATGAAATGGAGAAGATCCGTTGCTTCTAACTATTATCCCGTTATTCAACTAGACACACAAGAACTATCACCATACAACATGACAGAGGCAACATTCAAACAGTCAGAGGGAGACATATTAATCTATCCCTCTAATATCACTCACGGATATGACTCTAACCCCTCTGATCAACGTATCACCCTAACAGCAAACCTCGTCCCTATCTAATAGTTTTCCACATGATTTCCACAGTTTCCGCATTATCTGTGGATAATTAAAATACTTAAATAAATATACCTCCGAGAATTATATCTACGGAGTTATTGTTACCTAAGAGCGTAGCACAACGAGTTTTTTTTGTCAAACATACCGAGGACACTACACAAACCCACACAGACCACTTGACAATCATGCCACTCAATACTACAATCATTGAGTAGTTAACCAAAGACACTTTTGATCTGCTGACTAATGGGAAGGACCTACAAACGAAATGATTTACACAACTCACGACGCCCCAAATCTATCAGAGAAAAGAGACAGTATTCAAAGACTAATCGCACAGTGAGCGATGAGTTTTCCACAGACGAATCCACAGGCAACAAATCAATCAAACGACCCGAGGACTACAACCAATGAATGAACTAGACACTGATTGGATTGATGACATTCTCGACGAGGATTCGCCTGAGTATGATGACATCAACGAAGACACCCTAGCAGACACCTACACTGATTCATGAATACAATCACGCTCGACACTTCACCCCCTGTAGAGGTTAAACTATGGGAGAAGAGTAAACGTTACTTTTGGCGATACGATTACGAGGGTTGTCCTAAGAATGGTCCTTTTAAGTCTAAGCAGCAAGCAGTTAACGACGCACGCACATTCTCTGCACAACTATGACACAATCATCATCCCTATCTAATAAACTAGAAATGCTTCTAGAGTTATACGATGAGGGACATCTACCACCCGATGAGCAAGTAGAACTAGCACAGGAGTTGATAGACTTAGATCTAGATGATGACCTGAGACAGTATCAACAATTCTGTGACTATTGCATTGCTGAGGGTATGTGCTATGATGTAGATGTAGGGGACAGTTAACGACACCTAGGACAGTGTTTTGGCGCTTGGTTGATGTTACCGCGAAGCGGGTATATTAAAAACGCTTAAGTCCCTAACCTACAAAAGTAACTATCCGAGATCTCTATATTAATCAAATGAAACTTCGGGTCCCCCCTACAGAAAAAAATTCCCAGTATAATTTTACTCTCTCAACCCCTTTGAGAGCACAGTTGAATTATATCTGGGAATCACTCTCAGAGACCGCTAGGATCGCCTCAGGGCACCTTCGCGCCTCAATTACAAACAAGACTACCAAACCATGAGTATTACTCGCAAAGAAGAAATGATTGCCCTTAGAGAGCAATACAGTGATCTCATAGGAATTCCATGGACAGGACGACGTATCTACGGATGTTATGAAATCATTCGTAAATACTATAAGTATATCCATGATGACGATCTGCCAGACTTCAACGCTAGAGGAATCATCACATTCACTGATGAGGCAATTGAAGAGGGTGGTGCAGAGAAACTATGGGAGAGTGAATGGGGAGAAGAGACAGACTTCTCTACAGTGGTTGCAGAAGATGTATTACTCTTCAGATTGTATACCAATCCATTAGGAGGATCATACTCAGCACCACGGGGCAGAGCACCGAATCATGGAGGGATTTACCTAGGTAATGGTTTCATGCTACACCATCCATATGATGCTATGAGTCAGATTGCAGATCTTGAGAGACAGGGCAATCGTGTATGGAATACGAGTTGCATCGGCGCAATTCGCAAGAAGTCTACATAAGGTGTAGAAACAACGAACGTATGTCGAAACGCTATGTCCTAAACGTTGAGGTAGATGAGCACGGTGAGTGCTTTGTTACACTACCTGATCAATTGCTTGAAGATGCACAATGGGACGTGGGTGATGTCTTAGAATACTCTGAAGACATCGACGGATCCATTATTATTACAAAAGTAGTGACTTAAAAAATCCGCGAAAAACCGCGTCCAAAATTATGAGTGATACACCAAAGTTTGAAACCCTAGAAGAATATACCAACTGGGGTTTTGAGCAACTATCTCAAGGGTTAGTCACAATGACTAATCGCGTGACTGCCTTAGAGCAGGCAGTATCTAAGTTTCCCCCGCCTGGTGCGGATATGATTAAGTATAAGATACCAGAGCGAGAAGAGTATAGTAACTTAGTAGAATTGTTTGATAATCTATATGACCGTCTCCGCAATCTTGAAGATGAGCGAGACGATCTAAAGACCCGTCTAAATAAAATTGAAGGGTTTGATCATTAATTGTAATGCCTGCATATCTCCTAGAATCTGCTCGGAGCTTTCCTAATCCTATTGCAGGAGAGGAATACAACACAACCTGGAAAAGACCATCCAGTGGTGACTATGAAAGTCATTCGTCTGGTAATGGTCTTGGCACGGGCACAGATTACTTTATTACCTTTGAGGGTAGTGGACCTGGATCCTATCCTCTGGGGAAAGATGCTGTACACTATATCGGTGATCAAGAGGAGACCTGTGTAGCATTCTGCGGATATACCCGTAAACCTGTATACAGATGGTATCGTGGTGCAAAGCGCGATCACAAGTATACAAAGAATCCTGAGATGACCGAAGCAGATGCAGGATGTGAGAATGAATCGTGGAAGAAGATATCAAGTGGATATAACAAAGAACCTAGGAAAGGCACTCCATACTTCTTCTGTCTAGATCGTCAGCAAGAAGGTAGTGTGCCACTTCAGATGTGGTATTCATATTGGCCTGACAATACTATTCTAGTTGCTGGCACTGGTAACCCTTCTGGTGTTAGCACTGGTTGTGGTAAAGGAAAGTATTACGACTGTTATACCTTAGGGTATATTTTTACAAATGAGTCTGATGCACTACAGTATGGACCTGATGCTGTACCTCTGTATCATTACCGCTATGGTAATTACAGTGCGGGTAGTGGTAAAGATATTGATGACTTCTATACTATTCAACCTGCAGAGGAAGTCAATCTAGATGGTGGTCCAGTCCCACCTAAGAAACTGATGGACCTGGAATACAAGTATCAGGGTATCATTGGGTATGTGTATCCTGCAGACGCCCCTAACAGTCCACAGGAACGTGTTATAGACGTTGGTAAGTTAGGACCTACTGGTCAGTGTATAGACAAAACATCCTGGTATGCATTTGCTCAGGATGGTCCCTATGCAAGACCTGGATATTACAGAGCAACCAGTACTCCTGGTGTTGTTGGTTTTGGTAATCCTGACAATGCAGAGAAGATAAGTGAGGAAGCAAACTTTGAGTGGATGTATGGACTTAATGGAGCGATCAAAGGTGCAGTGCCACGCTTCCTAGGGTTTGAGGATTCGTATGACTCACAGTTTTACTACTACTTGTATGACACATCATACCCTTGGAATGGTCCTCTCTTCGGCATCCAGTATGGATTGAATGATATTCCGTGCTGTCCTAACGCTGATGATGATGAGGGTAACCCTATATGCCTACCTAACGAGCATTTCTACTCACACTTCTACAAGATTCGTGAGGATTCTTGGGAGACTACTAAGTCTAGATGCGTGTTAACTGATGAATCTACTAATGCAGTTAACGAATCCTTTGAAACTATTGACACAGATAGCACTAAAGTCTTGTTTAGATACCTAACAAGGAGTGGTGACTTTAATAGAGGTGAGCAAATCAACGGTTGGAATATAGTTTCCGTCCTTTATTACGGTGATCAACTCAAATGTGGCATCATGGAATTGGAAGGTAGCGGAAGTACCTTCACTTATCAGCAGAATTTTACTTCTACAGACGGTGGTCAGTGCGAAATTCTTGCTGGATACGGCATTGCAGACAAATGTGCGTTTGCTGGAGTGTATGAATTCCCTAAAAAGGTAGCATTCTACAAGGTTGAGCTCTCTCCTAAGGCACTTATACCTAATCGCACACTGGATGAGGCAAAGTTTGAGGCAGTTATTAATGACAAAGGCGGTATTGATGAGGTTATTATCATTAATAGCGGACGTGGTTACTCTAAAAATGCAAACGTTACCGCAATTACACCTAAAGTCCTCAAGAACTTCTCACCTACAGACACTACAGAGCACTTAGAAGACCTGATTAAGAAGGATAAAGACTTCAATAAAGCACTCAACCCCAAATTTAAGGGTGATGATCCTGTCAGAGACGTGCAAATTGCTGCTGGTGGTCTCGGTGGAGCTATTGACTTCCCCATTGACCATGATGATATCGCAGTAAAGCTCACTTCTGCCAAGTTAAAGATCGCTGCATTCGATGAAATTGGTGGTATCGCTGCAATTAGAGTGGTCAAACCTGGATCAGGATACGATGCTGAAGAGCCACCTGATGTATTTGTGACTGATCCTGAATACATTGAGTATGAAAGTCCAAACATTGGGGACATTGCTGCACTAGGACAGGGTATCTCTGACCAGTTTACTAACATTGACAGTAGTTTACCTACTGGTGGACGGAAGGGTAAGAAGCAAGACCCCACAGATTGGATCAATACCAACACCGAAAATGACTTTAGGGGCGCACCTACTAAGTTTCAGAGCCTAGGAACTACGGGTCTTGGGTCTGCGACCTCCCCCAATCAAGTAGCAAACACGGGTTTCACTATTATGAATACCCCTGTTGCCTCTGCAGCACCTGATTCTTACATCAGAATGGCGGAGCTTGACAATGAAAACGAAACAAAACTGTGTTTTGACCTCCCACCTAACTGTTTAGATGTAGATGGTCGCGGTGATGTGCTTGATGCTATCCCTAAAAAGGACTTCTGGGAGCTTATGAGTGGCAGAGATGACCGCATTCGCAAGTTTGAGTCGCAAGTTATGCCTGATGTTTACACTACAGTCACAAGATTGGGTGAATTTCAGGAATCTACGTCTCATGTTTACGGTCCTTTCCAGAAAGACCGCTGTTTGACCATGGGTCAACCTAAGGTTTACAACATTAAACGCTGGTTTGACATGCCATGTGCGTATGTTAGCAACACTGAGAAGGGATCTGCCACTCTTGACATGATTGAGAAGGGTAGAAACCTCACTGATGAGCGTGCTTTCGGTTATTTGCCTTACAAATACTGCGCTTCTAAGGTCAAAGAGGCAGAATTTAACGTATCAATCATGATTGAAGGCAAAGTTACTGGATCTCAGGGCGCAGCTTTCATGGATTTCATGGAAAGTTTCAAAAAACCCAAGGTAACACCGCGCAGAAAGGTGTCTGGTGGTTATAAAACGTGGAATTGTAACAATGGAGCGGTTAATGGGCGCTGCTATCGCGATCCTAATGACCAAAATGACATTATTTTCGTCCCAGTGGGGTTAGATGAGAACACTTTTGACTATAACCGTCTAGGTTTTAGTGAATATGAGCAATTCCAGCTCTGGTTGGGTGACAATTTGACTGGTGGAGCACTCACAGGTGGCGCATCAGTGAGTTGGGCATGGGATGTGACCACAGCAGGACCTCCAGATGAGAATGGTAACGCCACATCTACGACTAATTCGTATTCTGGCAATGGATCATACACTGCATTCAGTGTAGATTGCAATCCTAACCCTGCTTCTACCAATGTGCCTAACCATGAGTGCTGGGATACCTATACAAGGAAGACAGGAGCGCCCTCAGACGCCCCTCTAGACGTTTACTGTGGATATGATAGCGAAGGTAACCCAATCCCTGGAAACCGCTTCTGGGAGATCACAGGACCAGGCGTAGGCACTGTGCAGAATAGTCCTACAGGACCCGTCAATCCATTCTGTGCAACCTGCACACCTGCTGCATCCACTTACTATGCTTGGATCTTTGGTGGACCTCCTGCTGCTGGTTTGGAGAATGTTAATGATGCGTCTATTGCTATTGACCCATCAAGAATGTATACCAACTCAGATGGCGACAAGGTATTCAAGATGGGATCTTACAGCGGAACAATGCGTGTAAGGAATTGGTTGACTGGCGGTATCCAGGCACTGAGTAACGCATTAAATAACTTTGGCAACCCATACTTCACTGAATGTGATGTTGCTAGACCTGATACTGCAGGTAAAGATATTAACCAAGAATTTTAATGGCATACGGATTTCTAAAACCAGTTGCATCACTGAATGGTCTACCCTGCTCAGGGCATGGTCTTTGCTTACCATCCACTGTCCACTCAGTACAAGCGTGTGGCACCCCTCCAGTGCCCTACAGCATCGTTATTAAGAATTTTACATGCTGGTGGCCACCCACACCTCTAATTCCACTTACAGCGGTTAACCCAATACGAGCAACGGTTCTTGTGCAGTTTATTCCCATCATGATTGGTGGCGATACATTCACTCCACACATTGCTTTGTGTACAAATATTGTGATTTACATCTGCCCTTGCGGTAAGGGTGTGTGTCCTATTCCTACACCTATCCCATGCAGCACACTGACTATTGAAGACGCTGGTGGAGTGGGACATCCTAGAGTGCTCTTCCCAACTACGTTGACAGTGTTTGCATTCAAGATTCCTATTGCAAGGATTCTAGATCCACTGGGTGTCGGATTCCCTGGATTCTCATATCCATGCTCCTCAGTGGTTGCTTTTGGGCATCCAACTGTGCTATCATCCTAAGGTAGTTTGAAAGGGACTAATGCCCGCACGCGCAACGACAGGACTGGTTAAAGATGGATGGGTGCCTGGTAAACCAAAAATGACTCGACAGGGTACCTCTAAAAATACTAAATATTCTGCAACATCTCGTAACAGTAAAGGTAAGCGGTATCGTGGTCAAGGTCGATGAGATCTGAGACCAGAGAGTCTATGGAGATGCTTTGGTCTGCTAAGTGGAATCTTCCAAAAGCAGCAAATCACTGCGGACTCTCTTACAAAGAGATGAAGATTACCTTTAACGAGTATTGTAATTTCCATCCAGCAACATATAATCATGAAGAGGAAACTCAATTTCATTTCCCAAGACAAGGAGATGGCACTGATTCAGGAAATGATCTATCGGATCCAAATGGAGGATCCAGACATTCATCCGAGTAACACTTGTTTCTTATGTGTCTCACCAGATTATTCCAGTATTGTGACTCAACATTTGAGTCATGCACTAAGTAAGGATGGTGAGATTTATCACATTGAAGCAGTGAATGTTCCATTCCCAGATGAATCTACTGAAGCATATGCTAAGAGATTCACCATAGACTTTTTGTCATGGACTCTAGACTGGGACAACTTTGTATTGATCGAAGCAGGTGTCATTAGAGGTGGCAACTACACTTGGATCACAGATATCATGAAAGAGTATCAAGTAGTTGGTGATCACACACCTTACTATACTGTTGCTCTTTGTGAGAATACAGGAAGCAGATTTAAGTCTGACTTCGTTTCCCATTATTATGACAATACCAAAGAAGATTTACACTTCTGGTGGGAGCGTCCTAATAATCATTGGGAATGTCCATAAATAAAATTACCATGTGGAGGAATCATCGTGGCCAACAGTCCAGTACCTGACCAGAGCGAAGACTTTATCAAATCGGGTATGCGTCTAATAACCGACCCACGAAGTGATAAATATCTTCATAAGGTGAGTCGTAACATTCAACCACCTGAGAGACCAAAGAAAAAAGAGGGTTAAATGCCTGCTTACAGATTCAGATCAGACAAGTACGTCAGTAGAGGGTTTAAGGACTTAGCAATTTCCTTTAATTCAAATCCTTCTACCGACGACTTTGGTGCTGTCAAGAACGAGAGAGCAATCAATCAATCTGTAAGAAATTTATTATTGACTATATTAGGTGAAAGACCTTTTCAGCCGAGCATTGGAAGTCGGGTGAAAGGTCTTCTTTTTGAGCCATGGGATCCATTCTCAAAAGACGCTATTAGGACTGAAATTGAAGATTGCCTTGAGCGTCTCGAGCCACGGATTACTGTACAGGATGTGCGGGTTGAAGACAACAGTGATCTAAATGAAATTCAAGTTGAGCTTGAATACTTGATTACTGGAGAAAACATAACCCAAGAAGTAACATTCCTCTTAGAGAAGACCTGAAATGGCTGCTATCCCATCACAACTAACATCGCTAGACTTCTTTGAGATTAAAGAGTCTATCAAATCCTACCTCAGAACGCGTAACGAGTTTACAGATTACGACTTTGAAGGTAGTGCTGCGGCGTATCTTATTGATACCCTCGCTTATAACACATATTATACGGCATTCAACGCTAACATGGCGCTGAATGAAGCATTTCTTGAGAGTGCTACGGTCAGAGATAACATTGTCCGCATTGCGAAGCAGTTAAATTACACTCCTAGGTCAATTAAAGCACCTAGAGCGTGTGTAACTATCCGTGTGCAGACACAACTTTCACTGAATGGCACCACATATCCAGAATTCTGCACACTTGCTGCAGGAGATGTGTTTGTTGCCCGTAACTTTAATGATACTTACACCTTCTGTGTAACCAGAGAGTTGCAAACTACGGTAAATCCCGCAACTGGTATCGCAGTGTTTGACCCTGTGCTCGTTTATCAGGGCAATTTACTTAAATTTAATTATACAGTTGACTATACAAAGAGACAAGACTATATCATCCCCACGGAAGATGTAGACACCGCCTTGGTTTATGTTGATATCTCACCTAATGCACAGTCGCAAGAGATTGACACATACAACCTTGCTGCAAACGTAACTACGCTTAACGATACTTCTCGTGTTTACTTCCTTGAGGAGTCTGATGACCTTAGATACCGTCTAGTCTTCGGTGATGGCGTCCTTGGACGTAAATTGATTGATGGCGAATTCATCAGACTGTCCTATGTGACCACTTTTGGCGAAGAAGCAAACGGTTGTAAGGACTTTGCCTTCATTGGCACTATTAGAGATAGTGACCAACGTGCAATTGGACCTGCAAACATCGCAGTCGTCACTAGAGAGGCAGCAGCAGATGGTGAAGCACGCGAAAGTGCGCTATCAATTAAATTTAGAGCACCTAGAGCATTCGCTACTCAGAACAGAGCAGTGACTGAGACGGACTATGAGCATATTGTCTCAGAAATCTATCCTCAAGCAGCTGCCGTGACCGCATACGGTGGTGAGAAACTCAATCCACCAATTTACGGTAAAGTTTATGTTGCCATCCGTCCAAAAACGGGTAATAAACTGAATGAGACAACAAAAGCAAAGATCAGGAATGATCTGAAGCGTTATACGGTTGCATCAATTGATCCTGTGATCATTGATCCTACTGTATTCTACGTTATTCCCAAATCTTACGTTTACTACGACGGTAATAACACTAATAAGAGTGGCGCACAACTCGCAAGTGACGTTTTGCGTAATGTTGACCAATTTAACAAGAATGGTCAGAATAATCGCTTTGGTGGTCGTATTGATACGTCCAAATATAACTCAATGGTCGATAATAGCGACCCTGCGATTTCTGGTAGCGTTACTCAACTGACAGTCGGTCAAAATCTTGACCAATTCGAGATGGGAAGTGTTTTCACTCAATGTCTTGACTATGGTAACCCACTTTATAACCCTGGCGATTATTCAGGCACCCCTGGTGGTAGTGGCGGTAGTGGTGGATATGATCCTGGCGATGGTAGCGGCGATAACAAAGACGGTCCTTGTTCTACCGATGCAGATTGTCCAGAAGGTCAAATTTGTATAGATGGTAGATGTCAAGATGATCCAAATGCTGGTGGAGGCAATGGTGACGATGGGAAGTGTGCTCCTGCTTTCTCTGTGGTCAAATCTGGCACATTCTATGCAACAGGTTACACCGAAGACCTTGTTAACTTGACCTTGCAAGGTTCTGGCACTAATTCAACCAGTCCTGTTGCGTCATCTCAGTCTGTTACAGACGAAAATCAAGTTTTGGTCCCCGTCAACATTAGAGATGATGGAAAAGGCAATCTTCTCCTTGTCACAAAAAGAGACGAGGTTGAAGTTGTGTTAAATAATGCTGTTGGTAGCGTTGACTATAGTACAGGTCAGGTTTGTGTAGGTCCCATTGCAATTGAAGGAACACCAGACGATACAACTCGTCTTCCTATTCAAGTATTACCTTATGGCGGATCTCTCACTATTCCACCTGGCGTTGATCCCACATTATTTGATGTTAATGTCTTCCCAATCGATTGGAAGACCAATGACATCTCAATCCCCAACTTCGATCCAAACAACTTTAGCGGTTACAACTTCGGTGACCCAAGTGGGATAAATATCATTGATTATCCCACGGATAGTTTTACATATCCAGTAGATACCTCCTGTTTCTGAGATAGATGCCACACAAGAATATTAACATTTCGGATAGAGTTGCAAATCAACTCCCAGAATTTATTAGGGAGGAAGATCAACAATTTGTTGACTTTCTCTTACAATATTACAAGTCTCAAGAAAAAACAGGTCGTCCTTACGATATCCTGAATAACCTTCTGGGTTATTTGGATCTCGATAGTTATACCTCAGACGAACTGTCAAATGATACACTCTTATTGAGTGATATTGGTCTGAACGATAAGACTATCAGAATTGAGGCGATTGATGGTTTCAAAGCGACCGATGGATCTATCAAGATTGATAATGAGGTAATTTACTACGAGAATGTTACTCGTGGACCTGATGCTATTGTCACTCCAGGTGTTTCTCCTGCACAATTTGATAAAAAGAAACAACAACTAGAAAATCCTTTCCAGTTGTTCGATGGGACTAGAAATAAATTCCCTCTTAACTTTTTAGGCACTCCTGTAAATCCCCCTTCAGTAGATCACCTAATTGTTGTTGTATACAATGAAATGTTAGTCCCTGGGACTGATTATTTCCTTGAGGGCGATGAGATTCGCTTTGCCGTTGCTCCCCGTGAAAGATCTGGTGCTGACGACTCTGCATTCACTGAAATTATATATTTGGTTGGGTATGCCGATCAAACGATCGTCACAACTGATGCAGTACCCTTTGAAGAATATCAAAGTAAGAAAGAATATCCCCTCAGAGTAAATACACAACCATATACCCCAACTTCAGCGATTGGTCTGATTGTCAAGAAAAACAATCGCCAACTTGAGCCATATACCGACTATACCGTATATGGAAGTGAAATTATCTTTAGATTCCCACTGGGTGGCGCTGATAATATTCATATTCGCTCTGTTGAGTATATTGCCCCAAATTTTGGATCTGGAGCATCTGCAGTTGTCTCTGTCGATAATTTTGGTCAAGTTGACCGCCTAATTCCTAAAACTGGTGGTAGTGGTTATAGACTAGATTTTGCACCTAAAGTTGTAGTCCAACACAGTGAAGGTGTGGGTGCGACTGCCAAAACTTTGGTTAGTGGCATCAAGAATATTAACCTAATTGATGGTGGACAGGGTTACACGTCATATAACCCTCCTATCGCTCTTGTAGGCGCTCCTACAGGTGGTACACTGGCAAAGGTTGCCCTAACCGTAGATGATGTAACTGGTCAGGTTGATAGTCTAACTATCATGAATTCTGGTAGTGGATATGATTTTATCCCTGCAATTTCTTTTGCCAATCCTGGTGGTTGTAAAATTGGTCAACCTACAATTGATAGTGAAGGTCGTGTAAACATTGACAGTATTGCTGTCGAAGAATTTGGACTGAACTATAGCAATCCTCCTATTGTTTATCTAGATCCTGCACCTGAAGGCGGCATCAACGCTCAGGCAATCTCTAGAATCAACCAAGACGGTCAAGTCTACGAGATCGTTATTACGAATAGAGGTAGAGGGTATGCAACCCCACCTAGAGCAAGGATCATTCAACCTATTGGTGCTCAGGTTCTCGATGTTACTGTTGCATCTGGTAACGTCACCAATATTGAAATGCTAACAGGTGGCAACGGTTATACCGATGCTCCTTCTGTGTACATTGTTGACGATAGAAAGGATCCATATGGCGATCCTATTGGTGGCACAGGAGCAACTGCTGCTGCAACTATCTTTAATGGTCAGATCACGGATATCAACATTACCAACTTCGGTAGTGGATATTCTGAAACAGAGCCCCCTAAAATTTACATTGCCGAGCCTAAATCGGCAAGAGCATCTGTTGCTGTTGGTTTCAATGAACTGACTGGTTACGAGATCATTGAAAGAGGTAGTGGATATTCCCCTTCTGCATTCCTAGGATGTAGTCGTGGTGTATCTGGTGCTGTTGGATATGACAACCTCCATAATGAGATCTACGCTGGTGAAGCAACACTGCGTCAGTCTACTCACCCAGCAGCGTCTACAGTTATCAACCTAGACTCTTTGTTCATCAGAGAAGTCTTTGATAAGTTTAGAAGACAATATCTCCCCACTATTGAGATTGATTACTCTTCAATCAATCCAATTCAAGTAATTAAGAGCATTACTGATTTCTACATCAGTAAAGGTACTGAGCTTTCCACACAGTATCTGTTTAAGATCATGTTTGGTGAGCAGGTGGAGATCTACTATCCTAGAGATGAGATCATTTCCCCATCTGCTGCAACATGGGTTGTTGATACTGTTCTGCGTGCTGAATTGATTTCAGGTGATCCTGGAAATCTCATCGATTCTCAACTTATTCAGTATGCTGATCCTGTTGACCTTAGTGTCAAGGCAGCAAATGCTCTGATTGAAAACGTCATTACCATTATTGAAGGTAAGGACACTATCTACGAATTGGCAATCTCAGAAGAGACGCTATCTGGTAGTTTCATCATCCCTTATAAGACTACTCTAGTTGAGCCACTGACCACCACAGGTCAGATTATTACCGTTGACTCCACGATTGGATGGCCAGAAAGAAACGGCACCATTCGTATTAACGATGTAGAGACTGCACAGTATAAGGAGAAATCACTTAACCAGTTTATCGAATGCACCAGATCTCAAAATGGTGTTGTAGAAGATTGGGATCCTGGCACGATTGTATACTCTGACATTTTTGTCTATGTCAATAAGGGTACATCTACTGAGTGTAAACTCAGAGTGCTTGGTATTGCAGAAGCAGGTACAACGATCCTGGAAGATACTGGATCTTACTATCTGCAAGGCGACAAACTAAAAGTTGCTAAACTCGGATCTTCATCTGAAGATGAGAGATTATCTTCTTGGTTATACAACGTTAAGAAACTGATTCAGGTTAATACTGTCACTCCTGGTGGTGTTAACAACCAAACTGCTACAGTTGTTTGTGATAACCCACATGGTCTCCTGGTATCTGATCAGGTGACGATTTATGGTGCTAACCCTGTTGTATTCAACGGCACGTTTACCGTTACTTCCCGTATCGATACACTGCAGTTTACATATCAGATTAATACACCTACAGAAATTATTCCAGAAGGTAACATTCTTCTCTCTGTGGACCTTAACAGAGGTAAGTCCGATATCAATTCCATTAACAGTGTTGTTAGTGAGTTTACAACGAACATCCAAAACTCCTTCTTCAATGCTGATTATGTTTATGTTGCTTCCTCTGGTCTACCCAACTATAAGGTTGGTCCTTTCACAGGATCAGCACTGATTCCTGGTAACCAGCGCAAGCTGCTCCGTTTCCCCCGTTTAGTCCAAACGATTTCCGAGCGTCAAGACATCTCAGCAAACACCTCGATTGGTGCTTGGGTGAATGGTGTGTCTATCTGGGCATATAAGTCTGGCGACTTTGTTAGATTCGGTCCACTGACTGGCATCACAGTTAGTAACACTGGTCAGGACTATGATGCAGGATCCAAACCTGCTCTGGAAATCACTGGTGGTGGCGGTACAGGTGCTACTGGTGAAGTTGTTGTTAATGGTAGTCTAACTTCATTTGACGTTACTGAACAAGGTAGCGGATACACAGAATCTCCTCTGGTCTCCATCGTTGGCGGTGGTGGTATCGGAGCAACTGCACAAGCTATCGTAACAGGTGGTCGTGTCACCAGAATCCTGGTTGAGCAACCAGGCACAGGGTATACTTCACAACCTAGCGTCTCAGTTACTGGTGGCGGTGGTACAGGTGCCTTAGCAAAGGCAAACGTCCGTGGTCCTATTCAGAGTGTTAGCATCACTGCCAATGGTAGTGGATATACTGAGTTACCTAGTATCCGAGTTAACTCTGGTGAAGGTGCTTTGGCACAACCCATTGTTATCAATGGTCGTATTGTTTCTATTGCTATTATTAACTCTGGTAGTGGTTATACTACTGCTCCCACGATCATCATTAATGGTGATGGTTTTGGTGCTATTGCACGAGCAGTAATTGGCACTATTGGCGAAGATAAAGGTAGAGTCCTTAGTGTTGAGATCACTAACAGAGGTATTGGATATACCCAAGGTCTTACTACTGTCAGACTTGAGTCTGTCGGTGACTTTGCTGAGTTTACTCCACAAGTTTTTGAGTGGAATAAAAACCTTCAGTATGATCTTGCCACTAATTATGATGGAGCACGAGGATACGTCTTTACTGGTCGTAATAACCAGTTCGGTGGTGAATATGCTCACCTTAGTGATCCTAAAGAACTCCGCTATGTGGTTGGCGATAACGTCTTCCTTAATGCAGTTACACAACAATTCCAAGAAGTTGAATCCAACTATGAGCACTCTCCTATTCTGGGTTGGGCGTATGATGGTAACCCAATCTACGGTCCCTACGGTTACATTGACCCAACTGACCAGAATAGCGGAATCAGAAGACTTCGCACTTCATATAAACTAAAAGATAACGTTGTATATGACTTAGCAACTAACCCCAATCCTGCTCGTGTTGATGGACCTGAGCTGTCCTCATATCCTGCTGGATCGTTTGTTGCTGACTATGAGTATGACTTCCAGTCTGGCGATCTCGACAACTATAACGGTCGTTTCTGTAAGACACCTCAGTATCCTGATGGCACCTATGCATACTTTATTACTATTGATGCATCGGAAGCAGGTATTGCTGAATTCCCATATATCCTTGGTCCTCAGTTTAACTCACTGCCTGATCCATGGAACTTTACTCAGGGTGCAACCCAGGAAAACATTCCTCAAGACGTTGTAAGATATAGAGATCCTTATGTCAACGTTGATATTGATGTTGATCGTCAACCTAACCAGGAAGCAGATGTACTGACGACTGAGATTGAAGGATATCCTCTCATCTTTGAGATCCAGGACAGTAATAACGACGGAATCATTGATGCTAATGAGCAACAAGAAGTCCTAGAGATGTCTGAAGAGGCAACTCTACAAATCTATGATTACTTCCCTCAGGTTTCTGAAGAGTCTAGAGTTGACATCGAAGTTGAGACAACTACTCAGTTTGAAGATGCTCAGATCGACGGTTTCGTTATTGAAAACCCTGGTGTTTCCTATCAGGTTAATGATACCATCTTCTTTGACGATGGAGATACTGGTGGTTTCGGTGCTTCGGCATTCATCGAATCTGTTAAGGGTCAAAGCATCCAATCATACAGTAAGGAGATCATTGGTGATCGTCCATATGGTGTGATTAATACATCAGCTAATCACGACTTGCGTCAGCAAGATGAGTTGATTCTTAACTCATCCCCTGTTATTGATAACACCAACAAAAACTTCAAAGTTAAGGTTGTGTCTGGCATTGAGCGTATCAATGTAACTCAGGGTGGTGTTGGTTACAACGAAGATATTCCTCCTACGTTTGAATTGATCACATCTGCTGGTCAGGATGGTCAACTAGAGATTGTCCTACAAAATACTGGTCAGATCAGCAGTGTCAACATTATCAACTCTGGTAATGGTTATGATCCTGAGAATCCTCCACAAATCCGTGTTTCCCATCCACAGCAGTTTAAGAAAACTCGCTATTGGTTGACCGAATACATGGAAGCAGATGGTATCATTAATGTTAATGATATCAAGGTAACCTCACAACGCAATACCTATATCTGCGGTAAGATTACCGAGACAGATGGAGATGAGTCTGCGTTCCTTGCCAAGTTTGACGACTTGGGTCAGAAGATCTGGGAGAGAACTCTCATTCCTACCAATGCCAACCAGAAGAGGGCTGAATTCCTCAAGATGGTGGTCAATGCTGCTCCAGAAAACGACCTCATATATGTTACAGGCCAAACAAAGAATCCTGACAACGACACGTACAACCCAGACATCTGGTTAGGACTTTATGAGTCTGGATTCAACAATGCAAACGATCCTGACGGTATCCTGCAGTGGCAGAGAGCAATTGCTGGTATCTCTGGTAGCACCAGAAGAGACTTTGTAACTTCTATCGCTCTTGATCAGGAGCAACGTATCTACCTTTGCGGTTATACCGATACTAACTCTGTTGATCCCGATGACATGTGGATCATCCAGTGTGGTATTGAAGGCGATCTGGTTGAGAAGCGTAAGGTTGCATCTCAGGATGATTCTGAGAAAATGCATCAGATCATGATGATCTCCGATGATAGATTCTTCTTTATTGGTGTTAATGATCAAAATGATGACTTGATCTTCGGTGAATTCTTCTACGATGGTGCAAACCTTGAGATGGATTGGATCAAGCAGATTCCTACGGTGGGTGGACGTGTTGTCAACCCAACAATGGTCATGGATGACTATGGTGCAATTATTGTTGCTTGGGATATCTTCAACTCTGCAGCATCTAAGTATGATAAGATCCAGATCAACAAGTTCCTACTTTCCACTGCACAAACTGAGTGGGACTGGAGTAAGACTGTTACTACCGCTGGTGATTTCCTGGGAATGCATCATGCAGGTATCTCATATGATCAGTGGGGTAACTACACTCTAGTTTCTGATGTAACTGAAGCACAGAATCAGAGATATTCAGTTATCACTTATATGAAGTATGACGGGACTCTGCTGCATCAAACAAAGGTTGATGATACTACAAACATTGGTTTCCAAGCAACTACTCATGCCCTGGATAACTCTGGTGATACTATTCTTGCTGTCAACCGTCAGCAATCTGATCAGCTTGCCTCTTGGAGAATGGGCAACAGTGCAAATCCTGTAGAGGATACAACCAAGCAACAACTTGGCACTTACAACTACTTCAGTCAGTCTGATATTACTCATGATGCTGCTGTTTACAAGTTTGACGGCGGATCTCTGAAGTTTAACGACGTTGCACCTATTACTATTGCTGATTTGGGTCTGACCCCTCTTGAGTGGAGTGGCAGAATGTGGATGTCCATGAATACGACAGCATGGAACACTGCACATGAGCCCACATTACTGCATTTTAACGATGCAACTAATACCAACTCAATTACTGCAACTATCAAAGGTGATAACACTGATCCTGACTATCAGAAGGTTATCCTTTACTTGAATGGCACTCAGGTTGCTTCTTCTGTTGCTGCAACTAACTGGGATGCCTTTGCTGCTGCAGCATGGGTCCATATTACTGTCCAGAAGCGTCAAGAATCTCTGGGTCTGTATCGTTATGAGGTATTCGTTGGCGGTAACCAGCAGATCAGTTATCAGAGCACTACTGATGTTGCTCTTGATGATGTTGTTATCTGTGGTCCTGTCAGTTCTCCAACAGTTGCAAATAGTTTCCGTGGTAACATCGATGACTTTGTGCTCGATGATGCTGCTCCATATTCTGGCACTTCTTATACTGTGCCCACTTCTGAGATTGCAATCACTACGTCCAACTCTGACGTTGCACTGATCAAGTTTGATAGAGCACATACTCAGCGTGCAGCATACACTCTGACTGGTCTTAGCAATTACAGTAATATTGCATTCACCGATCACACTATCGGTATGACTTGGACGAGTGTTTCTCCAGGTGCAATTTCTACATGGTTAGAGGGTCCTGGTGGTCTGCAAATTCTGGACATGTCCCAGACTTTCTCCACGTTGATCCCTGGTACATATACACTATCTTCAGCGTATGACCAGTATGCATCCAAGACTTCTACCATCCCATCACCTCGTGGTAAGAGATTAATTATCTCTGCTGATGTTATCCCCAAATTCTATCTGAGGGATGCTCTATATCAGAAAATTGATAACGTCCAAGAATTTACGTTTACCCAACCACTTAAACTTACTCAGTATTCTATACTGCAACAGTTTAACAACGTTGGCACTACGACTGCCTTTGCAACTATTACAGAGGTTCCTGCAGGTAGTCTGAGGAATCCTGGTATTGGCACCAAGTATAGAGTTGGTAAGATCTTTGGCACATTTAATAATACTGATAGATTCCGCACTACAACTCTTGGTGGAGATATCAACCAGATTGAAGGCACTTACTTCGATACTATTGAAGAGGAATCTCCTTGGGTAGCATCAACTGCATATGCACAAGGTGATCGTGTCTACAACCAAAAGAGAATCTATGAAGCACAGGGTGCTGGCACATCTGGCACAATTTCACCTCAGCACAACACTGGTGTTGTTACTGATGGTGTCATTAACTGGGCATTCATCGACGACGCAGGTAAATTTACTCTTGATCTGACTGAGCACCCCTTCCCCAGACCTCAATATACTGGTCTGGATATGCCTGAATGGTTACCACATCGTCTATACGCTGTTGGTCAGCGTGTGTGGTATAAACTCAACGTTTATCAGGTTGCTGTTGGTGGCGGTGGTGTTACTACACCCACTCCTCCCACACATACTACTGGTGATGTATCTGATGGTAGTGTTACTTGGTCCTTCGTTGAAACTAACGAGGCAATCAGTCAGTACACCCGTTTGATGCCTTATGATCAAGGTAACAACTATAGTATTGAGATCTTAGAAGTCCAACCTGGATCAAACTTCATTCCTAATGACGTTGTTAGTGTCAACACCAACAATATTACGTTGGCAGAAGATGAGAAGTCTGTAGAGATCTCTGGTTTTGCATCTGTTAAGAAGATTCGTGTTACTGCACGTCTTGAGAAAGATATTCTTCTTGCTAGCAGCGTTAGAACTGATAAAGTCTATTGCACATCCAATTCCCCACACTTCTATAAGGAAGGCGAGATTATCTTTGCTGAAGGATTCTCTGGTGCTCAATATAACGGATCATTCTTCATCGATGATGTTATTGGATCTAGAGAATTCACATTTGGTATTAGAGACACCGCAGTGTCCGATCCAACGTTTGTAAACAATGGAATTGCAAACGTCAACATCTATGCTAAGCATCCTACTCTGATTTTCACTAGAAATCACCAGTATAACTTCGAGCTTAGCGATCCTTCCAACTTCGGTTACTATCTGTCATTCTCTCAGGACAACCAGTATAAACTGGAGTATTCCTTCAACAATACTGTTAGAGAGGGCACTCCTGGTATCCAAGGTGCAGGTGCAAGCACACCATTCGTTAAATTCTTGGTGCTTGGTGATGTTACTAACATCTCTTACTACTTTGACCCATCAAGGACTGGATCTAACTCCCCAGTTGGAGAAAACTCATACATTGATGTTATCACAACTCCATATCAAGGTAGATTCAGAATTAGTGAGATTGTAAGTGATACTGAATTCAAATTCCCACTCAACAGAGAACCTGAGCGTAATAATGCTGAGATTGGATCTGATGATCAAGGAAATGAGTATTCATACTACTCCACGACATCTACCAGAGCAGTTGGTCCTATTAATACGATCAAACTTGTTTCTCCTGGTGGATTCTATAAGAAACTGCCTATCATCTCCGATATTGCATCCTTCCGTCAAATTGAGAAGGTTGAGGTTATTGATGGCGGCACAGAATACGCACCTGGCGTCTACTACGACGTTCCTGTTAATGGAGACGGCGAAGGCGGTAAAGTTACCGTCACAGTCCTTCTAGATGATGAAACTGGGTCTGGTGCAATCTCTAGTGTCGCTGTTGCAGACCCAGGTAAAGGTTATACCGTTGCTAGTGTTGATATTGACGCTATCACTGGTATTCTTGGTCCCACACTGTCTGGATCTGGTGGTGCTGTCAGCGTTAACATTCCTAGCGAAGGTACTGGTGCATCTGTCTTCCTGACAGGTAGAAACATTGGTAAGATCAAGAGACTTAAGAATAATGAGTTTGGTTTCGGATATTCCCATGATTATACCCTGAAACCTGAAATTACCTTCCCTGTTAACCTTCAACTCTTCAATACTTCGATTCTTTCCGAAATCAAGATCACAGATCCTGGTGCTGGTTATACATCGACTCCTGCAGTTGTTATTGACGGTGGCGGTGGTACAGGTGCAGATGCAGTCGCAGTTATCAAGAATAACCGACTCAATGAGATCATCATCAAGAATCCTGGTGCTGGATACTCATCTGAGCCTGTTGTGACTCTGAAGTCTGAGTTTAACTACGTTGTTAACCTCGACCTCAACTATCTGCAGTTTAACTTCCCTCACGGTATCACAACTGGTGCAGAAATCCAATTCCGCTCTGAAGATGTTGGTAGCACTGAAGGCATCCTTCCCAAACCATCCAGTGCAGGTTTGACTGCATTGATTGCTGGTCAGGTCTATTATGCAATCGCTGGTCAGGCAAACTCACTAGAATCCGACCAAATCCGCTTTGGATTGACTCTACAGTCAGCACAAGCAGGTGATTACATTACATTCCTGACTCAAGGTAGTGGTCGTCAAGTATTGCTTACCGAAGTCTTCGGTGGTAAAGCAGAAGCAGTTGTTGCAACATCTCGCTTCCTTGAAGGCGAAGAAGTCTTCCAAGGTAGTGCAATTGAGCTTGCAAGTGCAACTGGTAAGGTTTCTACTAATACTGGTTGGCAAATCGGTCCTAAGATCCTCAAGATCGTCGATTACGACGGAGATTGGAAAATGGGCGAAAAAGTCACTGGATCCATCTCCAAAGCATCTGGTGTTATCGATAACATGAGTATTGCTCGTGGTGTGTTGAATATCGGATCTTTGACTAAGACTCCTGGTAAGTTTATCGATAACGTCGGCAAACCTTCCGAAATTGTCCAAAAGATTCAAGATTCCTTCTTCTATCAGAACTTCTCTTATGTTATCAAGTCTGAGATTCCCATCACAAAATGGAAGACTCAAATCCTTGAAAACAATCACCCTGCTGGATTCCAACTGTTTGGACAGTTGCAATTGGTCGGTGGTAAGGATGTTTCGGGTAGAAAGGTCGGTACTGAGTTTACGAAGGAAGTTAACATCAATAACTACTCCAACGTCAACCAGATCACATCTTTCGGTGCAGCACAACCAATTTACACCGATTACAACAATACTGAAGTCCTCTTCCGTAAAAAGCGTCTGACTTCCTCTGAGGAAATCTTGACCTCTATCGTGAAGAAACTTGACGACATTTCACCTCAGTTTAACGGTATTGATAAGCAATTCCCAATTACTGTAGAAGGTGAGCAGGTTATCGTCCAACAGAATCAGTTGCTGATTACTATTAACGGTGTGATTCAGGCACCTGGCGTTTCCTATACTATTGTTGGTGGACAAATTGTATTTGGCGAGCCACCAAAACCAGCGTCTAGAGTCAACTACAGATCTCTGGAGATTACTCCTACCGTAATTTACAGAATTGAATTGTATTCTGGTCAGGCAGGTCCACCAAACTTCGGCATCTTCCCAACTCTGGGTCAGCAAGTCCAAGGTAAAGATAGCGACGTTGTTGCTACTATTATCGACTCTGGCACGACTCATATCGACGTTATCAACTTGGTTGGTGGATCATTCAACTTGAATGAAGAGATCACTCGTGGCACCCTCTTCTCGGCACTTGTCCAGAGTGTTACTGCTATTAATAGCGATACTATCTTCCAGTTTGGTGAATCTATCACTAACCTTGAAGGTGACACTGCTATTATCGAAGAAACTAATATTGATGGAGATGGTAATGTCACTGATGCTATCGTGGTTAGTAAGACCTCAGGTACTGCACAGTTTGAAACTGGTATCTTTGATCTAAGACTTAATGAGTTTGTTTACTCAGCATCATCTAAGATTGCTGGTCAGATTACATTCATCTCTCCTTATATTGATCCTGCCACCCAGGATGCTGTTGATGAGTTGATTATCAACCCAGGATCTACATTCTACGGTCTGCTGTTTGAGCGTCTGGTTAGTATTACTAATCCTAACGTTATCATCGATAACATTTCACAATCTTCTATTACACCTACTGAGCTTTACGATTCTAGTAGCAGAATCAATGCCGACTTCCTTGACTTTGAAGAAGTTAGAAATACTGAAGTCCAGTATACTCAGTTGGCAGGTGGCAACTTCTCTGAAGGCGATATTGTCATTAACAATAGAGCAAACTACGGCAACCCAAGCTCTGTCTTCCATGGTGTTGCTACCAACAGATTCAAAGATGCCTCGGCAATGATCCTTGGTAACAAAGATCAAATCATTGATTTTGCTGAAGCAGAAATTGCTGTCAAGCACCCCAGATTCTACTTCCCTGGTGATATCATTACCAACTCCTGGAGTAGGTATTCTGACGCATATCGTTTGATCCAGAAAAATAAATCATACATTGCTAATAAGGCATACGATGAGATGATGACGCAATATACGTCACTCACCGTTCCTGATCCTAATAAGTGCATCCGTGACCTTGAGTTGTATATCGATGCTATCTCCATTGACATTTTCCGTGGTGGTAATGTCTATACTCGTAAACTTTGTGCCAAGTATTTTGATGTAGATGGCAACTTTGTGTATGTCAACAATGAGTCTGCTGAGACTCGTTATGGATTTGAAAAAGCAAAAGACATGATGAAGTTGGCAATCGTCAACAATCTGACTAATAGTTTCACTGTGCCAAGTGGTCAACCTAATCAAGGTATCACTTACGTTCCTTGGAGCGAGGTAGATCATGGTGGTTATGATGGCAACGGTATCACTGCTGACCCATCACCTAACGATCCTTATGGCACTAACGGTGCTAACCAGTCTAACAATGGCACTGACAACTGCAGCGATGTCCAAGCAGCAATCACCACTCTCTATGATGTGGTTGATGAGACTCTGCTGAATGGCACGCTGGTTGACCTCCCTGATGAGTCGAAAGGCACCTATTCTCCTGGTCAAATCAAGTGTCGTCGTGACATCGGTCTGATGATCGATGCCTTGGCAGAAGACGTTTCTCAGGGTGGTAACTACAACATCATCGAATTCACTAAGAAGTATTTCGATGCTGCTGGAGCACCTATTGCTAACGGTCTAATCGGTGAGTATGCAGAATCTCTGACTGCTATCGATAAGGCAATGCACTTGTCCTTCCAGGCAATCAACAACCTCCTCTATTATCAAGTCAATTCCAGGACTTCTGTCACTGGATTCATGCTGAAAGATCCTACAACATATCAAGGATCCTACAGCGGTGGTGAAGATGACCTGCAAGAATTCGATGTGTCTGCTGCAGTCTACACACCTTCAAATGGTCAAATGGTTCTTACCATTGGCACTCACTCACTGACAACTTCGGATACTGTTACGATCCGTCCACACTCTCTGAAGTTTACTTGTGATTCGGATAACGATGCATCCTTCCACGACTATCCTCGTGCTGGAGATCCTGCATTCAACACTCCTCTTGCTATTAGTGCTGAGACTGGCACTACAATCACAGTCAACGTTGGCGCATCTCCTCTGGTCCAATTCACACCAACTGCTGCTACCTACAATCCAGCAACGGGTGATATGGTATTGACTATTGGATCCCACAGTCTTGAAATCAATGACTATGTGACTATTGCTAACGATTCGTTGGTATTCACATGTGATATGGATGCTAATGGCACCACTCACACATATCCTAGATCTACTGACCCTGCATCTGGCAAGCGTCTGTTTATCCATGGTGCTGATGCAACCACCATTACGGTTAACGTTGCAGCATCTCCTGCTGATCAGCAGTATGCTCACACATTCGTTTCTGCTTCTGCCAATTCAGTCAGTAGTGGCGGTGGATATACACATACATTCGTCAAGGGACTGGATAATGCAGTCTTCACTGGCGGTGGCACAACTGCCAAGTATTTCGACCCTAATTACTACTCAGGCCGAAATGAAACAATCCAGAATTGTGCTAACGTCCAGGCATATATCGCTACGCTCGTAGACATCTCTACGACTGCGATTGCAGCACAAAATCTCAATAATATTAACGCTCTCGCAAGCATCACTGATGGCACCTTCGTTGCTGGTGAAAACATCCGCACCACGAAGATTGCATATAAGGATCGTGCGGGTGGTTTGTTTATCGTTGGCGACACCATTACTGGTATTACTAGCGGTGCCCAATTTGAAGCAATTGGATCTAACTCTGGTTTGAAGTGGATCTTTGCTGACGCTGTTACTGGATCATTCCAGGATGGTGAGTATATTACCAACTCCACCACTGCTAACCAAAACGGTGTTTCTCTAAGTGTTATCGAGAAATACAAGAGACTTAGCGGTAAGAAGTCTATCAAATTCCCATCTACTGGATATTTGGTCACTAAAGATAGTTACGACTTCTCCTTCGGCAATACTGCAGACTTTACTGTCCAAGGTTGGTTTAGAGCAGATAACCTGAGCACAACTCAGCATCTGTTTGACTTCCGTCGTCTGTCTGCTACCGCTGGTTTGAGAATTACTCTGCAGACTTCTGGTGCAATCACTGTCTACAACGGCACATCTCAACTGCTGACTGGTGGCACGCTGCTTGCTAATAACTGGCATCACGTTGCAGTTGTCAGGACTACTAGCGTCTTACAACTCTATGTTGATGGCGTGCAGGTTGGTGGCAACTACGCTGATACCAACGATTATGGTTATGCTGCTATCTACGTCGGCGCTGACTTCAACGCTGCCAATCAGTTTACTGGTTACATGGACAACGTGGTTGTTAAGAATGGAGAGTCCGACTTCAACACTGGATTCGTGCCTCCTACTCAGATCGACTACTCTAACCAGTATGTGAAGTTTGGTCTTGACGGTGAGCAACCATTCGTCATGGATAATCAGGAAACATATGCTATCTACACTGGTCAGCGTATCTCCTCTGCTGCTATCAAGGAACTTAACTACGATCAAAACTTTGCAATCATTGAAAACGTTGATCTTGGTAGATCAGATCACAGAAACTGTGCTGATATTATCGATCTTAACGCTGCCTGGATTGCTGAAGAAGCAGTCGGTAGAATGGAAGCAGCATTCCCTGATTTTGTCATCCCAGGCAACAACGTGGCCGAAGGTAGTTATGGTGGCACCAACAAGTGTATCAGGGATACTAAAGACTACATCATCGGCGCTCTTGTCAAGGACTTGAGAGACGGTGGTAACTACAACTCACTATACACCGCTCGTACTTACCTCGAAGCATCAGGCAAACTGAAGCACGTTGGTAACGAGATTCTACAAACTCTGTATGCATGGGATCAGGCATTCGTCCTTTGTAAGTATGTAATTACTACAACTGACACAACTCTGACTGGCACCTATACAAACAGATTGAGACTTCCCAACAACTTCGCAACTCCTGCATCTCAATCCATCCAAGATGAGTTTGATACTCTGGGTCGTGAAGTGCTAGAAGTCCTTGCACCTAATCCTGATATTTTCAGAGACACTGGTGTCTTGGTCTGGAAAAACCGCGACTATATCGCAGAAGAAGTTGCTGGATACATCCTTAATAAGTATGAGATTGACCTCAATGGCACGCTCACACAGTTCTTGGAAATGCCTGGTTATGGTCAACCATACTGCGAGAGGGATGTTAAGCAATTCATTCTCCCTGCTGTGATTGCTGACCTTTGCACGGGTGGCACATACAATGTGGAAGCAGTCATTGATAATTATCTGGATGATCAAAACAACATCCTTCATGTTGAGCATGAGTTGAATCCAATGCTTGATGCATTCCATCATGCCAAGTATCTCACACAGAAAGCAGGTAACAACTTGCTCCTTTCTCCTGGAGAAGTTTCTGGAGATCTTGGTATCCCAGCATGGGCACAAGATGATTACCATACACCTCTGTATACTTCCCGTGGTGCATTTAGAGATGATACCATCATTATCGATGATGAAGGATATCCTCAGGATAACGTTTCTAACTGGAATCGTTATAAGGATGCTACCAATGCTATCGCGGCAAACATTGATCTGATTGCACATGAGGCAGTCGAGACAATGAATGACATGTCCAAGTATGCCCTATTCCAAATCAAGGGTGGTCCTGTTAACTGTAGTGATGACGTTAAGGATATCCTTAAGGCTCTTGTCCATGACCTCAACTACAACTGTAATGAAAGAACATGGGATGCTGCAAATCTCTACGTTGAGCCAGAGAATAATTCTCTGAAGCACATCGAAGACGATTGGGAAGCAACTGTCTCCGTCATGAAAATTGTTAAGGATATTGCAACCATAACCATGAGAAATGGTTTCGGTAGAGATTATATCCCTGGCAACGATCCTAATAACGTTGATCCTTCTACATACGAGGCAAATCCCAAAGAGCAAATCTTTGCTGATTGTGCCGATGCTATTGATGCAAACATTCGTTGGATTGCTGAGCAAGCAGTTAAGGCAGGTCAGACACAGTATCCTTCACTGAGTATTAACGGTGGAATTTACGGTGGTCAGCAATACACTCCATCGGATGCAACTTACATTGCATCAAGTGGTGAGATGGTCATTACCATGGCAGGTCATGGTTTGGTTACAGGTAACAGAGTTACCGTTAGACCTGATTCTATTGGATTTACATGCACACTTGATGGTAACAACGTTACCAACTACTATCCCCGTAAAGGTGACCCTGCATACACCACATCTAGATTAATTACTGCACATACCACTGATACGATTACGATCAACGTTGGTGCATCTCCTGCAGGTGAGCAATATACTCATACCTTTGTCAATGCACATGAAGGTGCTGTTGTTTCTAACGGTAGCATCGATTGCGTCCATGACGTGACTGACATCCTCAGAGCACTGGTCTTCAACCTCAAGTACGATGGAGACAACTGGATCAACTGGGTATCTGAGTTCTATACAACATACAGTGGATCTCTCGCACACGTTACATCTCTGGCAACAGAGGTAAATTGGATTCTGGAAGAAGCGAAGAGGCTTGTGAAGCGTGCAATGCGTGGTCAAATTATTACTAACGTTGCATCATACAGCGGTGGCGTCCAGGCATTCTCCGAGGCAGTCCCCAAACCTACTACGGTGCTCCGCAATTCATTGGTTGATGAGGGTATCACTCTTGGTGGAGATTACAATAACGTCGTTACTCGCACATTTACCAACGGCACAAACAACATTGCAAGTGGATCTGCTTCTGCAACTGGTATTACCAATGACGAAGATCTGGTTTGTAGTTGTGTAACCGTGCTTCCTGCTGGCACACCTAGCGATGGCGTCCTCTGGGAGCTTGGTGGAAACGGTGCTGGTGCATTCATTGGTATCAGAGACAGCGGCACATACCTCCGTCTCCGTGCTGGTAATGGTGCTAACTCCTATGCAGGTGGTGCATCTACTGCTAGCGACAACGGTCTTGCACTCCTTGATGTCCAAGTCTCTACTCTCTCAGATTACTTCGATGGTGGTGAGCATGAGATCACTTGGGAAATTAGAGTTGGCGGCACAGTTGCTTCTGGATCTGGTCGTGTCAAACTCTGGATTGACGGCAACCTTATTGGTGAAGCTTCAACTCCTGGACTAAACACTGGTCTTTATGAGGCAGGTGGATTGCTGGCAGGGGGATCTACTGGTGGTTTTGCCACAATGTCTTCTGACAGCACCGTCCCACAAGGAGAGCCTACAGCATCATGGGCATACACAACAGGTGATATGTCATACTACAGATCACGTCTGGTCGATCCTATCTACACAGGTAGTGAGTCTGATAATGTTGCAACCGAAGTTGATACTCTAATGCAACTGGTCACAGATGCAATTAGCAATCCTGCTGATGTTACAAACCGCGTTAGCATCCTACCTAAGATCTGGCCTATTAAATATACGCCTGATATTGCGGTTAGGGACACTGGTCTTACCTACGACTCCTCTGCTGCTGAGTGGAATCAGACTTGTGCTGAAGTTGCTTCTGCTATCGATACACTTCTTGAGATTTACATCGATACAATTGAAAACGCAGCAAACAACAACACAAATCAGTTGGATTCCATCGTTAGGACAACTAGACTTGACGCTTACACAAATAGCAACTATCAGCAAGGTACATGTGAAGGACCACAATCCGCGATCGACACCTTGTTTGACATCATGGTTGATACTCTTGGCGCTGGATTAAATACCGACAAATCTATCGCTAACATGCTGCTCTTTAACAAAGATGCTATCGCACAGAGAGCGTTTGATGAAACTGTGACTTACTATGGCACCACTGAAATGACAGTGGACTTCTGTGCTGACATCCTCAAGGCAGTCAGATATGACATGATCACTGGCGGTAACGCAGGTGCATTTAGACTGGTCCAAAACTGGTTTGACGGTGAAGGGAACTTCATTGCATTCCAGGATATAGCTCGCACACACTTGATCTATGCAAACACTCGCGTGCGTGAGTATATCAAGTCTGTGTTGTATCAGTTGACTGAAGATCCTGGTTGGACAACCTACAATACCTATCAGTTAGGTATCGATGGTCGTTTGGATTACAACCGTGAGGCATCTGAATTTATCATTGACTCCTCTATCAATGCCATTGAGTATTCATTAGAGACATCTAAATTCCCAACAGAAGGTAGCGTTACTTGGGTCCCAAGTAGCGATGCAGTTAACATCAACACCAAGTATGAATTGGGTTATGACTATAACACTGATCCTGCTCTGGTTACTCTTACTCCTATCGTCCCCGTTGGTTTCGACCGCGCTGAATATAGAGTCAGAATTAACCGCGTTAACTCCTTCCGTCGTGGTGACATCCTACAGTATATCCCAGCATCTGAGACTTCAGTCGCAGCATTTACTGGTCAGACGTACTGGTATGTGATGACTGCCACTGCACAGTGGTTTGAAGTTGGTGCTCACTACATGCACGATGGTAGATTTAGAAGAATTGAAGTTAACACTGCCAACACTGGTCAGCAGATCTTCTCCGTCGTCAGACGTACTGGTATCGATAGGTCTGCTTCTCTCTTCCC
>Ga0181395_1000131_pt1 | contig 29246 bp, 37 predicted proteins | sample 18SPOviralmetaG_FD_130124 | JGI IMG/M metagenome (GOLD analysis project Ga0181395, IMG submission 130124) | Marine viral communities from the oligotrophic San Pedro Time Series (SPOT) site, San Pedro Channel, CA, USA - 18 SPOT_SRF_2010-12-16 | ecosystem: Environmental > Aquatic > Marine > Strait...
CTATAGAAGAATACGAAAATGTTGCTGGTATATGTAGTGACTACATAGGACAAATAAAATGAAAAAACTTTGGGAAAAATATAAAGCACACGATAAAAAAGTAAAAGAAGCACAGGCAAACTTCAAAGTGTCTGACATAAAGAACAAATACTTTAGAGCATTAATGTGGATCATTATGCTTAAATTTGTATGGGATATTACTACACTATTTGAAAAGTATTTGCCTATGCCAAAAGTATACAAGATATTAGGATTAGGTTGGACTAAACTAGGCTATTATGTATTTTGGTTATTATGGTTTATATTCTTAGGTGTGTTATTGTATAACATTCTAGGCGAAGAAGTATTTGATCAGGTAATAAACGAACTATGAAAATAAGATACTACAAAGAAATAGATGGCTGGCGATGGATAGGATTTATTCTAGCCATGGTAGGAGCGTTTATTCTAAGTGGTGGTGATCCTGCTGTACAATGGATGGGCTGGGTCGTTGCTTTGTTCTCTTGTAGTATATGGATTTATATGGGTATAAAAGATAAAGACACACCTCGAGCATTAATGGAAGTAATGTATATGTTACTTGCTTTACGAGGAATATGGAATTGGATAACATGAAGATAGCTGTATGTGTTAGTGGACAATTAAGAGGTCCTTGGCGTGAGTGTGTTGAAACGTGGGGACAAATGTTTCCTGATAATTGTCAAATAGATTATTTCTTACATACTTGGACAAATAAAACGGCTCCTAATGCCGTTGCTCATGAACTAAAAGATCACGAAGCTAAAGACATTACTGATACAGAATTTAACGAAATTAAAAAGATACTAAAGCCTAAGAAGATGCTTATAGAAGATCCAATAAACTTTAAAGTAGATAAAGAATGGGCTGTCTTTGATCCTAACTATCATAGTCAATTTTATGGGGTTATGATGGCGGGTCATTTAAAACAACAGCATGAATACGACTATGCTATGGAATATGATATATGTATAAGAATGAGATACGATAACTTTGTTGAAAAGCCTTATAACATATCACAAATGAAAATGGGCGAAGCACACGTTATACATCAAAGTTTTGACAAAGGCCATAGGTATAGATGTAGTGATGTTTACTTTGCTACAACAAGTTTTGATTATGATCGTATGTGTGACTTCTATAGCTGTATTCCAAAATATAAACGACAATGGTTTGAAACAAACGATGATAAAGCATACGGCCCTGAACACGTTTTAGCATTTCATATGAAAGCTAATAATATTAAACCTGTACAGACATATATGCCTATCAAACTTAAACGTGAAAAAGATTACTACAAAGGAGGTTCTCATGAACTTGCCTAAGGTAGCAATTTGTTGGAGTGGGCAATTACGAACTGGCTTAAGAGCTGTTCCGTACTTGTTAAGATTTTTTGAAAATATAAAAAATGTCGATCACTTTTATCATAGCTGGGACGACGGACAACCACAAGAAGATTGGGATAAACTTAATGAGTTATTAAACCCTGTAGATTCGTTTGTTGAAACACCATGGAAACATAGAGGCTTTTGTGGTAATATGCTACACAGCATACAGCAATCAAATAGATTAAAAAGAACACACGAGATAAAAGAAAAGTTTAGATACGACATTGTAATTAAATGTAGATTTGATTTACTTGTACCAATACATAAACGTTGGACTTATTTCGATGTAGTTGACAGAAGCATTTATTATAGTATAGGAAATAACGGACTAGTATTAACAGACTTTGCTACACACGGTCTTAGCGATTTAATTTACTGGGGTAATAGTCATGCTATGGATATTATTAGCGACACATACAGATATTACAACTGGACATTAATGCCAAAGCAATTAACTTGTCTAACAGGAGGCAATATAGATCCAGAGGATACTATGTACTCTCCAGGAACAATAATGTACCAGCTAGGACAAAAATATAATTTAAGAATGATACAAATAGAACCACAACTAGGTGAAACACTTTGGAGAACAAGTGTACAGGATCTAGATCCTTATTTAGATTGGGAAGAAATAAGATCGGCATATTAAATGGACTGGGACGTAGAAGATTATAGAAACAAACCACCTGCTCCAGGTTACTTAGACTGGACACCTTTGAACTGGCAAAGCTATTGTGGGTGGATGGTTTTACTATTGTTTATTATTCCATGGATAATGGGATTTAGCTTTTCTCCTTTTGGGTTATTAACTAACTTAATATTAATTGATTACTTTTGGTATAGGCAAGCGATTATACGTGGAGAATATTAGTGATAGCAAGTACAATAAATCTTTTTTGCTATTATAATTTACCAGGTTGTGATGAAGAAATTCTATACGGATTTAAGCACCATAAACATTTAACAAAAGAAGTAACAACTAACAAAGCATTACATAGTTTTATTGTATACAAAGATTGTTATAGAATATTTTATGATCAATGGAAAGAAAGCGAAATGATTCAATCAAAATTCTTAGATCATATTAAGGTACCAGATATTCCTGAGTTACCTAGTAACTGTAAACGTTTTTCGTATAACGAGCTACCACAGGTAGCTAATTATATACAAAGACTAACTGGTTTTCCTTTCTATCCAAAGATTGTACAGCCACAAAAGTTTAAAAGAATGGATGTTATGCCTGAGGTTCGAGAAAAGTTAAGAGAATATTTCAAAGAGTACAACGAAAGAATAGGGATTGAATACTATGACTGAGTTACTAGTATGCGGAGATAGTTGGACTTTTGGCAGTGAAATAAAAGATCCAAGTTTACCCGAACATATAAAAGACTGGGATATAGATAATAACAGTTATCGTATTCCTAAAATATGGCCTACGTTGTTAGCAGACAAACTAGGAATTACAGTTACAAATATTTCTTATCCGGCCGCTAGTAACGATCGTATAGTAAGACTTACTGAAAGTTGGATTTATGAAAACTATATTAATACAGGCAAAGCAACACACAACCTTAGAGTTATAGTAGGTTGGACTAGCCCAGAACGTAAAGACTTTTTCTATACTGATCCATTAAACAAAGGTATGCCTAATTGGACAACTATATGGCCTAACCAAATAGGGTTTGATTATATACAGCCAGGCATGAATGATTTCTTTAAAAGCTATGTAACATTTTTATGGTCAGAACGAGAAGCACACAATAGATATGTACATCAAGTTAAAAGTTTAGAAAACTTATGTAAAGCATATAAAATAGAATTGTTAATGTTTCAAGCATTTTATGATACTGGAAAAGGTATACATGGAGCAGAAGATAGTATAGAATTTAAAGACATTGTATCTGAAGGATACATTAATGACGATAAAGAAAAAGCTAAACTAGGAAAAGATCATCCTGGCTGGCATCATCATTATAGTAACGAACTAACAAAGTCTATGTGGGAATCAGTAGATAGAAATATTTTTATAAAACAAAGCTACTTTGGGTTTTGTAAAGAACTAGGATTAGATAAAACAATTATAGGACAGCACCCTAATGAATTTGCTCATGTAGAATGGGCAAACTATTTAGAAAAACATATTAAGGAAACTTTAAGATGGTAAGAGCATTTAACCAGCCAAACGATTTAGTAGTAGAAAAATTATATAACGTTGGAGATAGTTTTGCTACAGGTGTAGGGCTTGACGAACCTAAAGTTGAATCATATCCTGTACAAATATCTAAAGCATTTGATTGTAAACTTATTAGTTTAGCTAGGCCTGGTTGCTGTAACTTTGCTATTAGTTTAATGATAGACTGGATAGTTAAAGAAGGTGGCGTATCGGATACTGCTTTTGTATTAGCATCTACAACTAATGAGAATCGTTTGTGTTGGCCTCTACCTGCTGTAGCAATTTCAGAACCTACAATAGAAGAGTTAAACTATAACGATTACGCTCATGACCTACTAACAGAACTACCTTTTAGTCCTACTAACAAATTACAAAGTGAAACTTGTAGCAATATTCTATTATACAACAAAGGTGGCTTACCTGGTAACAAAGCATTAGTTAGAGATGATAAAGGTAGAATAGAAACATTAGAAAAGTACATTACTGAAATACATGACATGGAAGTTAAAAGAAGGCAAGATGTTAATGCCTTAATTGCTTCTTTACATAGACTTAATATGATAACATCAGCTTGGTGTTTGATTACTACTTGGTGGGAACTACATAGAGAATTTCCTAACAACTGTATTAAAGATTTAGACTTTGGTAAAGTATCAAAACGTTATCCAGACCATATGGGTAGTGGACACTTTGATAGAACAGGACACAGAATTATATCTAATAAAATAGAACAATGGTACACTGAAAACATGGATACGTTTATAAGATGATAAAAGACAATATTGAAAAATATAAAGAACACTTGAATATGTTTGACGATCAATTAGAGCGTTATTCATACATGATGGAGTGTGGCAAAAATGCCACAACGTTTCCAGAAGAGTATAGAATAGATGATTTTAAAGTACCAGGTTGTGTTAGTCAAGTGTGGCTAGTACCTAAGTTTGAAAATGGTAAAGTTACATACTTGTCTGACTCAGATGCTTTTATAACAAAAGGAACTGTTACTATTTTGTGTGATGTGTTTAGTGGACATACACCAAAAGAAATTGTTGACAATGAAATAGATATAACAAAAGAATTAGACTTTGGAAATACATTAACAGCACAAAGAAGAAATGGTGCTTACAATATGATAATAAAAATTAAGGAATACGCTGAAAAATGTCTATAAAAACTTTATATACAAATGGTTGTAGTTGGACTTACGGTGAAGAATTAGGTGACCAAAGCGATCCTAATGAACAGAGTTATAAGTTCTATAATACTTGGCCTTGGCACGTTGCTCAGCAGTATAATATACCTCAACTAGTTAACGATGCAAGAGGTGGCGGAAGTAACGATAGAATATATAGAAAGACTGTTGACTTTATTAGAAACACTAAAGTAAAACATTCTGAACTAGCTATTATTGTAGCGTGGACTAGTGCTGAACGTACAGAATGGGGTGTACCTACATTAGAAGGATATGTATCCGGTGAAGGCTCAGAAGTTAATTGGTCTGAACAACAGTATTATAGTTTTCATATTGGGTCTGATCCATTAGAATGGTTCAAAACAAAAAAGAATGATGTACTACAACGCTCAATAGAAGTTATACATAAAAACTATACTTTGTTAAGAGCTCCGTGTGTTGACCAACCTCATCAAGCACAACTTATGTATAGCTTACAAGAAATATGTAAATCTAAAGGAATAAAGTTACAACAGTTCCTAGCTTTAACAAGTCCAGAGCTAACACCAGGTAGTGTTGAGTATGATCGAAAACTAGCAAGTGATATAGAATACCATGTACCTTCCTGGATCGATAGTAACAATGAAATAGATAAAGTTCCTGGGTTACATGACAGAGACGAAAACGGCAATTGGCTTAACAAAGCAAGACATAACCACCCTAACGAAAACGGACACAAACTAATAGCTAACTTTATTGTTAGTAAGATAGGAGAAACAATATGATAATCTTTACTAAGATTAAAAAGTTCTTTAGCGATATTATACTTCGAATTAAAATGGAAAGAGCATATCGTAAAAAACTAAAAGAGATAAAAAAGAGAGATCCTTTTATCTACAAATAATATGGGAACATTTACTATAGCAAGTGGACTTGGACTTTTATTATGCGGTATAATAGTTATGGCCGTATTAGGATTTACAGGACTTTGGGTAATCAATAAAATTAAGGACGAAGATTAATGAACATAATAGTAGGAATGGCTGGACTAGGATCACGCTTTCAAGAAGCAGGACATAGTTACCCAAAGCCTTTAATTAGAACTGGTAATACAACAATGATACAACAAGTGTATTACAGTTTAGACTGGCCGGACGCTAAATGGTACTTTGTAGCATTAAAAGAACATATAGAAAAGTTTGACTTTATGTTACCTCTATTAGAAAGTATGGGTACTGTTATTGTACTAGATAATCCTACAAGGGGCGCGGCTGAAACATTACTAGCTTGTGAAGAAGTAATGAATAGCACCGAACCTTTTATTAGTGTAAATTGTGATCAAGTTTTCGAATGGGATACAAAAGAGTTAAGAGACAAAATGGCAGTTGAACCTAATGCTAGTTACATGACAGTATATCGTTCAACTGAAGAATCTAAACATAGCTTTGCCCTCACAAATCAAAACGATATTGATGTTTGGCATTGTTGTGAAAAAACTAGACTAGGGTATGAAACTAGTAACGCTACTACAGGCTTTTATCATTTTGCTAAAGGCGTCTGGTACAAAGAAGCGGCAGAGGAGTTATTGCTAAAAGAACCTGAGTATGGCGAGTACTATGTTTCAACAGTTTATAATCATTTAATAGAGAAAGAACGTATTGTAAAAATCCATAAAGTGCATGGAAAAACATTTTGGCCTGTTGGTACACAGCCAGACTGGTTACATTACATACACAGGCACTATAGGAGATAATATGAAAGTATTTGATTTTAAGAAAATGTTTAAAGGCTGGTTTGTAGGCGACTTTGAAAATACAGCCATGAAAGCCAACTTTGAAGTAGCATATCATACACATACTAAAGGAGAACCACACGAAGATCATTTTCACAAAGAACAAAGAGAAGTAACATTTATTATTGAAGGTGAAATGATTTGTAATGGACAACACTTGAAAGCAAATGATATATTTGTAATTGAGCCATACGAAGTTAGTATTGTAGAATTTTTAACCGACGTCAAAGTAGTAGTAGTAAAAAATATTTGTAACACAAACGACAAATATTCATTTGACATTAAGACATAAGGATAGTATAATAGCATTATGGAACTATATAGAACAATTAAACCCGAAGATCATTTTAGCTGTCACTTCTTTTTAATGAGTAAAACCAATTTAAAAGAAGCCGCAGAAGCTTTGGCTATTGGCCAAAGTATTGGAAACCCCTCTGTAAGAAGTAAGTATGAATCAGCTGAAATGATGGAAAATCATAGTGCTAAGATTATTGCTGACCCAGACAACTTGGCTAACGTAAAAGCAGGCGTGGTAGAAATAGCATGGCCTTACAGAAACATTGACTGGTACGCTGATGGCATAGCTCATCTAATGTGTACAGTAATGGGTGGGCAAATGGACATTGATATTATACAACAATGTCATTGGATAGACATTCACATTGATAAAGCAAAAGCAGATTTATCAGGTCCAGCTTATGGACTAACTGGATTTAGAGATCATGTTGAACAATACGATAAGCCGTTACTAGGTACTATTGTTAAACCAAAGACAGGACTTACTCCTGCAATATTAAAAGACATTGTACAGCAAATGGTAGATGGCGGAGTTGACTTTATTAAAGAAGATGAAATAATGAGTAACCCGGCTTGCCTACCTTTAGAGCAACGTATTAGTATTGTACAACCTATACTAGATGGAAGTAAAACTGTTTACTGTTATTGTATTAATAGTGATCCTCATACATTAATGGATAAAGCAAGATCAGTTAGTGGTTGGGGTGGTATGGGTGTACACATTAACTTCTGGAGTGGCATGGGTTCTTATAAAGCTATTAGAGATGAAGACAATGGAACATTTATACACTTTCAAAAAAGTGGAGATAAAGTTTTAACAAGCAAGTACAATGCTTATAGAATTGAATGGGCTGTTATGTGTAAACTAGCAGGCATGATAGGTTGTGATACAATACACGCTGGTATGTACGGTGGCTATATGGATATGGGTTACGAAGAATTAAAACACGTCATGGATGTTTGTTTAAAAGAAAACCTTACTCCAGCATTATCCTGCGGTATGACAAAAGAACTTATTCCTGGTATTAGAGAAAAGTTTGGCAATGACTGGATGGCAAATGTAGGTGGTGCTATACACACTCACCCAGAAGGTATTGAAAAAGCAGTTAAAGAATTGAGAGCAGTAATAGATAATGGCTAGAGAAGATGAAATAAAAGACTATATCAAAACGTATCCAGATTGGCCTGTTAAGGGTGTAGACTTTAAAGATACTTCTAGCTTATGTAATGGACCTGGTCATAGGTTAGCACAAAATTATTTGTACGATAAACTGTTAAAATATAAATTAGAAACGGATCGTATTGTTGGTGTAGATGCTAGAGGTTTTATCTTTGGCGGCACACTTGCTTGGAGGTTAAACAAACCTTTAGTGTTAGCAAGGAAGAAAGGAAAACTTCCAGGTGCTGTACACGGACAAGAGTATGCTTTAGAATACGGTTCAGCTACTATGGAACTACAATCAGACTCTATCCATACAGGAGAAAATGTAATTATAGTAGACGACTTGTTAGCGACTGGTGGGACAGCTCTAGCTTGTATTGAAATTATTCAGCGAGAATGGAATGCTAATGTTATAGGGTTTGCTTGTATTGTTAACTTGCCTGACCTAGGCGGAGAAGATAGAATCAAACAGTTAGGTATTCCTGTTGTTAAAGCTGTAGAGTATAAAGGTACTTAAATGGATAATAAATTCTGGAGAAATCAAAATAGAAGTTATGTGTTTGATGTTGATGGCACATTAAGTCATGCTAGACAGCCAATGGATAAAGAATTCCATGATTGGTTTGTTAACTGGATGTCTACTAGAGATGTATATCTAGTAACTGGAAGTGACCGGCCAAAGACAGTAGAACAAATAGGTGAGGATATAGTTGACGGTTGTAATATGTCTTTCCAATGTGCTGGCAACGATGTCTGGCGTAAAGGAAGCCCGGTAGCACAAACAAATTTTACACCACCACCAGAAATGAATGACTGGCTAAACAACGAATTAAAGAATAGTAAATATCCTAATAGATGGGGTAACCATATTGAGAAACGTGTAGGACTAATAAACTTTTGTGTTCCGGGACGTAATATGCCTGACGAAGAACGAGATGAATATTTTCATTGGGACAAAGCAATGGGCGAACGTTTAGATATTGCTGAAAGATTTAATAAAGAGTTTCCGGGTTTTCAAGCACAGGTAGGTGGTAATACTAGTTTAGATATTTTTATGGCTGGCAGAAATAAAGCTCAAGTGTATAATACAATCGGATCGCCAATGGTATTCTTTGGTGATAGATGTGAGTCTACAGGAAATGATTACCCGTTAGTAAAAATGTTAAAACTGTACGATAGACATCATCATGTAACAGGGCCTGAAGATACTTGGAATATACTGAAAGAAAAATACGATGGCTAAACCATGGCACGAAATGAGAGAGAAGCTAGACTCAAAGAGTCCTAGCTTATGCCTTGCCAAATGGACACAGGTTACTTTACATTTACAAAATGGGCATACCCAAAGCTGTCATCACCCAAGCACACATAAAATTCCACTAGAAGAACTAGAAGTTAACCCTAGTGCTTTACACAATACAAAATTTAAAAAAGAACGACGTAAGGAAATGCTTAAAGGTGTACGTCCTAAAGAGTGTGATTACTGTTGGCGTATTGAAGATGCGGCGCCAGAAGCATTTAGTGATAGACACTACAAGAGTAGCTTTAGTTGGAGTCACCCTAGCTTTAATAAAATTGCGGCAATGGAAGGCGACGAAGACTTTGATCCTACTTATGTTGAAGTAAGTTTTGGTAATGCTTGTAACTTTAAATGTGTTTATTGTGCTCCACATATTAGCTCAAAGTGGATGGAAGAAATTAAACAGCACGGGCCTTATCCTACTAGTGACCAGTATAACAATTTAGAATGGCTAGAGCATTCAGGACAAATGCCTATACCAGAACGTGAACACAATCCTTATCAAGAAGCATTTTGGAAGTGGTGGCCTAGACTGTATAAGAGTTTACATACATTTAGAATTACAGGCGGAGAACCACTAATGAATAAAAATACTTTCCAAGTATTAAATTATATTCAGCAAACAGAAGAACCTAATACTAACTTACTGTTAGGTATTAATGCTAACTTTGGCGTTCCAGATAAACTGTTTGATAAGTTTTTAAAACAATCAAGAGAAATACTAGACAGCAAAAGACTTCGTAAATTAGAAATATACACATCAGCAGAAGCGTGGGATAAACGTAACGATTACATTAGACACGGCATGGACTATCAACAGTTTATAAAACGTATTGGACAATGTATTGAAACATTACCTGAGGCTCCTATTACTTTTATGTGTGCCTACAATGCTTTGAGTATTAGTAGCTTTACTATGTTCTTAAAAGATATCGAATTAATAAGAGAAGAATACGGACGCGATTCAGTTTATGTAGATATTCCTTATGTTAGACATCCAGAGTTTTTAGATTGTAGGATAATGAAAGAAGGCCATATGATAAAAGAAACAGTTTCATTTATGGAAAAGTCTAAATGGTTTGACGAAGATGAAACTGCCAAGATGGCTAGAATATACAAGTACTGGGAACATCAACAACAAAACGATTTTACTAAACAGCGAAATGATTTAAAACTTTATCTTAAAGAATTAGATAAGAGAAGAAGTACAAACTTTAAATCAACGTTTCCAGAGTTTGAGGATTACTATCATGGATAATTTATTTTGTCCTTATCCGTATACTAATTTATATTACAGAGGTCGTAATCATCCTAGAGGACATAGAGTAAAAGTATGTTGTGATGCTGTGGAAGATATTACAGCTAACAGTTTACAACAAGCAATTAAAGAAAGACATACACACCCTTATTGGCAAAATCTAAAAGATACATTTAATAAAAACGAATGGCCAACAGCTTGTCGTAAATGTAAAACACAAGAAGAAAAACAGCAAACAAGTCATAGACAAATGGCTATAAAAACTTACGAAGAAAAATTTGGGCAACTAGATTCTGAAGAGCTTGTACACGAAAAGTTAGGCACTACTCCTTCTGTAATATCATTAGATGTAAGACCTAACAACAAATGTAACTTAATGTGTAGAATGTGTACACCTGTTGACTCGAGTTTAATTGCAGAACACGCCGGCGAGAGTCAGACCTTAGTTGAACTATACGGGGAGCGTGATATAGCAGATGGATTAGAACCACCTGAGTTTGAAGTTCCTGATAAAGAATTGTTAAAAGATGTTAACAATATTCGTATGCTAGGCGGTGAGCCTACGCTAGATGAAAACTGTTTAGCATTGTTAGATAAGATGATAGAACTAGGCAAAGGACCTGAAGTACATATTAGTATTACAACTAATGGTACAAATGCTAGGAAAAGTTTTCTAGATAGAATTAAACACTTCAATACTAATCTACGCTTTAGTATTGATGGCTATGGCCCATATTATGAGTACGTTAGGACGTATGGTAATTGGAATAAGTTAACTAAAAACATTGATAGATTGGCGCCACACGCCGCCCGTATGGGGGCAAATTTCGTACTTCAAATGTATAATGTATTTGGAGTGGGAGAATATGCTTTATGGATAGATAAGATGTACGAAAAGTATCCTAATTGGAACCAACCTACGTTTGCTATACCTTTAGAGTGGCCACAAGGATTTGATATAGGATTTTTGACATCTGAACATAGGAAACAATTAGCAGAAGAGCTAAATACTATTGAACAACAAGTTCACCATCCTAACACAATCAAGTTTATTAGACAATGTGTTAATTGGATCCTTACAAGAGAAGTTCCAACTCACCTTGTACCACAACAATCCTTTCAACAATTAACATTGGCTATGGACAAACAACGCTCAACAGATTTAATTAAACTAGATGAACGTTTTAGAGAGTATATCAAATGAAGAAAAGAATACTAGGTGTTAGTGCTGGATTTCATGACGCTGGACTAACTGTAATACACGGCGATAAGATACTGTTTGCTGGACACAGCGAACGCTATAGTAAAAAGAAACATGATAAATTTTTATGCCGAGAAATAATAGACGAAGCATTTAAATATGGTCCTTTTGATTCTGTAGCTTACTATGAGGTTCCTTGGAAGAAGAAACTCAGAGAAGTATATGCCGGACAAGGTCTTAACAGCGACACTTCCTCTACGTGGACGACCAGAGGATCGCTTAAGAAACATTTTGGGGCATACTATCCACAACTCCCTAAATCCGTTTATAGTATCGATCATCATTTATCACACGCGGCCTCTGGTTTCCAAACAAGTAGATTTCAAACAGCAACAGTAGTAGTAATTGATGCTATTGGAGAATGGGACACTATAACCATATGGGACGCTAGATATAAGAAACGTGCTATGATTGGAGAATGGGGTGAAGTACAATATAAAAAACTATGGAGCCAAAAGTATCCACACTCAATAGGATTATACTATTCAGCTATGACTGGACGACTAGGTCTACGCCCACAAGACGAAGAATATATTTTAATGGGTATGGCTGGCTGGGGAGAAAATACAGTACAAAAAGAAATAGAAGATGAATTTATTTCTGACTATGCTGATATAAAATTTAAACAAAATTTACACACCGGAGTTGATGAAAACTTTTTAAAAGGTGTAGACGAAATGAATATTGCGGCTAGTACTCAAGCTGTAGTAGAAAAAATTATTGACGAAGTAATGGCTCGTGCTAAGAAGATAGGTAAAAGTAATAACCTAGTTTATATGGGAGGCGTTGCTCTTAATTGTTTATATAACAGAAACTTAGGCAAGTGGTGGGATAAGATTTGGATAATGCCTAACCCAGGAGACTGTGGTAGTAGCTTAGGTGCCGCGGCAGTAGTATATGGGAAACATATACGTTGGGAACACCCTTACTTAGGTACAGACATTGAAGGAGATTATCCTGTTGATGAGTTATTAAATGAATTAGCTACAAATAAAATAGTAGGAGTAGCAAGTGGTAGAGCAGAGTTTGGTCCTAGAGCATTAGGTAATAGAAGTTTACTTGCTGACCCTCGAGGAGAAGAAATTAAAGATCAAGTAAACGAAATTAAACGTAGACAAAAGTTTAGACCGTTTGCTCCAATGATTATGGAAGAATTTGTAGATCAATATTTTGATATGCCAAAGAACTTACCAACTAGTCCTTATATGCAGGTAGTAGCTAACTGTAAATTTCCAAAAGAGTTTCCAGCTATTGTACACGTTGACGGAACTAGTAGGGTACAAACAGTTCCAAAAGATTCAAAAAGTGGAGTAAGACAACTGTTAGAGAAGTGGTATACACTAACTAATTGTCCAATACTACTCAATACAAGCCTAAATATTCGAGGCGAGCCTATGGTTGATACTAGAGAAGATGCTGATAGGTTTGAAAAAGAATATAAAGTTAAGGTTTGCTCTTGACATTGTCTGTCAATTTTGCTATACTATAATTGTGGTCTTGCTGAAAAAGTAGACAGGCTCTAGTTGATCTAGAGTGTTCGAGAGGACGTTGTAGGTTCGAATCCTACAGACCATACTAGAGGGCCTTATATTGGTAGGTGGTGCCAATACACCACCGGGCCCTGAATTTTTATGTGGAGTATAAATGTTTGATATTATTTTTATGAGTTACCAAGAACCCGATGCTGACAAGCATTGGAAAGTTCTTGTTGATAGATTTCCGTGGGCAAGGCGTGTACATGGTGTTAAAGGTTTAGTTAATGCTCATATAGAGTGTGCTAAAATTAGTAGAACAAGTATGTACTGGCACGTTGAAGGTGATACATTAGTTAACGAAGACTTTAACTTTTCGTATAGACCAGACAAATGGAATAGAGATGTTGTTCATGTATGGCGTTCATACAATGCTATTAATGGATTAACTTATGGTAACAATGGTATTAAATTATTTCCTAGAGACAAAGTATTAGCATTAGAAGGTAAAAAAGTTACTGACTTTACAACTAGTGTAAGTGATAAATTTAAAGCCGTACAAGTAGTAGCAAGTACGGTAATTGAATCAGACCCTTTCAATACATGGAAGTCTGCTTTTAGAGAAGCTACTAAATTACAAAGCGGAATTATCGATAGACAAAAACAAGATGAAAGTTTACAACGTCTTGAAGCTTGGTGTACTGTAGGCAACGGAAAGTTAGGCAAGTATAGTATTGACGGTGCTAATAAAGGAAAAGAGTTTGCTATTAAACATAAAGGCGACAAAGACACATTATCTAAGATAAATGATTTTGCTTGGTTGAAGGAGCAGTTCGATGGCGTTTGATACCATTCAGTTTCTAGATAGAATAGAAAAAATATATCCCGATAATATATTAAACTCTACGTTTCGTAGAGCTACACTTTCAAAAGATGTAAGTGCTGTAATTAAAATGACAGCTATGCTAGGTCGTGTTCAAGACAATGACTTATTTCAAGACTTTGAAAGATGTGTAAAGAGTAAAGACCCTAGTAGTATTATTAGAGTTATGACAGAATTACTTTCAGTTAATGACGAGCATTCTGAAAGAGTAGATAGTTTTCGATCAGCTGTGCTAGGACAAGATCCAGCAGGGCTTATCACAACAGTTTCACATCTCATCGATTATGATGTAGCAGATGTGAAAGGAGCAGTTTTGGGAGGTGACTTAACTGCCATTTTGAGACTCGTTACAGATCTCAATACTCCACAACTCCACAATAAGGTCGATCTATTACCACTAGACGATCTTAAGGTTAGTGTTACTTCCCAAGACCCAGCTTCTTTAATTTATACCTTAGGCAGATTATTAGGTACTGACGGAGACAGTTGGGTTCGTTATGATAACTTTAGAAAATTAGTTTTATCAAAAGAAAACGAACAGTACTGGTATGTTATCCCTGCTATGTGTGACCTATGGGACATAGATATAGACAGTACACTTATAAGCGACTTGTTTAAAAGTGTAAAGAATCAAGAATGGAAATCAGTAGCTAGGCTTTCAGCAGTATTAAACAGAGCTGATCCTTTTATTACTAACCTTGTTAAAGCAGTTGACGAAGCAGATAATATTGAAGATGCTATGAGCATAGGACAAGTTAAAAGTAAACTATGGATGATTGATAAAATAAAAGCAACTGGTGTAGACTTAGGTAAAGTATTTTTACTTGCTGGTTGGTATGGAATACCGGCTTACTTTTTATTAAAAGAATGTAATGCTGAACAAGTGTTTAGCTTTGATATTGACGATAGCTGTTGGACTACAGCAGAACGTATTAATAAGAACTATACATTAGACAACTGGAAGTTTAAAGCAACTACAGAAGATGTATATAATATTAACTTTGCTGGACACGATTTTACAACTAAAAGAGCTAATGGATCACAAGAAAAACTTTGGTGTAAGCCCGATACTATTATCTGTACTAGTGTTGAACACTTAGATAACTTTCCAGAATGGGTTGGAACAATACAGCCAGGACAACTATGTGTGTTCCAAAGCAATAACTTTAACGAATTAGATGAACACGTTAACTGCCATGATACTGTTGACGAATTGCTAGATCAATGTAAGTTAAATAAAGTACTATATGCCGACAGCATTAACTTAACAAAGTATGATAGGCATATGGTTATAGGATACAAATAATGGACTTAACAAAGTTATCAACTAGACAATTACAAAAAGAGTCAGCTAGAGCTTTAGCTGTATACGGTTCAGCTACAAATGATAACATATATCAATTTAATAAGAAAGCACATCACAATAGTAACAATTGGTATATTGCTGTAATAGAATGGTATGTAGATTTATATAAAGGACTACCTAGTGAAGTAGGACCTGGTAAAGACGTTAAACTGTTATTGGACAACTAATGTATAGATATCAAGATATAAAAATGGTACACTATGAGATAACTCAACGTTGTCAGGCCGCTTGTCCAATGTGTGATAGAAACATTAACGGCGGTAAGGATAGTCCACATATTACTAATGCTGAACTAACACTTGAAGATGCTAAACGTATATTTGATGTTAACTTTATTAAGCAACTAAAAACTTTTTATATGTGTGGTAACTTAGGTGATCCTGTTATGGCAAAGGATACACTAGAAACATTTAAATGGCTTCGTAGTATCAATCCAGACTTATGGTTAAGCATGAATACTAATGCTGGTGCTCAAGAAGAAAGCTGGTGGAAAGAACTAGCAGAAACTTTTGGTCGAATGGGTACTGTTATTTTTAGTTTAGATGGATTAGCAGATACTAATCATATGTACAGACAAAATGTACGTTGGGAAAAAGTAGAACGTTCTTATAAAGCATTTATAGGAGCAGGTGGCAGAGCTCGTTGGGACTATTTAATATTTGAACATAACGAGCATCAAGTAGAAGAAGCTAAACGTATTAGTGAAGAAGCAGGCTTTGAAAGATTTCAAGCAAAGAAAACAGCAAGGTTTGTAACTACTTGGTTAGATAAAAAAGAAGAACACCAAGCAAAGAATCGTAAAGAAAAAGATACAACAACTTTAAAGAAACCAAAGAATAAAGATTTACAAAACACAGCAACAAAACAAATTGATAGCATTATTACTAAACATGGTAGTATGGACAACTACTTAGACACTTGTAATATTAAATGTAAGGTTGCTAAAGAAGGTAACATTTATATTAGTGCTGAAGGGTTACTAATGCCTTGTTGTTGGACAGCAAGTAGAATGTACAAGTGGTGGCATAAAGATCCTACAGTAGAACCAGTATGGAATCATATAGAGGCCGCTGGAGGTAAACAAGGAATAGACACTAAGAAACACGGACTACGAAAAGTGTTTGGTGGTGGGCTATTGGAGAGCATAGAACAAAGTTGGTCGGCACCTAGTATTAAACAAGGTAGACTAAAAGTGTGTGCTGAAAAATGTGGGGAGGAATATGATCCGTTCAAAGCCCAATTCCAATAGTTATTGTGTACTTCCTTTTGTACAACAATTTGTTGATACAGACAATCGTATAATGCCTTGTTGTATTAGTGATAGAGAATCAGTAGGACCAGAGTATACAGGTATTACATCATTTAATAATGACTACTTAAAAAGAATTAGACAGCAAATGCTTCGAGGTGTTAAACCTAAGGCTTGTAGAGTATGCTACGATAAAGAAATTAAAGGGCTTAAAAGTAAACGTAAAAAAGTAAACAAGCAATTTGAAGAATGGAAGTTTGACGTAGACGACCAAGGTACGATGGCAACTATGCCACAATACTACGACTTACGCCCAGGAAATGTTTGTAACTTAAAATGTGTTATGTGTAATCCTCGTGTTAGTAGTAAATGGATTGAAGACAATCATTTATCTTTTGAGCCATACGAAAAGACTGTTAAATTTAACAGCAACCAAATAGATGAGATATTAGCTAATGCTAGTTCTATTAAACGTTTACAACTAGCAGGTGGTGAACCTTTTTATATGCCTAGTGTAGAAAGACTGTTGCTAGGGCTAGTAAACAAAGGGTTTGCTAAAAATATAGACTTACAAATTACTAGCAATTTGACGTATCTAAAAGACGAAATACTTCACTTGCTAAAGCACTTCAACAAGATTGTGATAACTATTAGTGTAGATGGAATTAAAGAAGTTGGCGAATATATAAGGTTTCCTATGAAGTGGGATATATTCAATGACAATCTAAATACATTATTAGAACATAAACATATAAGAATTGCTGTGAATATAACGAAGTCTCAATTAAACTACGAACATATTGACACAGTATTAGAGTGGTGTTATAATAAAGGCTTAACAGATATAGACGTTAATGATCTTACTCACCCTCCAATTCTTGCTGTTGGACATCCACGTGACGAACTAATTAAGTGGCTTACAGCAATGGACGAACACAGAGGAACGAATTCAAAACAAACTTTACCATGGATATACCAATGAGAACAAAAGAAGAAATCTTAGAAGAAGTAAACAGTATAATGGAAAAAAGTATTCAGCCTAATGTAGCGATGCATGGTGGCGAAGTTAAAGTCTTAGACTTTGATATGGAAACTGGAACTTTAAAAACATTATTAAGTGGATCTTGTTCTGGTTGTGCTAGTAGTACAATTACTTTAAAAATGGGTATTGAAAATATGTTGAAACATTATATACCCGAAATTAAACAAGTAACAGGTGAGGACGATCCAAACTTTGACGATCCTTACTACACAGACTATGAACCTTATGACCCAATGGATAGGATGTAATGGAAGAATCTAAAGACAACGCTCTAAGAGTTGGGCAAACTAATAAAGAAATTACACTAGATATAATTCCTTCTCAACAAACAAAATCAGTTGAACCTGATAAAGATGGATTACCTAGCGACACGTTTTGTATTTTACCATGGGTACATTTAAGTACACGACCAGATGGTGCTATGAGAGTTTGTTGTACAGCTAACGCTAGTTCAGTAGGTCCTACTAACGATAAAAAGCATGGCGGACAAGTTGGTATTTTAAAAACAGAAGATGGCAAACCTAACAATCTTAATGTAAGCGATTTCCTTTCTAGTTGGAATAGTAGTTATATGAAGAACGTTAGAAAGCAAATGCTTAACGGAGAGCAACCACCTAGCTGTATTAAATGTTATAAAGAAGAAGCGGCTGGACATAAATCAAAACGTAACTGGGAAACACATTACTGGAGACAACGTACAGATTTAGATCAGTTGATTAAAGATACATCAGAAGATGGAGAAGTACCTCCACAGTTAGCATACATTGATTTACGCTTTGGTACAAAATGTAACTTGAGATGTGTTATGTGTAGCCCACATGATTCTAGTGATTGGGTTAAAGACTGGAAAGCAGTATATCCTAAAGTACAAAATGAGAATTTAAAACAAACAATGGTATGGGATAACAAAGGTAAAAACTTTGGTGCTAGTTATAACTGGCATAAAAAGAATCCTAAATTCTGGGAACAGTTTTATCAGCAAGTACCTAATATGAAACAAATATATTTTGCTGGTGGTGAAAGTTTAATCATAGAAGAACACTATGAAATATTAGAAGAAGTTATACGTCAAGGCTATGCTAGTGAAATGGAAATACGTTATAACAGTAATGGCGTTGAATGGCGTGAAGACTTATTAGAATTATGGAGTCATTTTAAATTAGTACGTTTTCATTATAGTGTAGACTCAATAGGACAATGGAACGATTATATTCGTTACCCAAGTGAATGGAAACGTAACGAAGAAGTATTTAAAATATGGGATCAGGAAACTGGACCTAATACAGAAATTACAGTAGCCTGTGCTGTACAGGCCCTTAACATTTATTACCTGCCAGACTTTATTAAGTGGAAATTAGAACAAGGCTTTAGTAAAATTAATATGTGGCCTTTTGGTGCTGGAGGTATTAACTATCACTTTGTATATCATCCACCTCATTTAAACGTTAAGGTATTACCTAAATGGTTTAAAGAAGAGTGTCGTAGAAAATATGAAGAGTTCTATCCATGGTGGGAGGCTAATTGGGAGAAAGGTGTTCCTAGTTGGCATAAAGGAAAAGTTGATTACGAAACTTGGCGTAGTGCTAGTTATGGTATTGATCGACTTGAAGGTATGTTAAAGTTTATGGAAAGCGAAGACTGGAGTCAAAGACTTCCAGAGTTTAGAGAATACATTAACTTAATGGATGCCCAACGAGGTACAGACTTCCGTACAACGTTTCCCGAAATGGCTAGGATCTTAGATGAAACCGAATAAGTCTCCTACTTATTGTGTACTACCTTGGATACATCAGAACCTAAGTGTCAATGGTTGGTACAAGCCTTGCTGTAACAGTCACAGTAGATACAAAGATGTAACTGTTAAGAATGCTACACTTAAAGAAGCATTCTTAGGCAAAGAAGCTACAGCATTAAGAACACAATTAACAATGGGCTTACGTCCTGAAATATGTGATACTTGTTGGGTTAAAGAAGATGCTGGTGTATGGAGTTATAGACAAGCATACAATGAAAAGTTTAAAGAACTAGAACCTACAAACTTTGAGCCAACATTAAAATACATTGATATGAAGTTTGATAATGTATGTAACTTCCAATGTAGAATGTGTGATCCAGATAGCTCAGATCAAATTTGGAAGTCGATAGATTTACTAAATGAAAAAGGTTTAGAATTGCCCAACCACATAGGCAAATATACTGACGAAGATAGAAATTTTGATTTTAAACAAACCGTAAAGAAAGACTACGTCAAAGAAGTCCTCGAAACTATAGACATATTTAAAGTAACTGGAGGTGAACCATTCCTGTCTAAAGACTTCTTAGAAATCCTAGACCTTGCTATTGAGCGAGACCTAGCAAAAAATATTACACTAATGATTACTACAAATGCTAGTAAGTTTGTTAAGAAGATACTAGACAAGTTTATACATTTTAAACGTGTAGAATTTACTGTTAGTGTAGACGGTTACGGTGAAGTATACGATTATATACGATACCCATATAGCTTTAAGCAATGGGCAAAACGTATGGATGAAGCTGTTAGATTTGCTCGAGATACAGGAATGAAAGAGCAAAACAAAATGGTTTTAAAAACTGCCTGTGTGGTACAAGCATATAACTGGTTGAACTTAGACAAGCTATATTACTTTATGGATAGTTTAGGAATGCCTGAATGGCGTTTACTAGAACGTTTAGATTATGACTTTGATTTAAATCCACGTGATAGTGAACTACACCCTAGGTACTTGCCGGACCACATATTAGATTTAGGGCTTGAGAGGTTTAAAAAGACAGGACATAGACAAGTAGAAGATATAGAAAACTTTGTTGCCTATCATAAAGCAAATAGGCAAGACGAAATGGAATTCAAGAATCATCAGTTATTGTCAGCGACAGTTAACTATGATGAAGTTAGAAAACAATCATATAAAACGTTAGATCCAGTATTAGTAGAATGGTTAGAAACATTAAAGACATAAAAGGGTTTTGTATACTCCCGTTCATTCATCTCAGTACGAGAACAGATGGTCGTATGCAAATATGTTGTACAGCTAATTCAGATTCTACACACGAAGAACAGTACATTGGTTGTAATAGAAAAGACGATGGTAGCTTTGTAGAACTACACAAAGACAAAGCACAAGACTATTGGAATACAAGATATATGAGAACACTACGACAAGGAATGTTAAATGGTGAAATGCCTAACTCGTGTCGTAAGTGTTATAAAGAAGAAGAGTCAGGATACAGATCTAAACGTATGTGGGAAAACGATCTATGGGCAGATCAATTAGACTTTAATAGTATAGTTGATAGTATGTCAGAAGATGGTAGTATGCCTTACGGTATACATTACATTGATATGAAGTTAGGTAACGCTTGTAACCTAGCCTGTGTTATGTGTAACCCAAGCGATAGTAGTTTGTGGATACCTGATTGGAACAAACTTAAAAAGCAAGAGATAAGTCCAGAAGTAGATAGCCAAACTTACTGGAACAAAAATGAAGCAGGTGCTTACAACTGGTATAAGAAAAATCAAAACTATTGGGATAGTCTACAAGAGAATATAGACAAACTTCATAGTGTTTATATCATAGGTGGAGAGCCTACTGTCAATCCAGAGTTTAAAAAGTTTGTACAAGATTGTGTTGCTACTGGTAATGCCGAACATATTGATTTACGTTTTAATACTAACGGACAAATACTAGATGAAGAATTAAAAGAACTTTACACACACTTTAAAAGTGTTACACTACATTTAAGTATGGACGGAACCCACGAACGTTATACTTACATTAGGTATCCTGGAACGTGGGAAGATCAATTGGCTAGTTTACATTGGCACGACAACTTATCAGACAATGTAAATGTTGAAGTTGATTGTACAGCACAGGCATTGAACGCCTGGCACTTACCAGACTTTATAGTTTGGAAAATGAATCAGAAGTTTAAAAAGATAACTGTTTATCCTAACTTCGGGGGTATGATAGGTATCCATATATTATGGCAACCAAGTATGTTAAGTGTACAAGTACTACCTAAAGAACTTAAAGAAGAGATACTTGTACGTTATAACAATGTTATTAAATGGGCTAATACACATCATCAACCACGTGAAGGTAAAGGTGTAAACAAACATAATAGATTAAGAGCAGTAGCAAACCATATGATGAAAGAAGATAAAAGTCATCAGTGGAAGTATACAATGGAATACTTAGACAAGATGGACGGTATTAGAAATACTAATTGGCGTGAAACGTTTCCGGAGTTAGCAAAGTATGGATAAGAAGAAAACAGAATTTGTTGGCGGTACTGGATATGTTATAGGCGAAGACGTTCCTGTAAGCGAACAGTATCTAAGAACATTACAGGAGAACAATCCTAGTTGGTGTCCTGTTCCTTGGACTAGTTTTAGTATTAACAACAACGGTGATTATCGTATGTGTGTTCAAGCAAATACTCACAGAAAGTCTAGAGGAACATTACGAACAAGCGAAGGTGTTGCCATGAGAGCTGATACCCATTCTGTTGCTGAAACTCGTAATTGTGGATTGCTTAAAGATGTAAGAGCTAGTATGATGGTAGGCGAACGTCATGAGATATGTCAACGTTGTAATAAAGAAGATGACGTTGGTCAACAGTCAAGACGTAGACTAGACATTAGAAGATTCTATGATACATTTAATTATGAGGATGCTTTAAAAGTAACAAGCACAGACGGAAGTATTGATATTCCTAGTACACCTTTGTATGAAACAGATATACGTTTTAGTAACTTATGTAATCTTGTTTGTCGTATGTGTAATCCTACAGAGTCTACTATGTGGTACAAAGAACATAAAGATTTAGTAAGAGATAGATTTAAAAGTGGGGACTATAGAGTTAAGCTAACACAAAAAGGAAGTTCAGTGAAAGCAGGTGGCGGCTGGTTAATAAAAGAAGTAGGCGAAGAAGAAACAGTAATAAGACAAGCAGATAACTGGAACCCTTTTGAATGGTACGACCATACAGACTTATGGAAAGACTTTGAAACACACGCTCCACAAATAAGACTAATTCACATATCAGGTGGAGAGCCCTTAATTAATAAGAAGCAATATGAACTATTAGAGAACTTAATAGATCAAGGGCTTTCTAAAAATATCGTCCTAGACTATAATACCAACTGGACAAATGTTCCTCAAAAGCTATTCGATTACTGGAAGCATTTTAAACGTATCGACATTGGCGGGTCAGTGGACGGCATTGGTAAGTTAGATGAATACATACGTTACCCAAGTAAATGGCCTGAAATAGAAAAGAACATGATCAAGTTAGATAGAGACTCTCCTGATAATGTGAATCCTTGGTTTACATTTACATTACAAATTTGTAACGTGTTAGAACCTATTGAAATTGTAAAATGGAATATTGAAAACGAATGGACTAAATTAAATCGTTTAGCAAAGACACCTTGGTTCACTCAACACCCTGTACACAATCCAAAACATTATTGCGTAACTAGTCTTCCACCTAAAGCTAAAGCATATATAAGAGAGAGATATGAAAACTTTTTAAATGGTTGGTTTAAAGATTGGTGTATGAGCTTACCAAAAGATTACGAATTACCTAACAGTTATACTCCAGTAGAACCGGATACTGTAAGGTCGTGGGATAAGAACCCACAAGTGTTATTCGAAGAAACAGAATATCACTTTCAAAGTATGTTAAAGTTTATGGAGTCAGAAGATACTAGTCACACACTAGTAGACTTTATAGACCATACAACTAAACTAGATAAGAGCAGGAATCAAAAGTTTGAAGACTATTGTCCTGAGCTTAATGAATTTATTAACCAATGGGCAAAAGAAAATGGAATTTGATGAACTAGTAGGCAAAGTATTTAGAAATAAACATAATGCTATATACGATCCGTTGTTTCAAAAACAACTAAGAAGTGCTCCATGGCAAGACTGGTTAAGTCAGCCTGGATACTTTGAAGTACAAGACCAATACATTGAACGATTTATAGATTGGATGTATAGTACTAAACTAAACAGATTAACAAATGGATGTAAGTTTCATAGTAAGAGATATACTAGACGTGATATTATTATAGGAACTACACAAAGTTTTGATGAAGCATACTTTAGATATGCTGGTAGACGCTTAAGAATGTTTAGAGGAGAGTATGCTTACCATAGACGTTGTTATAGAAACTTTGCTTGGTTAGATGAACATATAGGAAATAAAGCAAATGGTGAATGGGCTGATCCTATAGAACCAGGAGATTGGGTTATTATATCATTACCATTTTGTGGTACAGGTGGCAAACATAGTAAGCACGAAGAACTATTAGATAGGTGTGCTGAACTAGGTGTGCCTGTAGTACTTGATTGTGCTTGGTATGGAACTTGTCATGATTTAGATTTTGACTTAGATCATCCTGCTATTACAGAGGTTAGTTTTAGTCTAAGTAAAGGTATAGGCTTAGGCAATATGAGAACAGGTGTACGTTTTAGCAACTATGCTAAAGGGGACATGATGCCAATAGCACAGCAGAACGCTTACGGGCATCTAGTACTAGGGAACTGTCAACTAGCATTACATCAAATGGAAGAATTCGGGCCCGACTGGCAAGCAAATAAGTATTTAGAGTGGTACAAAAAGCTATGTGCTAAATACAGTATGTTAGAGACAAATTGTTTACACGTGACTATGTTACCTAGATATCACAAACACTTTGATTATTTTTTAATCGACGAAAGCTACATTAAAGTAGGTGTTCGAGAAGCACTTAAGGCAATAAGGCGAGGGGAACTAAAGGTTTAATTATGGATGATAACGAAGCAAAAAAATTAATGGAAGAATTGCCTAACAAGGCATTTTGTCCAGCACCATTCTTTCATGCTTACATGAATGCTAACAATAGAGCCCACAAGCTATGTTGTATGAGTAAAATCGTAGGACGTTGGCACGACATGGATCAAGACTTACAAGAACAGCTAGGTGAGTTTTGGGAAGGCGAAACAATGCAGAATGTTAGACAAGAGTTCTTAGATGGTAAGATGCCTAAAGTATGTGATTGGTATTGTGGTAGATATGAACGTGAGAAAGTTTGGGAAGAATCAAACAGAATGCACTTTATCAGCAAGTATGCTGACCACGAAGAAACAAGTCATAGAAACTATGAGAACTTAGGCCTTGATGTTGTTAAAGGTAACAAGTGGGGTAAGCCAATTGATATTGACATACGCCCTAGTAAACTATGTAACCTAAAGTGTCGTTCTTGTAACAGTACTTGGTCAACAGAGATTGAGAAAGAAGTATTAGATAACAAAATTTTACAAGGCTGGACATATTGGGATTCAGTAACTAAATCAGAAACTGTTCGTAAGTGGGCAGAGCAAATTGATTATGATGATCCTAAATTTGATCCAGTATCAAACATTGACTTAGACAATGTTAAATGGTTAAAGATGTCAGGTGGTGAAACACTTATTGATCCTAGAGTTCATAAAGTATTAAACAAGGTTGTTGAGTCAGGTCATGCTAAACACTTATACCTACACTTAATCACAAATGCTACAAGTTGGAATAAACGTATTGCTGAAACTATAAGTCAGTTCAAACACGTTACAATTAACTTTAGCTTTGACGGTACAGGTAAGCTAGAAGAATACTTACGTCATGGTACTAAATGGGATAGACACGAAGAAATTTTCCACGAAGTTTTTAAACTTCCAAACTTGCATTGGGCAGGTATTGGTTCTGTTGTACAGCCACAAAGTATATTCCAAATTAAAGATACTATGAAATGGTTCTTGGAAGGGTATAGACAATACTTTCCAAAGCATAGAGGTATATCTTTTTTACCTATTGTTGATCCTATGTTCTTATCCATATGTTGGTTAGACGATGATCACAAAGCAGAAATAAATCAATTACTAGATGAATGTATAACAGAATTCAAAATGACTAAGAAAGAACAGCAATGGTTCCGTACTATTCGTTCTGAGGTTAATAGAGAGATTAGTGGACATACTACTCAAGCTATATCCCCAGGAAGAAAGAAACGTTTAATGTTACAATTTGTTAGACACCAAATGGCATTAGACAAAGTTCGTGGTACAGATACTCTTGCTATAGAACCTAAGCTAAAACGTTATTATGATAGATGTGAAAACGACTTCCAATCAGATGTATTACAGTTTGATATAGAAGGCGTTGTTAACGGACCTGCTTAATTTTTTTTACTACATAATCAGAGGATAAGATTATGGCATATTCAGAGAAAGTATTAGATCACTATAACAATCCACGTAACGTGGGTAAGATGGATCGCGACGACCCTACTGTAGGAACTGGAATGGTTGGAGCTCCTGCTTGTGGTGATGTAATGCAACTACAGATAAAAGTTAATGATGGTATTATAGAAGACGCTAAATTTAAAACTTATGGCTGTGGTAGTGCTATTGCTAGTTCAAGTATGGTTACTACTATGCTAAAAGGTATGACATTAGGACAAGCAAAAGAGATTAAGAATACTGAAATAGTAGAAGAACTATCTTTACCTCCTGTTAAGATCCATTGCTCAGTATTGGCAGAGGATGCCATTAAGTCAGCTATTAAAGATTACCAAGGTAAGCGGCCAAACGACGGCACCGGAAATTACAAAGCTGTAGAAATTTAAAATAAGTAATAATACAATGAGACTAATAGGCGACAGAGATTTCGACGACTGTGGTTCAGTACCAGATCATTTATTCCAACCCGTACTGGATCGTTACCTAGCGGCCACTGATAAAGATTATATAAGTGGCGAATATAGAAGTAAACGTTATGCTATCAATAACGACATTAAGAGCATACTGTTTAGTTTTAACTCGTATGGTTGGAGACCGAAAGACAGTTTAGAAGGAAAACCGGTTGAGATTCCCGATCCTGCTTCATCAGAGTATACTCCAGAATACGAAGATTGGAAGCCTGTCATTTCTCCGCTCTTAGATTATATTGCTAATAAGAGATACGGAAAGGGTGTGTTTAACAAGTGTATGATTGCTGTTATGAAACCTGGAGCAGTAATACCATTACATTGGGATCAGGATCCTACGTTTACAGTAACAAGAAGATTCCATGTTCCTTTAGTAACAGACAGTAACGTTATATTTGATATTAACCACCAGCAATACAACTTTGAAACTCAAAGACTAATAGAGATAAACAACTTAAAGATTCACGGTGTTAGAAACAATAGCAATATCACAAGAGCTCACCTTATAGCAGATTATTATCATCCTGACAATGTACATAACTTATTATATGGTACAGATAATAAAAGACCTTCTGCTGATATTAAGATGAGAGATTATATACCAGACGTAAAAATAACATTTAATTATCCTCATAAAAAAGACTAATGACTAATATATGTTACGCTCCTTTTATACACAAATACATACATCAAAAAGACTATCAAAAATTATGTTGTATGAGTACAGAGCATGACATAGTTCCTAGTCATACTAATCTAGAACAGCATTGGCAAAGTGATTACTATCAAGACATAAGAAGAAAAATGTTAGCTGGAGAGAAGCTCGACATTTGTGTTGACTGTTGGTCTGACGAAGAAAACGGAATGACCAGCGATAGACAGATGTATAACGAAAAGTATAAAGAGCTTGGTTCTCCTAAACTTGATATTGTTAAAGGAAACGAATATGGCAGTCCTTTAGATTTAGATTTACGTCCTAGTAATCTATGTAACTTAAAGTGTAGAATGTGTACGCCAAAGAACAGTAGCCAATTAGATAAAGAACAAAACAAAGCAACCTACTTAAAAGAAATACATGGAGAAGCTCGTGAAGACTATACTAGTGGAGATGTATTTGATATAGACAACTTAAAGTTTTTATCAAAGAACCTTTCAGAGAAATCTGTTGTAAAGTTCTTAGGTGGAGAACCTACTATAATGCCTGAAGTATCTAATATGTTAGACTTGCTAGTAAGTTCTAATCCTACTATAAACATAACCACTAACTGTACAAACTTTAATAATCAAGTTATGTTTGATAAGCTAAAACAGTTTCAAAGTGTAACAGCTCAATTAAGTATAGATGGCATAGGTAAACCATTAGAATATATACGAGCACCTATACATTGGGACAAAGCTAAAGAAGTAATAAAGCAATGGACTAATATAGCAAACAAAACTAGAATACAATTTACGTTACAAGCATTAAATTTGTTTAATGTGTATGACTTTGTGTATTGGGTATCTAAGACATCTATACCCGTTGATGCTAATAATGTATATAGCAACTGGGCTGAAATAAACAACTTACCTGTAGACATAAGACACAAAGAAATAGAACGTGTATTAAGTATTAATGATAAAGACGTTCAAAGAGTTTTAAACGATTCACACAAATCCTTAAGAAAATGTTTAGAAGCACACCTAAATGATACTACTATAGGTAGTATTCATACGTTAGCTAGAACAACTAAACTGTTTGATATGGCTAGAAACCAGCATATCAAAGACTATATCCCCGAAGTTTATTCTTGTATTAAAGCAGAATACAACGAAAATCAATACATTTAGTTACGTCCTCCCGTAAATGGCACTATATCTAGTGCCATCTTTCTTCATTTATTTTAAAAAAAAGACGTCAAAATGGTTGACTTTTTGGCTAATGATGTTATTATATTAGTATATGTTAAACAAAAAAGGAGCAAAAAATATGTCAAACGTTAATACAATTATTAAAGGCATTAACAATCTAAGCAATAGTGATATTGATCTAGTTATTTCAGCTATTAAACAACGAAGAAATACACTTTCTGTACAGTCAGCACAAAGTTTTAATGCTGGTGATAGAGTAGAATTTGATAGTAGAAGAGGTTCTACTATGAAAGGTACTGTTAAGAAAGTTAATATTAAGTATGTTGTAGTTGATATTGATGGTACAGCTATGTCATATAGAGTTCCTGGATCAATGTTAAGGGAGGTTGCTTAATGAGTAAGAGCAAAAGTTATTTTTGGGATCAAGCAGAATCTAAGTTTGAAGAAGTATGTGATAAAGTAGAACAAGGCCTGCTTACTCAAAGTCAAGCAATTAATGAAATCAAAGACGCTGATATGGCATGGGGTCTTATAGGTTTTGATACTGTTGAAGATGTTATCGACGCTATTAGCGAAGTTAAAGTCTCAGCAGGTACAAGGTTCATGTAGTATATGAGAAACGTTAATCCATATCTTTGTAAAAAAGGTTATTACGTTACAGAGCAACATTTTATGGACGTACCAGGTGACGGATATAAGATGGTTGACTCTACAGATTTAAGAGGTCCTTTCAAAACATTAGAAAGGGCTCGACAAGTTTTTAACAGTATGTTTACCATTGAGGATTGGAACATGGGTATTAGAGGAC
>Ga0181395_1000135_pt1 | contig 29019 bp, 32 predicted proteins | sample 18SPOviralmetaG_FD_130124 | JGI IMG/M metagenome (GOLD analysis project Ga0181395, IMG submission 130124) | Marine viral communities from the oligotrophic San Pedro Time Series (SPOT) site, San Pedro Channel, CA, USA - 18 SPOT_SRF_2010-12-16 | ecosystem: Environmental > Aquatic > Marine > Strait...
CCAGATAAATTTGTAGCAACTGTATTTACATTTGCAATTGATCCACCTGTTAAATTTACATTAGCAATATTTGTTGCAACAGTGCCTAAATTATTAGAACCATTTATATCACTAGCAATAGTTGTAATATTTGAGTTAGCTCCTGCAACTGTCGCTATGTTATTTGTTGGAGAAATTTGACCCGCAACAGTATTTACATTTGTTTGGTTTGTAGATGAAAGTTGAACTTGTACCCATTGTGTATTTGATAAATCGTAAACTTTTAATAAATTATTTCCCGTGTCCCAGTATAGAGCTCCGTCTTGTAAACTATTTCCATCATTATCAACAGAAGGGTTACTTGATTTAGCTCCTAAAAATCTATCGTCAAACGTATCATAAATAGTTTGTACTTGTGTTAATGCAGATTGTGCACTTGTGTTTGCAGTTTCAGCACTTGTTTTTGCTGTTTCAGCAGCCGTCTTTGCTGTTTCAGCAGCAGTCTTATAAGTATTAACTGTAGAAACATCTGCCGCTAATTTTGTATCAACATAATTTTTAGTAGCCGCCCCTTGATTAGTTGTCGGGTCAGTTACATTTATAATCTTTTTATTATCTGCGTCCCACTCATCACTACCTGTAAGACCAATAGTATTTTCTGTAACATCAATAGCTTCTTGTGCCATGAAGAAACTTTGGTTTCCATCTTGGTCAAGAGTAGCTTCTGTAAGTGTAGATCCATCTTGGTAATCTACAAGTCTAGCTGTTCTATTAGATGATCTAGTAAATTTTATAACTACACCTGACGCAGGTGCAGTTGAAAATGTAATTGTAGAAGAACTTGCAAACGTATAATCTGATGTTAAATTTTTAGTAACACCATCAAGTGTTACAACTACGTGTGCTTTTTCAATGTAAGGGAAAGTAACACTGTAAGTTGTCGTGCTTCCATTTCCTGTGTATGTATCTATTGCAAACGCCATATTTAATATAAACTCCTAGCTCCTTTGTCAGGTAATCCTGAATTATCTCTAATAAAATTAAGTACTTGATTTATTCCATATAAGTTTTGATAAGGAAGTATTCTCATCATTCTATTAAAATCCCCTTTACTAAATTGATAATCTGTTGTTGCCGCTTTTAAGCCCGCACCTAATGTAGGAAATAATTTTCCAAATACTAAATCGTATGTTGGGTTTCCTGTAATTAGATTCATTTCTGCTCCTGATGATCTTGTATTAAATCTATGTTCAGGTGCTACTTGTCCTGTAATCATATCCATAAAAGGAGGCATCACAGAAGACCAGCCTGCTCTTTGGAAAGCGGCTCTTGCTACTTTACTGTAGTCACCTCTTTCACCAAGTCTTTTCTTAATATACTTTTTCTTTTCAGTATTAGACATACCTATAGTGTTGAAGTGAACTTGTGCGGTATATGCTAAACCACCAATCATTGTAGTAAAGACAAACATATTAAAAGTTTGTGCGTCCATCATTGCAACATTATGTAAAAACTGTTTGTTCCAAGCATTCATAATGAATTGCCTAAACTGAGAAAATGTTTTTCCTAATGTGTTGTCAGTAAAGAATCTACTTGTATCTCCAATATGATTGTACTGAACAGAACGTCTTGTAAACCTATTAACTGCTACTGCAAATCTTTTAACTAACTCTTGATCTTTCATAGCAACAAAATCAAAACTTAAAACTCTATAACCTAAAGCATTTTTTGTTTTAACAACTTTAGAACTATTAAATTCTTTTGCTAATGCAACCAAATCACTATCACTCAATCCTAAAACTCGGTATCTATTTAATTTACCTTTAGATAAACTTTTTAAAACATTACCTTTAGCTCCAATTAAATCTTCGGCCATATTATTTACAAAGCCACGCATAGCTATTTTTCTTTGTATGCTATCAATATGTAATAATCCTGATGAGTAACCTGTAATTTTTTCTGCCGCACCTGCTTGTGCTTTTGAAAGAATAGCACCTTTTTGAAAATCTGATTTTGCGGCACCTCTATCTAACACTTCTAAAGATTGGTGTAATCTATATAAATGATCATCTCCATTAGATGCACCAATAACAGCAAGATCTTTTCTAAATGTATCAGGTAATTTACCTGCGGCCGCATCATCAAAAAGTTTTCTTAATGCAGGCATTTCATTAAGCATTGTTCTTAAACCAATTTGTGCAGTAACAACTCCAAACTCAGGAAGCTGTGCAATACCTACTTGGTTTAGTACCCTAATAAAATTAAATCTTCTTAAATCTCTTAACCACGCTTGATAACCTGAAGATGGATCTCCGCCCTCTGTAGAACGTCCCATAAGATTATTAAAGAAACTATCTATAACTTTTTCTTCTTCTTTAATAGCTACATTATCAATATTTCTATTTTGAATGTTAACAATTTGTCTTCCAACACCTAGTTTCTTTTGATCTCTGTATGAACTATTAATATCTCTTTTTATTTCGTTACTATACTTTAACCATTGGTTTCTACTTTTAACACCGAGTTTATCAGCTAAAGCATACCAACCTGACATTTCATTTGTATAAGAATGCCAAAGTAAATCTATGTCATTTTCAAACATTTCATCAAGTTTAACTTTTTGACCTGCCGCTTTACCTTTAGTTAAAACTTGTTCAAAGTTTTCATCTAATCTTATTCTTGCTTCAAATCTGCCTGATGTAATTAATTTTAATTGATTTTGTAATCCATCAAATAATTCATTTCGTTGAGCATCATCTAAATTACCAAATACATCATCTATGTATTCTCTTAATAATTTTGGATCTCTAATTTTAACAAGTTGTTCAATATCAAAACCACCATATCTACTATTATATTTAGCCGCTTTCATTATAGCTTTAGCTAAAGCTTGTGCTTTTGTAATAGATATTTTTTCTGTTTTTGGTTTATCTTTACCTGTTTTAACTCTAATCTCTTGTGCTTCTGCAATAGGATTATCTAATCTATTTATAAGTGGTTGCTTTCTTGCGATAGCATTTGTAAGTAATTCTTCTATACCTTCTTCGCCAATTCTTCTTTCTAAATCAACAAAGCTATCAAAACTAACTTTTCTAGGAACATAATATCTACCAGTGTTAGCCGCTAAATCTTCTGCACCTTCAACACCAGCTTCTCTTAATTTGTTTACAAATAATTGAAAACCATCTGCATAAGCATTTGCACCCTTAACAATATTTGCATCGTTAAGTATTTCTAATTCATCTGAATTTCTAAGTTTAGCAGGCTTACTAAGAGCAATCATAGCTCTTTTAACTTTGTACATAAAATCTCTTTTATGACTAAACTGAAAGAAACCTTTAAGGTCACTTATCATACTACCACCATAACCTTTGGCTTTAAGATAACCTTTTACAGCATCATTAAGACCGCCTTTAGTATAAACAACGTTATGAGCTTCCATAACCATTGTATCTCTAATTATTTCTGTTGTAGGTGCTTGTGGTACAAAATCTTTTTGAATAATACCTGAATCTTTTGTTGCCCAACCAATAGGGTCTTCCATATTATCAAATGCAAATTTCTTTGCTAGTTTTGACATACTAGAACCTAATGATCCTGATCTAGTCATAGCTAGACCTAAAAATGGTAAATCTCTTGCAGTTGCAAAAGCAGGTTCTATAGCATCAATTTGATCTATCTCTTGCATCTCTTTTGTAAACTTTTTATTTTTAAGAGTATGCTTTACATTTTTAAATGTTGTTTCTTCTGCTTTCTTTGTAGGTATTAAACCATTTTCTAATAAGTCAGCTCTTTGAGTTGCAAGACCTACATTTTTTACAGATTTTGCAAATAATGCAGTTACTCCCCCTCCAAGAGTACCACCTAAAGCTGATGAGATAAGTATATCATTAAGACCCATTGTAGGGTTGTTAGCCGCTATTGGACTATATAAAGCACCTTCCATAGAGCCATAAGCTAATCCTGATTTAATAAAAGTTTTTCTTCTCGATAATCCTGTAAGAAAAGATTTAGCTTTCATTACTTTAGAGAGAGCTCCATAGCCTGTTAAATTTATAGGATCTAATAAAAATGTACCAAACTGTAATGCAATACCTTTCCAACCCATACTAGCTAACATCTCAGCATTCTTTTGGTGTCTTTGTGCTTTTTGTCCTAAGTACTCTAGGTGTCCAGTATTAAGAGCTCCTAAGAGCTCGTCCATATAAGGCCCTTTTAATTCATACTTTTTAATTGTATCTAAAAAATCTTGTTTGTTGTTGTCGTAACTAAAACCATCTTCTTGAACAAATGTTTTATTAAAGAATAAATCAAAACCATTAGCAAATATTGTGTTCTCTCTAATAGATGCTTTTACTGCGTGTGAAAATGTATTTTGATTAGCAATAAATTCTTGAAACTGACTGTGGTTGTATGCTTTATCTAAAAATAAACCTCTACTAACATCAGGTAATTCACTAAATAGATCTTTTTGTTTAGTTATATCTATTGGTGTAAACTTAGGAGTTTTTTTTTCGGAAGCTAATAGATCTGCTTCTTTGTTTCTTCTAGTGTTAAATTGATCTCCAAAGTTTCTTAAATTAGATTCAACAGCGTCCCAGTCTCCATCTCTAGCTTGTTTTATAAAATTCATTTCAGAACCATCTTTTCTTTTAAAAGCTGTTCCGTGTTGAAAACCAACAGATGCTACTGATGTAGCTTGTGCTATACTTAAATCATCAAAAGGTACTTTATGATCTTGACTTTCGTATGTTCTTTTAACTTGTTGTGCATACCAATTGTGACTTGCTTTATCTATTTCAGCTACTTGATCATCAGTAATAGAAAAGTTTGTAGATGCTTCTTTAGCTTCATTACCAGACTTACCAAAATAAGGCTGTAACACATCAATTGTTTCTGATGATATGCCCATTTCATTTAATAGATTTACATCTTTTTCTTTTAGATCAAATCCTGTAGCAAGAGTTACACCTGAGTTATCACTAGGTACGTAAGCTTTATTTACTCCTTTACCTTCTAGGCTAGAAATAAATTCCCAATTTATGTTTTTCATTATGGTACTCTATCCTTTGTTTCATCAAATATTCTTTGCATTTTTTCTTTTCGTAATCGTTTTTTCTCAAACGCCTCTAAATCTTTTACTGCTTGTTCTTCTTCTTGACGTTTTACTTTGTCAGCAAAAGTATCTTTAACTAGCTTTAGAGGGAGTTGAAGCCAAACGGTTTGACCATCTTTGTACTCAACAGTTGCAGGCACTTCTAATGGAGATCCATCATCTTCTTTGAAGTAAACAACATCATCATTAGTATCTACAATCAATTCATATTTATCTATGTCTATACCTTCAGTTTTGTTTGGTGGTGTCCCGTCTACATCAATATTAGTTTCATCATAAAAGAAACCAACTATATCTGTTTCTTGTATTATGTTTTTTTCTGTATTAAGTTTATCTTTAAGAACTTCAATTGCTGTAACTTTAAAAGCATCATAATTATCTTTAGTAACACCAAAAGCATTTAATTTATATTTACTAATGTAACGATCATTAACAACTTCGTAATGCTCCTCTAAAAACTTTTCAGTTAATTTTATATAATCAGATTCAACGCCACCTACTATATTTTTAAAGTATTTAGCAGTCATATAAGCTAACTCTTGGTTATTGGCGTTAGCCATATTTGCAGATGAAAATAGTTGTATCTTCTGTTTATCTGATGAAGTTAAATCATTAATTTCTTGGGTAGTTGTATCCATAGAACCCATACTCTTAATAACATCTCTAGGGTCTTCACCTGCTTGTATTCTTAAATTAGCAACATAATATTTAAATTTATTTTTATCATTTTCTTCAAAGTAAATACCTGTAATTCCATTTTTTTCTAAAGCGGCATAAACTTCTAAAGCTAATTTATTATCTTCAGTATATTCTCTAGTTAATGGCTTACTTAATAAATCTAATATAGGCTTTACTGGTTCATTTCTTTTTAAACCAGGCATTAAAGTTAAAGTAGTTGCTACAAACGCATCAGCATCAGACCTACCCTCTGATTTTTTAATTCTATATTCTTTGTTAAAAAGATCTGTACCTAATTGTGTTCTATCTGCTTTAGACATAGAACCAACATTGCCTATAAACCAACTTGCACCATTATTATTTAAAGTTATAGCATCAGTTAAAGTTCCAATTAATTTTCCAACTCTTTGTCTATATTCTTTACTATTTAAAACTGAAGGTGTTCCATCAGGTCTATTAGAAGTTAATAATTCAATATATTCTCTTGAAAATCTACCATCTAATTTAGCGTGCTGTTCAGCAGAATTAATTAATATTTCATCAAAATCTTTTAAAGATAATGCAGGATTTCTATTTTCTTTCATATCATAAAACATATCTTTAAAATATTTAGACATATTCTTTCTAAAAAATTCAGCTTTTCTTTCCTTGTAGTTATTAGTGTTCATACCTTCAGGATCATTAGCTAATTCGTCAGCATAAAAATCTATTTCTAATTGTTCTTCAACTTTATTAGGTAAAGTTTGTAAAGATAAAGTAGCATTACCAAATACTTTATAACTAAGATCATCTTGTTGTTTTTCAAACTCTTGAACGTTTAACCATTGTCTTAGTTTAGCTGTACCCTCATTATAAGCTGATGTAAAAAATTCATCACCTGCTTTATCTACTAAATACTTTTCACTTTCTTGATTATAATGATCTTGCCAATTGTAGCCTGCTTCATTTCTTTGAGCATAATAATCGTTTTTAAATTGTGCATTAAAATCTTCTACAGAGTTAACAGCATATTGTTTGTATGCACCGTATCTTGCCCAACCATTAAAAATATCAGGAAATCCTTTTTTATGTGCTTCTCTAGCTTCATCTAATGTCATTCCATTAATTTCAGCTTTACCTTGTTCAAAGTCTTTGTCTGCTTGATCTTTTAAATTTTGATCAGCTAATTTTTTAATAGTAGGATTAATTTTTGCTAATGATGCAGAAAGAGCTCCAAAAGGATCTTTACCAACAATTTTTTCTTGGCCAACATTCATTACAGGTTTAGGCGTAGGTGCGTTTTCTAATGCAACATTTATTCCTAGATCTGTATTTGTTTTAGCCATTATGGAGCATCTCCTACAAGAATACCTTGATCTCCTGCTGGTGGAGTTTTAGGTGCTGAATTAGCCATATACATTCCACCAATATCAACACTTGCTTCAAGAGCATAGGTTGCCCAACTAGGTTTGTATGCTCTAGGTAATTTTAATATTTGATTGCTATACATTCTGTTTTGAGCAAGCCTGTTTGTAGCAATACCTCTAATTTTATTTTCGTAGTTTAAATCTATTGTGTTTAATTCTTTACCTGCATTTCGAGCTATATCTCCAAGTACGCTGACAAATAAATTACCACCAACACCTTTCTCACCTAAAGATGCTCTAGCCTCACCTTCGACTTGTAATTTTCTATCTGATATTTTTGCTTTTTGAAAACTTGCTTTTTGATCAGCTTCTTCTTTTTTTCTAATAAAAGCATTGTCAGTGTAGATAGCTTCATCTCGTAAAGTAGCTGCTTTAGTTTTTGTATCCCTATTTATATTTTTAGCTTTTGCTTTATCTGATTGGTACTGCGTATAACCTTGTAATACTCTAGTTGCTATATACGCTTCGGGTGTACACATATTTATTTCTTCTCCTTATAAAATCCATAAAATAAAACATCGCTAAATGTTTTTTCGTTAATAATTCTAAACCCACACCATTTAAGCCAAGTTAAATGAAGTTTGTTTCTACTATCTATATAATTAAATAATACAGGAAACTTATCCTGCATTTCTTTGACTCTGTTTTTACACTCACGTAAAAACTTTATCTTAATCTTTTTAATTTTAGGCGTGCATAATAAAAATGGAGATCCAATAGTTTTGTCATCAAGTGCCGCCACTACTCCATAGATACCTACAATCTCATCATCTACAAAAAAGGATCTACAATAATCAGTCATTGTAAAACCTTTTAGTAAAGTTTTTTCTATATCATCTGTACCTGATTTAGCTTTTATTTCTTCTGCATCTTCAGGTCTTAAATCTTTTACTAATAATTTTATATGCTCTGCTGTTGCTTCTATTTCATCTATTTTCATTATGTTATTATTCGTTGAGAAAGAACAGAATATAATCCCTCCCACTCTGCCGATAAAAAGTTACAAGGTAAGTAACTATCGGAAGATATGAATATAACTGCATCTGTGTTTTTACATTGTATAGGAAATTTAAAAGTACCACTTTCTAAATTAGGTTGCCCAATAGTAAATGTGCTAGATCCTAGTACTTGCCCTGTAAATTTATATATAGATGTGTCTCTTGCTAATGGAGTTAGATTTACTTCAAAGAAACCTGTGTCTCCAAATATAATACTCATTTTTTTAAGTTGTAATCTACCTGTATTAACAGATGTAGAATTACCACTTGCCTTTTGTTCTCTCACATAAAAAGTTGCAAATTGATATTTAAAAGTATACTTACGTCCTGCTAACACTGGGTTAGCTGAATAATCACCATCTACTAGAATTGTAGTATTTGTTTTACTCGCAATAGGAATATTTCTACCTTTTTGTGTTGATGACCAAGCACCACCTAATACAACGTCCATTGATCCTGATTCTTCATATGGTAATGTAAATGTAGTTTTATCTGTGCCACTATCATAACTTCCTGACAAACTCGTTTTTCGATCTAATAAAACAGGAAAATCTAAACCAGTATCTACTTCATTTGTTTTTAAATTTAACTTTTCTAAATATGTACCATCAGCTCTTTTAACAACCATATACAAATAGTTTTGAATACAATCTCCATCAAGTAATACATCTGCATCAGCAAATTTGTATTTAGACCAAGATCTTTGTAATGCTTTTGATCCTGTATCAAAGTAATACTTATAAACAAATAAAGAGTTTCTTTCCCCTGAAGCAAATGCAAACAATGTATTTTCAGCAGAAGATCCTTTTAGTCCTGTAAGGCCACCAGTAATGTATCTTGGTAAATTAACTGTTGTATCTAAAGCATCTTTAATTTCAGTATCAGCATTTACATAATATTCTCTAACACCTGCAAAACTACCTCTAGATATTCCAAAGTAAATATTTTGTCCTAGACCAATAGGTTTAACACCATCATCTATTTCATACTCAGTAGTTTGATTAATAGATACAGTTTTAGCTGAAAGTATTTCTTCAGCATCTAATGTAAATTGTGATTGATCAGAAAATAAAACTAACTGTTCATTAAATGGTACAGCATATTTTAAGATAGAAACTTTATTGTGACTAACAGCTAAATCAATCATATCATCATCAATTGATGTAGTTACTGTTGTAGCCCAAAATGTAAAAAACTTACCTGCTTTAGAAAAGATTACATTTTCATCAGACAAAAAGCCAAGTCTATTTCTATAAAAGAATATATCATTTATTTTTCTTCCAACGAATGTAGGGTCGGGGCTTGTTACCTCGTCCCCTACAGTTCGAGATGCAAATTCAGGCTCCGTATATGAAGTACCACTAACCGTGTAAGATGAGCCGTCTGCTTTGCAAAACCTAAAATTTCCGTCAGCAGTTCGTATTAATAAATGTGGCATTGTTGATGTATCAAATGAATTATCTAATCCATCTTTTACAGTTTCAACCCAAGCAGTTCCGTCCCACTTTACAAAGTAATTATCAAATTCAGTTCCGCCATCACCAACTATTTCTGTAACAAACCCATTGTATCCTTTATAGGGTAAGTCAGCAAACGAGTTAGTTTTATCTTTTACTAAAATTAAACCATCACCACCAAGTCCATCAGAAACTTCTGCTGTAAATGTTCCTGAATTTTTAGAAACATAAATAATAGAACCATCTCTACTAATTGTGTAACCTGATAAATTACTGTTTAAGTTGTTAGTTAATTGGGTTGCAATATTATCTGTAGTAATTGATGAAGCATTTGACGCATTAGAATTATCTAAAGTTGTAAAACTAGCAACAGACGCACCATCTATTTTAATTTCATACGTTGTTCTGTATTGACCATTCTTAACATAAAACAAAGCTTCATCAGGTCGTGTTGTAGATGCACTTCCTGACATTGCTGTTGTTTTAGTTTTGTTAACAATAAAAGTATAGTCAGCAACAGTTACTAAATTAAAATCGTCTTGTGGTGCTGATGACGTTAAATAAGAAAGACCATCAGGTGTAACTACAGTTTTATTGTTACCTTGTAAGTCATAAACTTTTATAGATTGATTATTAACTAAAACAGCATACTGTTCATTTTGATCTCTATTAATAATATGTACTTTACTGTTTGTTAACGTATCAGTATTTAATTTTGCTATGTGTTCTGTAGGCGGTCTTTTACCTAAACCAGTAATAATATCAGAAAGAGCATTTTCTTGTATAGTTGCTTGATTGGGTAATTTTATTGTGTCGGGTTGCTGTGACACCCCATTCAATAAATTTGGAATTGAATTTGAAATTAATCTTGCACTCATTATTCATCGCTAATTGTAGTTTTCGCAGGTTGAAAGTTATCTCTATCTATAACTCTATATGTACTGTAGTTATCAAAGATACTATGATCTCTAGTATCTCCTTCGTGTTCTTTTAATGCAGATAAAGCTTGTAGTTCATCAACTTGGTGAAACGTATGTAAAGTTTCTGAAGCTAACATTCTATCTTGAAATATTCTTGCCGCACGAATTGTAATATATCTTCTTGCAGTTTCCGGTAATTCTATAAATTCTAAAAACCAAGTAATGTTAACTCTAATATCTTTAGTAATAGTGTAAGTATGGTTTTCTCTATCCCAAAGTTTTCTACCTCTTTCTACTAAATCTTTGTCAGCATCTTTATTTGAATTATCAACTCTCAAAGCATTAGATGGTAATTCAATTTGATTAGATGCGTTTTTAGTTAATAAATAATTTGTATCTGTGTTAAAATGCCAACCAACACTTTGTACTTCTCTTGATACATTATCTAATATTTGTAAAGCAATTGATACATCTGTTGTAGTTGAAGATGTAATTGTGTTAACAGGGCTTTCCCCTATCGCTGTAAGCATTGTATTAACTGCTTCCAATTTTGAAGTAACTGTAGTTGTCATAATATAAATTTTATAAAAGAGAGGCGACCGAAGCCGCCTCCCAAAGTAAAACTAACGTAATTAATTACGAAGTTTTGATTTCAATCGAACAGATTGGATTTAAAGGTGCGTGACCCATAGCGTATTTAGCTACCATTAACGTACCTTGTCTTTGGATTTGGTATTCCATCTCCGTAGAAAGATCCATTAATTTAACTGTTCCAACTGCATTTTTCTGCCAAACACAACCAACTGTAGTTGAGAAGTTTCCAGCAAAATTTGTGCTAGAACCTTGATCAACACCAGAACTGATGTTTGAAGATGGTAAGTTGTTTGTAGGTACAATGTTAATACCTGCAACTTTAAGAACTTTACCATCAGAGTAAGAACCTGATCCGCCCCAATCTCTGTTAATAACAGTAGTCGCTTGGATTAGATTGTAATATACCGCAGGAGAAACAGCACAATATCTGTCTTCCGCAGGTACATCAGCTGCATCTAATTTTTCAGCCGCACTAAAAATAGTTGCTGCCGCAGAAGCCGCATTAGTTGCGAAGTCAGCGTCAGTTAGAGCTTGCCCTGCAGCTTGAGGTGCAGCAGCACCTGCTCTACTATTTAAGATTAAGTTTTGATAGACGTGTTTGTCCATTTGATTTGCAAGAGCTCTACCAAGTTCTTTTGAGTAGATAGATCTAACATCGTAATGAGACATTGCTTCGTCTATTTTTGCGATAAATACTGGTGCAATTAATAAGTTCTCAATAGAGATTGTTCTCTCATTGTGAGTTATTGAACCACCAGTAATTTCGTTTCCTGCTGTGTGGTATGAAGCTGTTGCTTTACCAACGATAGGAAACTGTGCACTTTTACCAGAGCTAATAGTTCTGACTAAGTGCTTGTCTAGTGTCGAGTTTGCTGTTTCAAAAGCAGTAATAACTTCTCCCGCAAATACTTTTAAAAAGTTTGCAGTAGTACTACCTGATCCAGCATTCTGACCTATATTTGATACAGTATAATTTGACATTATATATATCTCCTTATGTTATAGGTTAGTTGCTAATTAAGCGTAGTAATTTCAGTCACAGAATTATCCGTCCTCAAACGGGTTAAGTCTTACTTTTACGTGCTATTCTAGGACAGCAATATATCCACAGAATCTTATAAAACTTTTGATCTAGATACTTTATCGGCAACCATTTTTCTAAATGCACTATCTGTAGCGTATCTAGGGTCTGCCATATCAGCTTTCATTTGACCAACACTTTCGTATGCTGTTCCTGATTGCTGAGCATTGTTACCTGTTACTAGATTTGGCTCTTTAGTTTCAGATTGATAACGAGCATACATACCTTTTATAGTAAATAATGCTGTATCATTATCTTTGCCAATATTATCATTAAACTGTTGTATTTCAGCTTCAGGTAAATTTTCTGTAATCCAATCAGTCATCTTTGTATAATTATCTTCACCACCAGTGCTATCAAAAGCTTGTTGTTCAAACTTTGAAGCAACAGCATCTAAGCCAGCAAGATAATTATCTATATAAGATTTAGGTAATCCTGCTTTCTCTAGTGATTGAATTGTATCATTACTAAGTTCACCATTTTCTTCAAACTCTTTTTCAGCAGAAGTAAAATCAAAATTAACAGGTTTATCTGCTTCAAGTTTTGTTTCTTCTTTTGGTGTCTCAGATTGTTTTCTTTCTAACTCTTGATAAGATTTAATTAAATCATCTTGTGATTTAAATTTACCAAGTATCAACTCCTCCTTTACAGGTTCGGGAGTTGGTGCTGTTTCATTAGTTGCAACGTTATTTGCATCATCAGCTTTTTTAGACATTTCGTCTATATATTCCTGCGTTTCTTTTACTTCTTCAGCAGGTACATCTACTTTCTCGGCCATTGTTTCTCCTTATTGTTTTTTAGCTCGTTCTTTAAAACTATCCCTGACCATACCCATGCCTTCTTTTACGACAGCAGGGGAATTTTGTTGCATCATCATTTGTTCTTGCATTGCACTTTGCTCTGCTTGTATCTGTTCAGGAGATTTAATTAATCCTTCCATCTCCACACCAAGAGAAGTACCAACTCGTTTAACATACTCATCTAAATTTAAATATGTCATTAGTTGTTCTGCAAATGGTTGTAGTTGTTGAACAAATGTGTTTAATCTTTGTAAATCACTTGATCTACCTAAAGCTTCTAATCCTGTTACAATTTTAGGACGTATACTTTCTTTAGGTAAAGTAGGTAATGCTTTCTTTCTTTCCATTTGAAACATTAATCTGTTTATTAATGGAAGTTGTAATTCTTGCGATAATAAAGAATACAAGCCACCTAAACTATCGTCTAATTCTTTAGATACATAATTTATTTCTGTAGCTGTAACTCTGTCATTATTTCTTTGTACAGATGTATTTAACATAAATGCAAACTGTAATCTTTCTTCAATCAATTTCATTGTTTGAAATGCTATATTAAAATCAGAAAACTTATTAACTTGAAGTGTAGTTACATCTTCAGCATTACCTTCACGGATTGCTCCATTAGGACTTTCTGACAATGTTTTTAAACGAGTTGATCCATTTGGTTTTACTAAAAATAAAACTTTACTTGCCGCCGCAGATCCTTCAACAACAGATCTGTATAAGGCTTCAAGAGATCTAAGATCACCAATATATTCTTCTATAAATCCTCTACCATAGTCAGCGTTATCTATTGAAGTATATCTTAAAGGTATAAATGCGTTTTTATCTATAGGATAAGTTCCTACAGATGAAGGTACTATTTGTTCATAAATTTCTTGATGTACTTCCCATTTTTTACCGTTAGCTGATCTTTTAACACAAGTGTAAATTTCACAAGTGTCATCATAACCATCTTTATCTTTATCTCCTTCAACTAATAATCTTTGTTCTTCAGTTAAAGATGATGGCGAAACCATATCTTTTGTAATAATTTCTAATACATTACCTATTCCATCTCTTTTAACTACAAATCTATCTAAATGATAAACTTTCATTTTAAGATCAGGTGTGATGTATAATAAAACATTACCACATATAATTAAATGTTTGATTGCTTCAAATAATGCGTTTCTGAAATTGTTAACTTCCATTTCATTCATAACTACACGTTCTATAGAACCCATAGCTTTTTCAAACTCACCTTTCATATCATCTCGACCTGAAAGTTCAGACAAAGTAAACTCGTCTAACGTTAGTCTAAAGAATGGTTGATTAGGGGGAAGTAAAGCTAGGAGTAGCTTTGATGAAAGGTTATTAGTACCTCTAGCACCAATACCTTGATATGGAGTATGTAGTGTAGTGTGTTTACTGTGATATTCACGAGGCATTATAGATGGGATCGTAAACTCGGCACTGTCTCGTGCTCTATCTAAAAACGGATCTCTTATAGCTTCAAGAGTGTTATATCTTGATTTAGCTGTAGTATATTTTTCCATGTTTATCTATTAAGGTACGTTTGCACCTGTTCCACTTGAACCTACGCCAACTTGTAAAGGTATTCTTAATGCTTGTTTTCCTCTTTTTTTAGAATAGCTAACTTTACTAGATGTATTTGTTTGCACTGCCTTTGGTGCTTTCTCTCTTAAACGAGTTGAAGAAGCATTGATTTCGGTTGCAGGCGGAGCTGGCACGGGAGGTGGTGGAGGTAATTTGGGTCTTGAAAATCCACACATATTTATTTTATATCCTTGATTGTTTTGATGTTTAAAACGTTGTTTTCTTTATCATTTAGAATGTTTCTTAAATGAGATACAACACTTGATTGACCTGCTTTAAACCATATTTGTCGTTCATTATCATTTAAATCAGGCGATTTATTAGGGAATTGTTTTTCTAAATAATCAATTAGTTCTTGCGAAATCATAGTTATATCCAAGAGAGCAACTATTTAGCTTGTATTTTTAAGGGGATAGGTACTACTTTAAGTACATTTTTGGTAGGAATGACCATAGTATTACCACCTTCAGCAATAACATATCGTCCATTTTTTTCATCGGTAGTAAAATCAGATGCTAATATAAAAGCATCTTCTGTCTTATTTATTAAGAAACCAACACTTAAACATATTGTTGGTAGCATTTGTTCAATAGTCGTTAACTCATTCCAACTACTGTCACTATTTGCATCTTCCCAAAGTACAAAAACAAATTTATACTTCGGTGGGTTTTGACTGATCCACTGTAGGATCTTCTTTAGTAATTTTTTCATCTGTTTCATCAATTTCCTCTAATGTTGATCGAGTTTCTCTTTTTTCTAAAACTGTAAAAATTGCTTTATTACTTGGTGGAAAGTTAAGATTGAGATTAGGTGTTTTAGCATAAAATACATCTTCCATAAGTATATCAGCACTTATGTATGTTTTCTTTTTCCATTTCTTTACTTCTGTATTACTACTCATAATCCCTTTCTATTATCATTTCTAAATAATGAATTGCTTTTTCTATATCTTTACGTTTTCCTTTTTTAGAGTGTCTGCAAATGTACTTAATTGCATTGCCTTCAGCGAATAATAATTTATTTTCATTTATAAACTGAGCAGGTTGGATCTTCATGCCTTTGTAATGATTGCCATCAACTTGTTTGTTTAATGTGTCATAGGTCATATCTTTAAATATATCTTTACTTACCATTACCACTCCACAATATAGGTTGCTTCTTTTTAAAATCGTAATCAGTACTTCGTAATATACGAGCTAGTCTAGCTTGTACTAACGCATCATCATCAGTTAAACCTTGTTCTCTGTAACAATCTTTAACGACTTTCCATAAATTCTTTTTATTTGTAAGAGTCTTTTTAGTTTTTACTTCTCCATAAGTAGGTGCACCCTTATAATTATCTGTAGAGTCACCAACTAAACATTGATAATAAAAATTATAATCTGCTTGTTTCTTAGTAATACCATAAAATTCTTTTAGTGTTGGATTGTAATGTAATCCTGCTATTTGATTTAAATCTTTATCAATACTACAAATAATTTTATTACCTTTAATTATTTTAGATGTTGCAAGTATTCCAAGTATATCATCAGCTTCTAATCTAGGTCTTACATAGCCATTATAGTTTTTAGATATATACTCACGACAAAAAGATAAAGTTAGTGGCTTACGTTGTTTAGTTCTATTTAATTTATAATCAGGATATATTTCTTTTCTAAAATTATCTTTATCGCTAAAAGCAGATATAATTTCTTTACACTGTGTATCTTGTTTTAAAGTGTTGTAGTAATCTTTAATCTTTCTTACACAATCTAATTCATCACTATGTAATGTCCATATTGCGTATTCATCTTCCTCTTTACCCCATCTTATCGGCTCCTCTGTTGAAAAAGCAACTTGATAAGCTACTACATCTGCATCAACTAATAATGTACTCATTATCCATTTCCTTTTGGTTTTATTTTATTAAGATTTACGTGTATGACATTGCCATCACGGTTTTTAATTTTGTTTCTAAAATCATTTTCATCGAAGTCTTTTTCTTCAGCTTCTATCAAAGGTAATAAACCAAGATAAGCACCGTGCTTTTCTATTGTTTTTAAAAATCCTGATAATATTGAACCAACCTGAACAGATGGACTATTAAGCATATCTTCGGGGTGTTCTCCGTCAGAATACTTTTCAAAGATACTATATTCTATCTTATCTTTGTCATCTTTCCTGTCGTGTAAAACTATAATAACTTGCATTTTATATCCTTTAGTTTTGCCCACCAAGCGTCTGCGATCTTGTACAAATCTATTGGTTGTTTAGCGTTTCCTTTTCTAACATTACAAGAATGACAAATGATCCATATATTATCTTTCTCATAACCTTTATTAATATCTAGCCTATCTACTGAGGGAGAATTTTTTTGTTTACCTTGTGGTACCAAAACAGTTTGACAACAAGGACAATGACTTGGTGTTAATAAAATTAACTCGTCTATTGTTAAACCACAATCGTGACCTTGACGTATACGTTGATTGCATAGTGCATTTGATGCCCACTTTCTCCATTTTTTGTTAATGGGTTTGAGCCCAATTTTTTCCAACACGGTATTCAGCTCCTAATGGTACCCTTAATTTAAAGTGATGCCCTGCTTCTTGTATGCTTTCTACCGCTAACTTCCCTACTTTATCTGCAAGTTCGGGTTTAGTTTCTATTTGAAATTCATCGTGTATGTTTGCAATTACAAATGCGTCTATACCTTTTAATTTATCCCAAAGTATAGTTAATGCTTTTTTCATAACTATTGCCCCACAACTTTGGATCAACGCATTTAAACTCGAATGAGCACTTCGTATTGTAAGTATTCTTTGATCAATAGCTTTTATATATCCTGTGCTTTCTAATTTATGAATTATATCGTGTTTTATTTCTTGTAGGAAAGGCAATACTTTATAAAACTTTTCTAGTACTTCTTTAGCTTGAAAAATTGTACAGTCTAATATTTCTGAAACTCGTCTAGCACTAGCTCCATATAAAACTGCATATAAAATAGTTTTTGCTAGAGCTCTAGATTTTAAATCTAAATTATTTTGATTATAAGTGTGTATGTCTCCATTTAAAATTAAATCTACATACTCTTTACCACCTGTGTAATTATAAATGTAGTGTGCAAGACATCGGGCTTCTAATCCTGACGCATCGCACCCTACAAGTACATAACCTAAAGAGGGAATAAAAAGCTCACGGCATTCTTTGCCGTAAGGAGAATTTATACTAGGTACCTGCTGTAAGTTAGGTGACCTACTACTCATTCTGCCTGTAGTTATGTTCGTTATATAATTAGTATGTACTCGTCCATTCTTAACAACTTTTAACCAAGCGTTTTTACCATCACTTAACATACCTAATCTTTTTTCAATTAATAAATATTCGTTTAGTTCTTTAGCTTCAGGATAATCTAAATGTCCTAATGTTTCTTCGTCTACTATTGGTAATCCTGTTTCAGAAAACTTTTTAGGTTTCCAGTTTCTTAATTCCATAAGTCTATTTGATATGTGTTGACGACTAGATGGATTAAACTTCATTGTTTTAGATTTTCTAATAGCTACACCTTTTTTATAACCAAGTTTTTTGTTATTAACTTTTGGTATAAATTCACCAAGATCTACCTGCCAATCAGGAAATCTACTTTCTAAACTTAATTTAAGATCATGTGTTCTACCTAATAATTTAACGTGTAAATCTTGTGCTTTACTTTCATCAAAGCCAAATCCTTTTTCTTCTTGTTGTTTAAGTATGTTTGCTATCTCGTGTTCTAAATCTATACTTTCTTGACTAAATCCTTTTTCTAATAATTTTTTATAAAGTAATGATGTAAGTTTTACATCTTGAATACAATATTCAAGCATAGCAGGAGTAAAAGTATCAAAGCTATATATCTCTGCAAAATCACCTTTATGAAAATTTAATCTTTGACCCCAAGCTTTTAAACTATGTTTTCCAACTGTTGATCGTTCAATGCGATCACTTGCTAACAACTTATAATCTACGCTATTTGCGATGTCAGGGTAGATAAGACGGCTTAAACATAGAGTGTCGTGTACTAGATCAGGGCTATGATCATAGTCATACAAACGTTTAAGTACAGGAAGGTCGTACTTAATTACGTTATGTCCCACGATTAAATTGTCAGCAAGTAAATCAATACCTTTCGGTATATCTCGTCCAACGAACGAAATTTCTTTTCCATCTTTTTGTAAGACTAGACAATGTACCTTTGATGGTTTTAGACCATCTGTTTCTATATCAAAAATTATTGGTTGTTTCATATTCTTGTAACCTTCCTGTATCTGAATTGTATTGAAGTGTTGTTCCAATACCTGTGATACCTGCAAATCTATTTTTTAAAATTCTAACTAAAGTTTTCTTTCCATTCTCTTGATCAGAAAGTGATCTTTCTACACCAACACAAATGTCACTTAATTGTGCAATACTTGCACTACCTCTTAATTGTCCTAGTGAAGTTTTTAAGCCATCAGTATGATCTTTATTTCCTTCGGGTCGTTTAAGATGTGAAATAATTATTACACCAATATTTAATTGTTCTGTTAATGCTCTTAATCTTGTCATTAACAAATCAATTGTTTTTCTTTCATCGTTAGTTTCAAGGCCACTAACAATAATTGATATGTGATCTATAAATAAATATTCTATGTCTAATGCTTTAGCAAAATACTTAATTTTATTTAATATTGTATTTTCTTCTACAGATCCCCAATGATCATATAAAAATACGTTACCATTACCGATTGTTTCTTTGTATGCTTGTTCTAATTCTGTTTCAGAAACTTTATCTCTGTCTATATGAATAGGTTTATTTAAATGTAATCCTAATATACCCTCACAAGTTCTCTTTAAACTTTCTTCAAGAGATATAATTCCTATTCTTTTTCCTTTTTTTATTAAATGGTAAGCAATTTCTTTAGTCATTAACGACTTACCAATTCCTGAACCACCACATATTGTGACTATTTCTCTTTTTCTAATACCAAATAGTTTTCTATTTAGTCCTTCATAAGGATAAAAAGCTGTCGCTTTCTCATCTTCTTTTTTAATTACTTCCCAAAGCTCCTCACCTGCAACTACACCATCAGGTCGGTAAGTCTTAGCTTCCCACATAGCTTTTATTACGTCTGAACCTAAGCCGTGTACTAACATTTCATTCACGTCTTTTAGTTCAAAGTTTGCTATTTTAGCTTTACCTACTGATAATAGTTCAGCACATTTCTTTGCACATTCTTGACCCGCATCATCTTGGTCAAAGAAAAATATTACAGATTCATAGCTTTCAATAAATTCTAGTTGCTTCTTTAACGACTTAACTGCCCCGTTAACTCCGTTAGGAATACCAACAACACTATATTTATGATTGAAAAGTTGAGATAAACTTAACGTATCTATCTCGCCCTCGCAAACACATAAAATTTTAGCATTACCACTCCATAGGTTTTGGCCATATAGTGTAGCTTGGCTTATATCTCCAAGTGTTTTAAATTGTTTATCTTTGTATCTTAATTTTTGAAATACAGGTTTTTTACTTTTGTCGTAATAAGTTGCTACTTGTACAGGCTCATCATTAACTTCTGTAATTTTGTAATCCCATTTCTTACAGGTTTCCAAAGTAAGTTTTCTCTTTGGTAAACTAATTGCTTTACCTTGTAATAAATCTGTCCTAGTACTGCTTGTAGCCACCATATTATTATCATTCCCCCTAGTAGTAGTGTTGCAAACAAAACAAAAAGTGTGACCATCAGAATAGAGTGCCATTCCGTCAGACGAGGAACAATGCGTACACGGTAAATGTTTAATAAACTCGCTATCATCATTATTCATTTAGAGGTATCCACCTTCCTGCGTTAAGGCGATCATCTTCTACCTTTTTAAGTTGTTGTTTTAATTCTGTGTTTTCAGATTGAAGTACACCATTTAATTTTTGATGTGCTTCACTAACAGCTTGGCTATCTTTAACTCGTTTATAAAGAGCCCGTATCTGTTCATCTTTTTCTTTTATTAATTTATTCCATTCGTCTGTTGTTTTTTGTATTTTCATAATCCTTCCTCGTTATCCAATCATTAGGAATAATTTTGTCAGCAAATACAAATCCGTGTTTATTACACCAATCTGCATAACTTGTTTTAGATCCTTTGTAGATTTTGTTTCTAGAATTACCGAATACAAATCTAATATCTAAATCAGGTTGTTGTTCTTTGACTAACAAATGTTTTTTCCTATCTTCCCTTTTAAAAAAACCTTTGATCTCAATTAACACTCCGTTATCTAATTCAATATCGGGTGTATATTTATGTTTCGTTGAAGGCTTGAAGTAACAAACCACTCGTTTCTCATACTTAAAATTTATGTTTCTTTGTTTTAAGTTATTGATAACGTTTTCTTCAAGCCCACTCCGATAACTAGAAGTCCGCTTCTTGCGATACGGGTGCTTCTTTTTTCCCACTAGGTACATTGGAAACCTTTTCCTCTCCAAAGCCATAATCATAATCAGAAGATTTTTTATCTCCGTTTGATTTTGGTTTCTCGGATACAACTTCAATTAATTGAACAGCTTTCAGTCTTAAACTTACTCCTACTCCTTGTAAGTTGTTATGCCAAGATACAGCTTGAAAGGCGATCTTCATTTTACTGCCACTATATACAGGTTGTTCCTCTGCTACAGTTTTGTCGGCATTTAAAATCTTCGGTCTTTGCTCGAAGTCAGTTCCGTCCCTCATTGTTACCTTTTGTTTGAGTTTAAATTTAAACTCTATGCCACCATCTTTTAAAACTTTGTATTGATTGTGTGCTGATCTTTTGTCAGTATTTTCTTTTTCCTGACGTGCTTTCAACGTTTCCTCATACACTTTTACAAATGGTTTAGCGTCATTATCAGAAAGTATTAACTTTACAGAAAATACTCCTGCTTTTTCAAATTGCGTATCTGCCGTAAAAATATACGGATAATTCGCAACACCAACGGGTGTCGTATGGATTTTCTTTTCGTCTATCATATGTGTTTTACCTCCAAGAGTGCCTCTATGTTTGTTCTCCTTTGTGAGAATTTATTGAAAGCGAGACTATTTACTTACAATAAAAACCTTGATAAGTTCCCTTATCATTATTTAAATACCAACCTTGACCTTTTGGATTATCCCAACTGTGTTTAGCATTTTTGTTACGCCACTTTTCAGCATAATCATAACACTTATCTAAACTATTAAATACTTTTGGTAGCGTAGCTTGTATTATAGTTCCATTAAACATTAATAATAACAAAGTTAGTTTCATAATTATTTTGGAAAATCATCATATTCTCGCCACTCATAGTATTTTTCTTTTTTATTTGTAATTATGTTTAAAGATTTTAAGTCTTTCTTTTTAGGATAAATATATCCAAAGACACCTTTGTCTATTTCTTTAAACTCATAACCCGCACCAAGTTCAATACGATTTGCATTACGCAAATCATCAGGATTAACTTCGTAAAGTTCTCCCTTAATTTTATATTGCGAATCTTTTTTTTCCCATACCAACGGAAACCAAAAACCCGTCATCATAAAACCTTTTCGTTTTGTAATATAAGTTCCTATCTTTTTACTTTTAGATAATACGTAATTTAGTGCGTACCCTTCTTTAAGTGTTCCATATACAAATAGTTTCATTAGTGCCCTTTCTGTTTTTTGTTATATATTATTTAGTCTCGCTTTCGCAACTATTTAACTAAAAAAATACTTACTATGTGCAATTTCGTTGATGTCCAAATTTCCACGTGCAGGTGGTGGAGTTAAACGAGTTCGTAATTTTGCTGGCAGCTGAGCTTCCCAGCTTTTGTGTAACTCGTTAAGATAATCGTTTTTAAACAGGTCAATAACGACTTGTCTTATAATTTGATGCAGCTGGTCAACTCTATTTGGATTAGTAGCAAAACTATCGTGTACCATTAACAAATCGTTAATAGGATTTTCTGCATTTTTACAATACAAAGCAACTGCTTGGGCTACGCAACCATCAAGCGAGTGGACGATATTGGGTGACACCGATGAAGAAAATTTCCTAGAATCTTTACGATTTAGTTCTCTCCTATATGTTGTGTAAACTAATGATCCACTTATTGCTGTTTTAACTTTAAATGGAATTAAATATCTATAGTCCATTTCCACAGGAAAACCCATAGGTGTAACCCATTTCATAACCATATTAGCTTTAGCAAATAACTTTGCACAATCTTGAAACCACTTCATTAACTGTGCCTCTAAATCTATTTCTTGTTCCATTTTATCCCAAACTATTTTAGCTAACCAACGACAATCACTAAAACCATCGTCTGCTAACACTTTCTTTTCGGGATTAAATTCAATGATGCTTTTGTATTCATCAAAAATTTGTTGGCGAGCACCATAGGGTTTTAACGAGTACACATAAGTCATAATGTTTCGTTTTACTATTTTTCTTGTAATACCAAACTGTAACCAACGATTAGCCTCCTGTGATCCTTGTCCTGCTTTCAGTTCTACTTCTGCTTTAACTTTTTCTGCAACTGCTGTGTAAATGTCTTGTGGTACATCACTAGGTAATACATTTACTTTTCTTGCTGTGTTTTCATCACGCATTAATATAGATAAAACCTGAAGTCCTGAACAAGTAGCGTCCATTGACACAGGTAAATTACACAAGTACCCCAGACCTTGCTCTTTAACTCGTTTAAGGTGCATACAAGTATTAAGAAATTCCATAGGTTTATCTGCAAAGTTCCAGCCCTTGTTATCCAGAGGAGCATCAGCGTAGCTAATAAACTCGTTAAGTTTTTCTTCTGTAAAAGCATAACGATCATTAAAAGAAACTTTATCATTACCCCAAGTGTTAGAAGCGTGAACATATAACCAAAATTTTCCTACCTCGTTAAGTGGTTCACTATTTGCAAATGTTATTAACGACTTAATTTTTTGATCAGTCTGATAAGTGATGGTAGTTCCCATACAATACAACCTACCTCGTTTATCAGCAAAAATTGCAAAGTATATTCTTTCAAATTCTAAATATTCAATAGCTAAATCAATAGCAACTAATGTATTTAATACTTTAGACGACCTAGCTATTTCATCATTGTAAACTCGGTTAAGATCTCTTTTGTATTTAATTCTTAGTTCAAGTATTTCATCTACTTTAGGATCTCTATAAATACCTTTTGGTTTACCTTTTTCATCAAGTAAACTTTCTCTATCGGGAAACTTACCCAACCTTAAATTATTGTCCCATATAGTTTTAAATACATCAAACATATCCTTATCAATTTTAAATGGTACTGATTGCAAGTGATTTACTGCATCGTAAAAATCTTTTAGTTTATCGTTATCTAATGTGTGTAAATAAGTATAATCGTGAGTTTTAATTAATGGTTGTTTAGAAAGATACTCGTTATGAAAGCCCCCATTAAAAGGCGTAGAGTATGGTTTAGGTGGTACTATCATCGCTTTATAATATGGCGTAAGTACACTACATTGAAACGAGTTATCTTTAATTTTTTGCTCTACTTCAGGTTTCAACACTAAATAATTTACAGTTTTATCTTTACGTTCTCTAACAGGTTTTAACTGACAAAGGCCTGTGCTTTTAATACAAAGATCAACCAACTTTAATCCAACAAGTGCTTGTTTTCTTATGTCCCATTTATCAACTTCAACTTTGTACTTGTTTAGGGTATGTGCAAAAACTCGTTTACGGTGTTTGACATTGCTAGTTCTTTTTAACAAATCTCTTAAAACAACTGTGTGAAGGTGAGGTTCTTTTGCTTTGAACACTTGGTTCTGAAGTTCAACTTCAATCATACTACCAATTTGTAATGCTGTCTGTGCTAAAGTTTTATGTGAGGCAATACAATCAATAATTATTTTTAAAGTTATAAGTGCAATTTTTTTAGAGTCGTTTAAATCTTTTAATGGTTCACTTGCTGTATGTCTTCGGCCTGCAACTTTGTATTGTGATTTTATAAATAATTCGATTCGTTCTGATAAAGGTACTAACAACTGTTTTTGAACATAGACAAATGGTGGTGTTACACTATTTCTACCTTTTGACTGATTCTTTCTTTCGGCTCGGTCATAACGGTCTTTACCAAGTTTAATCCAAGTTCCTTCTCTGATTTGTTCCTGATCCTGTAAGCTCGTACTCGTACCTTCTTTTGCCATACTCGTTATCTACTCCTCAAATTGTTAGGGTTAATAATGAAACAAAGTATTGCAAATCCTTGTATGTGGGTTCGATTCCCACCGTTGCCTCCAAAGTGTTGCAATACCTTATCATTTGTTTATTTACTCATCGCTTCGTCTAAAGCATTTCTAAGATCGTCCTTTGTGGGGTGATTGTATCTTTGTGTCATACGAATATCTTGATGACCAACAAATTTTTGCACCACTTCAATTCCAATCTTTTTTTTCAATAGACGTGTTATACAAGTATGTCTTAACGAGTGCATTACAAAATCTTTCTCGTGTTCCATACCTAGTTTTTTTCTTATCATTCTCCATGCGTGTTCAACTGCGTGGATAGATAAAGGAAAAGGTTTTTCTAAACCCATCTTTTTTCTCTTTGCAAGTATTTTATTTACTTTATCGTAAATAGGCACAAACCTTTCTAATGGTTTGTCAGTATCTTGATTGTTTTTAGTATCAACAAGATGTAAAAACCTATCGTCAACTTGTTCCCAAGTTAGTTTTAATAACTCACTAACTCGGCAACCCGTTTCGATTAAACACTCCCAAAGATCTGCCTCATCATCTCTGTAACTTAAACGAGCCGTCATTAGTAATTTATCTTCTAGTTCTTTACTAAGAACAAACTCTCGTTTATTGTTTTCAGTCTCGTATTCAATAAGAGGTAATCCCCATTTAAACTGAAAACCTTTGACACCTCTTGCCCAAGTACATAACTTGGAAAGAGCCGCCAATTTTCTATTTATTGTACCATTTTTATACGACAATTCAGTTCTACAATGGTGTTTAAAATTTCTAACGTTTTCTGTCGCTAGATCATTTAAATAATTTTCAAAGCCATAAAACGTTGCGAACACCTCTGCATTTTTAATGCTCAATATTCCGTTTTTTTGTCTTATCCAATCCATATCACTTACTCTTGTTATCGCTTGTCGTACTGTTATCCTAGTGTTGTTGTCAGGCATATTTACTCCTAGTTAATACCCCAACAATTTGAGTACCTTACTTCTAACAGATTTTCCTTTTTCTGTTAATACTAAAGTTCTCTGACGATAGTCTTCGGGGTTTAGTTCTTGTTTTAATAACTTTAGCCCTTGTCTATCTTTTCTTGTTTTAGCTACTTCACAAAGGATATGCACACATCTAGAAACCCTAGATTTGGTCATATTTGGGAAATAACTTTTAATATTTTCATTGTTTATTCCGTCTTGGAAACAAACTAATAAAAATATCGCATAACAACTGATGTCAACTTTATCATCAATAGTTTGAAACAGTTTCATAAGTTCTAAACCACGAGATAACCCTCTCAAATCAACGTTGTTTTTTTTCATATGTCGTACCCTATACTGTGTTTTTAAAGTGGTTTACAAAGAACACTTTTCTATTACTTTGTGAGTGTCAATAGCCACTTTCCGATATAAATACAAGTCATATCGGTATTATAATTAAAAAATCCGTACTTTGAATTTGGTATTACAACTTTTGTATTGAATTGCTCTAAACACCAATTCATGCCCAAGAAATCAAAATTATAAGATCGTATTATCTTAATCATATTAACTCCTTGTTAGATTTATTTGGTTGGTGCTTGTTGATGTTGACATATCCAACAACCTTCTTTTGCATTTCCCCCACTCATAGAGGTGCATTTAGTAGTCGCTGATAAATGAAATTTAATATTGCTCATTTCTACCCCCTTTCATCAATTTAGTCTTTATATCAATACTTTCTCTTAGTCAATAAGTTTTCTATATTGCAATTGTAACTTGTCTAAGCTAGTTTGCAATTGTAGCTTATGATAGTGAATTTTGAAAAAACCCAAAATGAACAGTTAGTTTAGAATAATTCTAATGTATGAGTTTTGAATTTAAACACCCGAGTTTTTATAAAAAATTAAAACAACAAATAAAAACTGAATTAAAAAATAAGAATAATACAAAAACAATTAATAATTCTAATTCAACAAGTACACCCAAAAGCAACACCAACAGCAACAAACTCGTTAAAAATTAAATAACGAGTTCTTAAATTTAATCGGCTATGTTTTTAATTCCTAAAAAATTAGTTGTTGTAATTCATTATTTAGATAACGAGTTTAATTTGTAGGCAACCGAGTAGCTGTATTAACTCGTTAAATATTATTTATTTTGTAATAATAATTAGATGTTTTTTGTCATTACGGTGCAGGTTACTCCCAAAAAACTCAACCCGTTAAGCCGTTCTAGATAACAACAACAAACCACCAATTATTGAAATAATAGAAATTAACAATCCAGTACCTAGATCATTTAAAGTTATAAAAAAACTAATCATACCAAAAAAGAAAACAAAGAAACTTAAAACACTTAATAATTCTTTATTATTTCCCTTAATACTCGGTTCACGTTTTTGGTTTAATGATGCTGTACGTTGATTTATGGAAGAATTTTTTTGATGAATATGTTGAATTTTTGTATTTTTCATTAATTAGCCCTTTTTTAATAACCCGTTTATTGAATAAAGAGGTCAAGCCAAAACCCAATAAACGAGCCATTTTATGATAGTTGCTTGAATACCACAATTATGTGATATTTTTGCAACACCTCAAATATAGGTATTAAACAATAAAAAACAAGTTTTATTTTTGTTATTAGTTGCATTTATGATATTAATCTCGGTATCGAGAATAATTAAAAAAATAAAAATAAAAGGGGTCAATATGTGTTTAATAATTCAAGGCAAACCAAAGCATTTTTCAAAAGATATAATTAAAAAAGCATTTACTCAAAATCCTCACGGTTTTGGTTTAATGTATTTAGATAAAGATACAAACCGAGTAATTACACGAAAGTTTTTTACTAAAAAGATTAATAAAATTTTAAAAGTTTGTAAGGAACATTTTAAAAAAGCCGATCAGATCGCATTACATTTCAGAATTACAACAAACGGAAACACCAATAATAAAAATTGCCACCCGTTCCAAGTTCTTAATCAAGATAATGACCGAGCCGATTTATTTTTAATGCACAATTCCCCGAGATTGCCTAGTCCATTATTAACTAGTCAAATGTCAGATACTTATTATTTTAGTAAAATTATATTAAGACCGATTGTAAAAAATAATTATAAACTTTTAAATAATGAAAAATTTATTGATAGTTTAGAAACAATCGCCCAAGCCGAAACTCCTAGCCGAGTTTTATTATTAGATAATTTTACAAAGACGTTTCAATTTTTAGGTAAATGGCATGAGCATGGAAAATTAAAATATTCTAATACTTTAATAATTCCTAGTACTACTCATTATGTTGGTTATGATGATCACTTTCAATACGATCAAACCAACACTTATAGAACGTACCCAAAAATAAAAGTTCAGTATAATAAAAAAAATAATTCTACAAATGATAGTGACCCAACAAATAAAGACCTTGAAGATTTTGCAAATTTAATTCAAACGGCAGATGTTCACGAGTTAGAATTAATTTGTAAAGAGCAACCCGAATTGGTTAGTCATTATATTTTGGCTCAATACTCGGGTTATGATCTAACCGACCCAAAAGATATTGAATTATATTTTGAAGAAAATAAAGACGTTCAATATTCAGATCTAAAACCATATTCATCACAAAATAAAAAAGGGGTGCATTAATGAAAACTAGAAAAAAAAGAGCCGTATTAAAATATAAAACTTTTAATAATTTATCTTTAAGTACAAATATCTTTAACACCTTAAAAAAGTTTAGAGAAAAAAAGCAAGTTGCGATTTGGTTTAATGCTAACAGTTTTGATTTTTCTAGCATTCAGCAAATACAAGATACTTTTTCAAGAAATAATTTTAATCAAAGTAATTTTACAAAATATAAAGTTGAGCATATTGAAAATTTAACTGAAGAAGAAATTCTAATTTTTACTAATTTAGATTATTATTTAAATACAATAATTGCTTATTCATTTTGTAAAAATATTTATCACGCATTGAAAAACGATAAAGTTTTAAATGAAAGAGTTAAGAGTGATTTGTGGGCTAATATTAGAAATAACTTTAATCTTACTACTTCAACAATTAACCACCGATTAGAATTAAATTTTTATGATTTATACAGTTATATTAAATATGAAAATTTAAGATCGTTTGAAAGTTTTATAATTAAAAGAACGAGAAAAAACTCGGTATTAAAACAAGTTTATTTTAATACTATTCAAGCCGTTCAA
>Ga0181395_1000137_pt1 | contig 28763 bp, 49 predicted proteins | sample 18SPOviralmetaG_FD_130124 | JGI IMG/M metagenome (GOLD analysis project Ga0181395, IMG submission 130124) | Marine viral communities from the oligotrophic San Pedro Time Series (SPOT) site, San Pedro Channel, CA, USA - 18 SPOT_SRF_2010-12-16 | ecosystem: Environmental > Aquatic > Marine > Strait...
AGCTGACACATTTGCTGAAGTACCAAGTAATGCCATATCTTCTACTATTGCAGTAGTTCCTAATATTGCCATATCGGCTACAGCATCAGTAGTTCCTAATCTTCCTATTTCTGTAGATTTACCAGCTACAGCAGTTACATCTGCAGAAATTCCAGCTACTGTAGTTATGTTAGCGCTTATACCAGCACAAGTTGTTATGTTTGCAGCTATTCCAGCACAAGTAATTATATCACTAGCTATTGCGGCAACAGCAGCAACATCAGTAATTGATTGACTAAATTCTAAAGCATTTCCAGCTGAATTAACTGTAAGTATTTTATTTGCTACTAAGTTAGGAAAAGTTAAATTATAGGTATTAGCTGTACTTGCAGCAGCTTTTGGGGAAAACTTTAAGTTATCCTCGTTTTGTTGCATCATAGCAACAATCTTATCTAATTCTGTATTAAGTGTTTCTACTGAAAATTGACCTGAAGCTGGAAAGTCAGTAGTCCTGGCAATAGGTAATTCTCTAAAAATTGTATATATATCTCCATTAGTAGAGTTAGCTCCTAATGTAAGTGTACCACCACCAGTTGAACCAGCTCCTGATACAGAAAATTGATTTACATTTGTTGGATTTGTACTGTAAGTTAAATTAGTATCAGTACCACCAGAAGTTTTAATTGCTTTAATATCTGTAACAGCAAAAAATTCAAAAGGTATAGTAAAACTAGCTTGTGTATTAGCAGCTGTGTACTGTATTCTTGGCGAAGTATCGTTAATTTGTATTGTCATTTATCTTAGACCTTTTTCAACATTGTCAAATAAGCTATCTAAATACCATACATTTTGAAAAGGAATTAGTCTACGCACATTCTTGGCTGTATAATGATTATGCGTACCTTTACCCCAATCAAACATAATATCAGTAATATTAGCAAACTGAGAAGAACTTGGACCTAACAATCCAAATCCACTCATTACATTTTTAGTTGTATAACTACTATAAGGTTTACCAGCTCCCAACATTGGTCTTAATCCTATTTTATTATTTCCCATTCTTTCTACAACATTATTAATATCTGAGTATATTCCACCTAATCCACTTCTATCAAAAGCATTAACTATTTTTTCTCCAAATGGTTTTTTACTATAACTTCTATCAAATGCTTGTGTACGAATTGCATCTACCATAGCACCAGCTCCCATCAACATTAGTGAACCAGAAAGAAAAGATAAATCTCTTTCTTGCATACCTCTTAATAACATTCTTTGAGTTGCAGCCATTGCAAACTTTTTAAATTGCACAAGCACACCTCCCATTTCAGTGTTAAACCATAAAGGAATATCTCCTTTGCCTGGAGTAACAATAGTAATATTAATATCTTTACCTAAAGCACTATGAAATAAATCTGCTGTAGCTCTTGCTTCATCATCCCAAAATTCTGTATTAGCTATTCGTGTATATTTCCATTCAGCTTTATTTGCATCAGGACCTAAACCATGTTTTTGATATTGCTGATAAATTTTTCTAGCAGCAATTTCATCTATACCAGCATTTAATAATTTAGCTTTTTGTGTTTTAGTAATTGTTCCATTTACCCATTTACCTGATTCTTCAATTAACCGAGTACCATTAACTGCACTTGCCCAACTTTTCATTAAAGTATTCCAAGGATTCATTGCATTTACATAAGTAAAATAAACATTAGCCATACTGCTAGTACCTTTTTCAAATTTATTAAATACACCAAAAGCATTTTCTAAATCATACATTGACATAGCTCTAGAACCTAAAACCATATCAAGAGCTTCTCCTGATAAATATGCTTGTTGTTTAGATAATTTAGCTAATTCAGTTCCTAATGAATTTGTAAATAAATCCCATGAAGTTCTAAATCCTCTATTAATTCCTGAAGTCATAGCTATTCTTGCAACATCTGGTACTGCTGCCATAAATCCAGTAAGCATAGTCATTGAATTATATAATTTAGCTACTCGTACTCCACGACTAAATGCTCTTTGTGGATTTTCAGGTAAACCATAAGTACCTCTAATTAAATCTCTAGCAGCTTCTAAATCTTCAATAACTTGATCTCTTTCTTTTTCTAATTTCTTTTTTTTATCTTTTGTAGCTAATTTAATTTTACTATTATATTCATCTGTTATTTGTTTTAATCCTTGATTTAATCCTGAGTTATTACTCCAACGATACCCACTCATCATTGGGTCGCCAAATACTTTAGTTAATTCAATATCAGGAGCAATAGAATTAAAATATAATCTTTGCAGTATAAACATATCAGTTTCTACAAAACCTTTTTCTGCTAATATAACTTCATCTTCAGGTCGTAATCGTAATTCTCTAGTTCTAAAATTTCTAGCAACTGTAAGAGGATTAGCAGATTTAGTTTGATCAAATCTTACAAATGGTTGTGCTTGTTTTACTGATTCAATTAATTCTTCAATAGCTTCATCAGTCATAGTAGGATTTTTTGCTTTAATCATTGGAGTAACTAAAGATTTAAATTCATCAAATCTTGATTCTATTTGATCTCTTAACCATATACGATTAACATAATTTTTTGCTAAAGAACCATTGTCTTTCATGTATGCATATTTTTCTTCTAATTTAGCTAATTGTTTTTCTAATCCTATTTTATTTTTTCCAGTAGTTTTTTTTATTTGAGCTTTCATAATTTGTATTTGTCTTTCCATATACATAAGAGGAATACCAAGCTCATCATATTCTTCTCCCATTTTGTAAACATATTTTTGTGTTACTTCTGTTGCTTTTATAACTTCATCTATTTCTGCATCAGGATGTTGTTGTCCTATTCTTCTTTTCCATATTGCAGTTTTAAAATCTCTAAAACTCATTACAATATTTTCTTCACTTTTAACTATGTTTAATCCTACTCTACTTCCAAACAATGGAACTTTTTTTCCAATTCTTTGTAAGTAACTTCTATATAAATCTTCTATTTCTTTTTCAGCAGAAAATACATTATATTTTCTTTTAGCTATTGTTCTTTCAATAGATTGAGAAGTAGCAATATCTTTAAAATTTTTATTTTGTAGTAAAGGTATTTCTAAAATTTTTTCTATTGCTTCTTTTGCTGTTAATGAAGCTGACTTTAATGTTCTAAATATTGGAGTGTATGGACCTTTTTCTCCAAGCCATCCAAAGCCAGTATTATATATTTCTTCTAAACGAGATAATTCTTCATCAGTATAAACTTTATTTACTTGTGCAGCTCCTACTCCAGTATCTTTAAATGAAGCACTACTAGCATCATCTATATCATCCATAATATCTGCTTTTTTATCAAACTTATTAAATGTTGATTTAGTTTTAGCAGAATTTAATCCACCAAAAACAAATGGTAATACAAACCCAGCTCCAGTTATTATTGTACTTTCTGATAGTGTTCTTTTAGGAGATACCATTCTTTTTAATTGTTCTTCTCCAGCAATTGCTCCACCAAGTTTAGCTGTTGTTGCTAATCTACCACCAGTAATTAATCCTCTGCCTACTTTAGTAAATAATAATAAACTGGAAGGGTCAGTAAGACCTCCTAATATTCTACCTACAATAGCAGCTGGAACATTAGAATACATTTCTTGATTTGTTTTCATTTCTTCTAATAATCTTTGTGTTTCTTCTTTACTTCTTGAGTGCATAAAATTACCCATTTGATCTTGATAGGGTAATAAATTCATATCATTATAAGGATTATAAGTTACATCATCAGCAAAATTTTCTTTTTCAGAAAGAGCTTTAGTTATGGTTAATGTTAATAAATTTTCATCAAGAAAATTACCTGATAAACTTTTAGCTGTATTTTTAACTGTACCAGTAAAGTCAGAAAAAAAAGCTCCTAAATTTTGATATCCAGCTTCATCATAACTAGATATATCAACAGGACTTAATCTTGGTCCAGTGTAGTTATAAATATAATCTCCCACTATTAAGCCATAGGATAAGGATTTTCATTTTCAGGAAATTCTACATCAACTTGTATATCTCTACCATCTGCCCATAGTTTAATAAACTGGGCATTTTTTTCTAATCTACTATAAATACCTCCAGCTCCTCTTTGTTTATATGCTTCAGCATCTATAAACATTTGACCTAATACAGTTTCAGGATTAGCTACTCCCCATTCTCCTAAATATTTTGTATCTTTAGTTTCTCTATATAAATTTAAATATTTATAAAACTTACTATTAGGTCCAGCAAAACTTCTTTTGCCATCTCCAGTTTGATACATCATATCTGTTAAAGCCATGCGTAAAAAACCATTTCCTTTACCCATTAATTCTTTTCCATAATGTTTAAGAACTCTATCGTTAGCAGCTTTAACTCCTACATCTAAAACTAAATCAACAGAATCTTTCATATTAATAGATTCTTCTCCACTTCTTATTTTTTCAATATCATATCCTTTAGCTGTTAATGCATTAATTAATTCTGTATGTGGAACTATACCATCATCTGTTTTAACATCTAAAGCTAACCCATGTCCTATAGTTTGAACACCAGAAGTATCTAAATATACTTTTGCTTCGAATCCTTCATTTTTTGCAATTACATCAAAAAGAGGATTTTCACTTCTTATTACATCTCCATTATCATTCATAACTAAATTTCCTTTCAAATATTGACCAGCTATATTTCTTTCTTTATCAGCCATAGCTCTTTCTAAAGCTATTTGTTGTCCAATTCTTTCTTGTAAAATTCTTTGTCTATCAGATATTGTAAATTTTTGTTCTCCAAATATCCATTCTCCAATTTCTTTTAATCCAGTTTCTCCAAAAACATAACTTCTTGCAGCTATATTAGCAATAAAATCTGAATTTTGTTTACTTAATCCAGTTTTCATTAAAAAATTAGAACCAAATCTAGTTCCTCTTTCTACTTCTTGTTCATTAGCAGCACCTAAAGATAATTGACTATATCTTTGTAATGGTTTTTCAGGAATAAAAGAAGCATCAGGATTTAAAGGATTTGGTATAGAACTAAAAATACCATCTCTTTCTAAATCTATACTAATATTATAACTAGGTTGTCCTGGCTTACTTCGTTTATTATAATCTAATTTAATATGACCATTTTCTAACATTTGAAATAAATTAACACTTGATAATTTTTCATCAGTTATATTTAATGCTAATTTTTCTGCATCAGACATAGAGCTTAATCTTTTTTGTATAGTATATACAGTATCAGTATCTATATCATCTTGTGATAAACCCATTTTTCCATATGTAGTATAAACTGGATATCTAGTAATTTCTAATTGTTTAGTCATGTCCATATCCTTCTTGACCTAATCTTTTTATTGCATATTGGATAGCTTTAACACCTTGTTGTCCAGCTTCATTTCCATCTTTAAACCAATTACCAATATCAAAAAAACCAGTAGCTTCAAATTTAGATGGTACAATTTCAGTAAGTTTAGGATTAAATGCAATTAAATATTCATATACATATTCATTAAATACTTCTTTTATTTCTGTATTTTGTAATAAAAATTGTGCATCTTTAATATCTTGTGGTACTAATTCTAATTTTGATGAACCAGTCATAAATCTAAATACTTCTTCTGCTACAAATTCTGTTTCTAATATTTGTGCAAAATCTAATCCTTTAGTTTCCATAATAGTGACAAGACGAGCTTTTTTTTCATCATAATCAGTTGCATCAGGATTAATAATAGATAGATATTTATCAGCATAAAATTTTAAATCTATATTATCTGGCTTATTACTTACATCATTCCAAAATATTTCTAGAGCATCTTGTGTTATAGTATCCATTAAATTTACTGAACTACCAAAACGAGTTGTTAATTGATTATTTATTTCTGCTAATTTATATAATTGGTTAACATCTGATAAATCATTTGTATTTATTCTTGTTGCAGTATTCATCATATTTTTTAATTGAGGATGTATAATTCCTTCTGCACTTGCTAAGTTAATAGCTGCTTGAAAAGAAGCTGATAAATTATCTATAACTACTGGTCCATCTCCAGCTTCCATAACAATAGTATTAATATTAAAAGCATTAGGATTAAATATACCATTTGATTGTGGGTCTATTTGTTTCATATAACCAACCATTTTAGAATTAATTATATTTAATTTTATTTGTGATAATTTTTCACTAGTTACATTAATACCCATAGTATTTAATTGCATACTAATACTTCCAAGAGTTGTATCAAAACTATCATTTAATTTAATTGCTTCTCTAGTTATTTGTCCTTCAATATAAGCATTATTTAAAACAGATAATTGTTCTGCACTAGCTCCATAAAAATTTTCTTGTATATAAGAATTATATTCTTCCATACTCCAATCAGTTCTTGCATCATTTAAAGCTCCTACATCATAATTACTACTACTACTAACTGCTAATTTTATATTAGCTGATTCTATATTAGTTAATGTATCTGCTGCTTGTTTAAATTCATTTCCATATTTAGTTGCCCAATCTAATCTAGCTGTTTTAATCTTTTGTCTTTCTTCTGGTGAAGTATCTCTAAATACAAATGGACCATCATTATCTCCACCATCAGGTTCAAATAAATAATTTTCTGCTTTTTCTCCTATTAAAGCTAATGCTTTATCTACAGCTCCAATAGATGACCAACCAGTTACTTTACTTCCAATAAAACCTTCTTTTTCTAAAGCAATAGCTTGATCTAATAATTGTTTATCATCAGCTATAACTCTGCTTTGTTCAAATCCTATTTTTAATTTACGCATGTATTCTTCAGGAGAATCCATTTGTGAAATAAAACTAGGGTCTAAAGTATTATACAATTTAGTATAAGAATTAACTAATTCAGAAATTCTAGGTAAAATATTTTCTCCAAATAATGAAGTAAAATTAGGATATAAACCATTAAAATCTGTATCTCCTTCAGCTAATTTTTTTTCGTAATCTTTTATATCTTCACTAGAATTACTATTTAATATTAAATTATTCATGTCAGCTATTTCATTAGATGAACTTTCATTAAATAATGTAACAGCTTGTATTTGTTTTTTCTTAATACTTTTTAAAGAAATACCATTAAAATTTTGAGCTGACATCATACCAGCATAACTTTTAGCCCATGATTTAAATTTATCAGGAGCTTCAGATAAAGAAGTTTCTATATAACTAGATGATTGAGCCATATAGTCAGTAGGACTATCAGGATTTTCTCTCGCAAATTTACTTAAACTTTGATAAGTTTTTAATTTAAAATCATTTTTCCAATTTTCTTCTTCTACTACAGCTTGTCTTTTAGCAAAACCATCAATAGTTTTTGCAATAGCATCAGCAGCATAAGCAAAACCATCTCCAGTTTGTCCTTTAACAACACCCATTCTATTAGCTAATGATGATGGTGTAGTATAAACTTTTCTTTCTCCTACTTTAAGAACCATTATTCCCCACTTCCATATGCTTGTTCATAATCAACAGCAAAAGATTTTTTAGAAGGTGTTTTATTCCATTTGTAATCTGCATAACCACTTGTTAATCCAGTTATAATAGAAGTATATCCACCAAATACAGCTGATTTTAATGCAATATCATTTTCAAACATTTGATCTCTATATTTTTGTTGAACACTTAATCCCATTAATTTTATATTTTTAATATCTTTAGCTCCTTTAATTCTAGCTTGTTGATTTATATTAAGAAAACTTCTACTATCATCATAGTAACCAGCACCAGCTTGAAAAGCTATATTGTTTGCTAATGTTTGATTTAACATATCTCGTCTAAGATTTTCTTGTTCAATAGCTTCTATTTGAGCCATCTTTGATTCTCTTTCATAACGAGTTCTTTCTCTAGCATTTGCTGCTTTTTGATATTGTATTTGTTGATATGTTCCAGCAGCACTAACTACTGTACTTGCCATCATCATTGTTGCTGCACTTACACCCATATTATCCTACACAAACTGCAATTCTATTGCCATCGCCAATACCTTTAATGGTAAAGGGTCGTTTTGTGATACAGTAATTGTTGGATTTTTACTATACCCTAAAAAGTTAAATTCTTTTTTTCCAGTTACTGCTACCATATCACTACCTATTGTAAAATTTAAAGGGGTAATTAATAATTCATATGCGCTATTATTAGCAGCTTTTACATTTACATCCAATGCACTATTTACATCAAGAATACATCTAGTAATTCTTCTTGGCTGACCAGTCAAAGGACCACTATCTATTTCTTTATCAATAGGCATAGTTTCTAATATAGGAGTATAATTAAATCCTACTTTTACTCCAGTAGCTCTAGGAGAAACAGAACTAGCATTAAGTGTTATTCTATTATTTGCATCTATTGTATATGTTCCTAAAGAAGAATTACCAAATACTGCATTAACACTAATTTGCCCATAGATAGCATTAACAGTATGAATATATCCATCTACTATAGTTATTACTGCATTATCTGAAGGAACTGCTGCTAAGTTTTGATCTAAAGTTAAAGTATGTCCACTTGAAGTAGTTGTAACTGCTGTAATAGTATATTTTGTAGTATTACCAGCAATAGTAAATGTTTCTAAAACTTGTGGAGCAGTTGTAAATCCATCAACAATTAAAAACTTTTGATTAGTTGCTTGACTTGCTCCATTAACTTTTGGACTACCTTTTTGATAAACAACAGAAGCAGTTTGACAATCAAGTGTTGTACTATCATCATCAGCAAATTTTTCTAAAGCATAAGTAGTTGTGCCATTAATTTGTCTTTTAGATACTACAAATAAATTAGAATTAGCAGCTGTCATACTATGAAAAAAATCTCCTGATCTTGTTTCATACATTGTCCATCCAGCTATTTTTTCATTTCTTATACTATGAAAGACTGCTATCTTACCATTACTTACTGAACCACTATTAACAAAAAAAGCAAACTGTTCTGGTCTTGTATCATTACCAGTTATCATAGCTATTTGTTTAGGATTATCAATTAATTGAGAAGATAATACTGAAATAGATTCTGAAGAATAAGCTGCTTGACTATCTGAATATAAATATTCTCTAACTGATTTACCATTCTTTTGAGAAAATACAGTAGCTCCATCAAATATAGTTGGATTAGCTCTACTACATCCATAAGGTGTTTGTCGTCTAAAAGCTATATTACTAGGAGTAATAGCAGCTGTATCAGAAGCAGAAGGAGAATAATACTCTCCACCATCTGTAAATATTAATAAATTTCTAGAACTAATAAGATGTCGCACTTCATTAACTCTATCTCCAGCAATAGCTACATTAATACTTTCATTAGCTAAACCAGTACCTAAAGCAAAATTAAAATATCCTCCTATTTGACTAGCAATAACACTTGATGGTTTATTTTTAATACCACCAAACCATAATCTATTATCATGAAAAGTAACTGCTTGAGGAAATCCTTGAATAGCAGATATTAATTGTTCTTCCCAATCAACATGAGGTCCAGTTGTAACAGTATCTTCTAATACAGTTACAGTTAATACAGTAGCACTGGTATATCCAGTAACATAAACTTGTTTTGCATTTACTGTTAAATATGTACCAACATAAGCATTAGTAAAAGAATTAGCACTAGCAGTTAATGTTCTTCCAGCTCCAGTTGCATGAGCTGATAAAGTTACAGTAGTTGTACTAGCAGCATATTTATAAAAAGGTTGTGTTGTTTTATTTGTACTACTAACTGTAACAGTATCATCATCTTCAAAAGCAAATAAACTTACAGTAAAGTTAGTAGCTGAAGTTCTTTTAATTTGTATAATAGGATTATCTCTATGTGTTATAAATACAGTATCTCCAAACTGAGCATAGTTTAATTCAAATAACTGTGCAGTAGTCCAATTACAATTAGAAGTTATATTTGTTTGTACATCAGCTCCATCACTATCTACAACATCTAATCTATTATTTGATAATGCAAATATTGCTACTTCATCATTAGAAAATATAAAAGGAATTATTCTTGTTTCTCTTGTACCAAAAGTATTTTTATACTCAGTGCCAGGTCTACGCATAACTCCACCTTCATCTAAAAGATACCAATTACGACATTGTTTAGCTCCATCAAAATATGCTTTGGCATCTGTACGAGCTGCTAAAAGAGGGTTAAGTTCTCCTGAAGAAAAATTAGTTAATACTGTTCTTAATTGTCTAGCCATTTAATCCAAAACCACTTGATCTAGTTGATCTTCTTTCTTCAATAAATCTGCTAGTAGCAAGTTGTTTAGATGTTGTTTCTTGTGAAGCTATATTTTTAGCTCTCATAAATTGTCTTTCAGCTAAATCATCAAATTGTTTAATCATACCAGCATCTCTTGCAACAGCTCCAGCATAGATTGAAGCTAGTTTATATTCTAAGGCAAGACGAAAATAGGGAGGAAAATTACTTTCGTCTTGTCTAAAAATATAATCCATAATTACAGTTGAGTTAGAACCATAACCATTTAAATAAATCATATCTTCATATCGTGAATAAGGCAAAACAACATCATTACAAGTAACTGTACATATTTCTAAAACTTGTGGATTTGTTGGAATTTGATATGCATATTCATATCTACCAGCTGGAGTTGCTGTTAATAAAGATAATTGTTTTTGCCCAGTAGCAAATCTCCATCTAGTTCTAGTTAAACTAGCTTCTACAATTTCTTCATAAATATTATTTGTTACTAATCCTTCTGTACTGTCATCTGTAAATGACGAAATCGGTTGCGCACCGATCATAATTAAAGCTCTTGCTGCTATATCTACTTTTGTTACTGCCATAATTTAATTGTTTTATGATGGGGGAAAGTTCCCCCACCAAATTAATATCAGTTACGCAAGTGCTACAGTTGTTACAGTAGTTGCTCCAGTTTCTGAAGTAACAGTTATAACATCCATTTCATGCGTTCCACCTACACCAATAGAACAAAGAATAACATCTCCTTTGCTTAATTCTTGATATGATAGGTTAAAGTAACCAGAAGCAACTACTGTTGATTTGGCATCTCCGTCAGTATAATACCAGAGAGAATTTTCATCTCCTGATTGGGAGATTTTTTTAATTGGGTTTGCTATTGCATATGCCATAAATATTCTCCTTTCTTATTCTGTACAGAGCTGTACTCTAGCTCCATCGCCATCAATTAAAACTGAACCCATGCTTAACATAGAAGTAACAAGGTGTGCTACTTTTTCAGGAATGTAATTCAATTCAGTTCTCACATCAGTACCAACACCTAAACCACAAGATGACTTATGCCATGCTAGAGTTTTTCTGTCGTTACCAGTTTTAGTTAAACCAGAGTGAGTAAAGATTAAGAATCCCATCCATCTTTTAGCAGTTTGTTCGCCACTTAAGAATGGAAGATCAGCTGGACCAACATAGTCTTGATTAGCAAATTGATCAACTGCTAATAGTTCTCCATATTGGGTTGGACCTAATGCCCAGTATCTTTGGTTGTCATCAGGAACATCATTGTTTCCAAAAACAGTTTGCATGTTTTGAGCTTTGATCAAAGTCATGCCAGTTGCAGAAGCTGTACCACCAAATGAAACATTTGCCGCTATAGAAGTTGCAGCAGTAATAATATCAATAATGATTGAGTCAGTCTTTCTACCTAATGCATAAGCTGCATTTTTAGCAAGAATCCCTCTTTCGTCGATATTAGTTTTAAGCTCATCCAGTTTATCAACATAATCAGCTGCATAAAAGTCATTTAAAGAAGCAGACACATTACTATGTGCGCTGTTCATAGCTACTACTTCAGCATGTCTTGCTTTTGTAGTTGCAGAACCTTTAGCTAGTTTTTGAAAAGTAACTGTTGAACCAGTAACTCCATTAATATTTCTAACTAAATTCTTCATTTTTGACCCCATGCGTTGGTATGCCATGTGGACTTCAGCTTCAAATTGCGTAATAAATGCGTTAGTAATTGAACTAGCCATTATATTATCCTTTCAATTTAAAGTTTGTTTCGCTTGTCTTTTATGTATTCCTTGTGTTGTCCATAGATATCATAGGCACAAATACCCACAAAAAAGGGCTTGTATATTCTATCTCATAAAATTTATTTTAATTCAACGCACATTCTTAAGTTTTTCAACTAATATTTTTAAAAGTATAGGGTTTTCTTTAAGTGTTGCTACTAAACCATTAGAAAGTGCATTGATAACTACTTCTTCTTTATTTTCTTCATCTAAAGGTTGTCCTGATTGTGTTAAATTATAATAATATGCTATTGCATGAAGTACCTCATGTATTAAAGTACATGAATAATCTAAATTAGATAAATCCTCCTGAATCGTAATAGAATTTTTTCTATGATCAAATTCTCCATATGAATCAGAAGGTTTAGAAAATGTTGCTTTATCTTTTTCTACAAGAACATCTTGATAACTTATTTTAAGATTAAACTTTTGCTGGAGTAGTTCCGTATTTTTTTTCATATAAAGCTGTAACTCTATTTACATATGCTGGGTCTCTCCTAGTGTCATCCCAATAACGAGCATCTCTCATCATAGAACGTAAATCATCTTCACTAGCATTTACATCAATAGCAGTATCAGAACTAGGAATAGAAGAATCTTTTGTTAATCCCATTATTTCTTCTAAAACTTTAATATTATCAGCACTTGTTGCAATGTTTGAAACAGAATTATATGCAGTTTCAGAAAGATTTTTCTTTGCCCATAAATCAACAGCTTCTATTCTAGCTTTACCATTATCGCCTAACTCAGCTATTTGATCTTCTTGACTAGGTATGTCAGCTACAGCATTATCTACAAATGCTTTAATTCCATCATTAAAATCATCTTGTGATAAACCTTTTGATTTAGAAAATTCTTGCCACCATTGAACCATAGGTACATCAGGACTTAAATTAACATCTACATTTTCAGGAAGTTCAGGAGTAGGAAGTTCATATGATTCAGGTACTTTACCTAATCTTTCCTTTTCATAATCTTCACGAATAGATTTTGTTAATTCTTCTGTTCGTTGTCCTAGTTTAGATTCTAATGCTTTATAAGAAGAACCTAATGCTTCAATATTAACTTCTCCTCTATCAGTATCCCAAAATTTTTCTGATATATATTCTGGTCTACTTGCTTGTTCTTGTTGTTGTTCTTGTGGTTGCCCATTATCTTCAGCCATTGTTTTCTTTTCCTTTGTTTATTCTGTTTTGTATTATTGCATATAAAAATCTTGAACCTTCCATATGAAATAATTGATTGGTTTCTATATTTGGACCACTTACTGAATCTACAGTAATTGATTTTAAATGTGTTAAAACTTCCTTACCAGCATCAGTAGAAAAAACAGAAGCATATAATTTATTAATTCTATTTTCTTCAACCGAAATTTCTTTTGGTTTTTTTTTATCCTTGAGGCTGTTCCAACTCATTTGAACCCATACTACCTTGTTGAGCCATGTTTTGCAACTGATTTGCTAATTCTTGTTGTTCAGCTGCATCTCTAATTAATTTTTCAGGTAAGTTCATTTTTTCAGCTAAATACTTAGCTACTTCATCTTGTTTAACTATCATGTTCAACATTTGTGGACCAAATGTCATAGCAATAATTTCATTAAATCTACTTACATCTGCTACATCTTGTTGATGTTGTGCTTTAGCTAATGGAGAACGAGGTACTACTTTTACTTCTTTTCCATCTACACTAGGAATATCTATTCTACCTTGTTTAGATAATATTCTAATTACTCTACGAAGTAATGGAGTTACAAACTCAGACTGCAATCTACCAAATGAAGAACCTATTTGTCTTGATAGGTCTGCCATTCTTTCTGCAACTTCTGTTGCTGACATTGGTGTACCTTCTGGTCTACCTAAAGTTTCCATGTATAAAGCTTTTTTAATATTTGTTCTCATGTCAGATAATATTAATTGAGCTACATTAAAATCTCCAGCTCCATTTAAAGGAACTAAACCTCTACTGCCAGGCGATACTGGAATTAGACTACCGGGAACAAGTTGAATATTATCAGGATTAATTACACCATCATCTTCAAAAGTATAAATACCACTAATTGACATCTGTGCATTTTGTAAAATCATTTCTACAGTTAAGTTAGTAGTTTTAATTGCAGCCATTGCATTAAAGATTGGTCCTCTACCATAAACTTCGCCACTTGCTTTGTTCCATCTAAATACTAAATATGGATTAGAAGCATTACCTTTTAATTCTTTTTCTTCTATCATTATTTTTTCTTTAGGAAGTACAACACAGTATTTATATTTTTCTACATTAGGTTCATCATACAAACGCATAACACCTTCAACAACAGTACATTTTGTTTTTGTATGTCTAACCTTATTCATTATTTCAAAAGGTATATTTCCTTTAGGATAGATTGATTGTAAATCTTCATAATCAATATATCGTGTTCTATAAATTTGATCTATTCTATTATCTGGTCCTGAGTTTAAAGTTATGCGTGGTAAAGGTATTGCATTAAATTTAATTGGATTAATTGCATCTCCTTCTTCTACTAATAAACATCCAGTACCTACAGCTAAATCCATAAAACATTCATGTACTTCTGTATTAAAATTACTATTTTGTAATATCTCAAATACATAGCTAGTTATTGCATCTAACTGTTCATTTATTTGTGGTTTTAAATCATCTGGTATTTCAGTTCCAGCTTCAAAATCTGCCCATCTTGCAAAAGTAGGTGTCATACCAGCTTGTAATCTACTAGCAAATTCTTGTATTCCTACTACTGCTGTTTCATCAAATATTTTATCAGTTCTTCTTTCGCCTGGTGTTTCTTCATAAAAAGATTCTCTTTGAGGTAAACAATATTCATATGCTTCTTCAAATTTATCTTTCCAATAATCTTTTATTCCTTCTGCTTTTTTAAATCTTTTCAAAAAAGTAGCTACACTATTTGCAGTATCTCCAACATTAGGAGTTATATCAGGCATTTCATAAGACATTATGCCATACTTCCTTTTATAGTTTGATTAGTAGTTTTAAATAATGATCTAGCATCAGCTATATTATCTGATGCATTATTAGCTTTTTTCTTTTTAAATTTAGTTGCAGTAGAAATTTCTTTTTCTTCTGTATTTGGGTCTACTACTTGATCTTGATTAGATACAACATCATCAGTTGTTTGATTAATTTTTTGAGATGATTGTATTCCTGAACTAGACATAGTTGAATAAAATTTTTTTAAATAATTATCATAAGTATTGCCAGGTCTATTAGTATATGCAAAAGCAGTACCAGCTAAAGGAGCTCCCATTAAAGTCATTCCACCTAAAAAAAGACTTTGTGTTCTTTTTTGTGATTCAAACATTGGTTCTGATATTTGTATAGAAGTCATAATACCAGTAGGGTCCCCTGAACCCATAGCTGAATTTGATTGTCCATATTTTAACCCTAAACTACTTTTATTACCTATTACTGATCGACTTATACTTGGGTCGCCTTTAGCATATAATTTTTCTCCTTCTGCTTTACTTATTCTAACAAAATTACCTCCAACTTTTTTAAAATAATTTCCTACTTTAACTTTTTTTTGTGATACTAAATAATCATCAGTAGCTTTAGAAGCTTCAGAACCATAAAAATCTTGATCTTTTCCTTTTAAATTATTTGCTTTATTACCTTGACCAATACCTAATACTTTTTTAACTTGTTGTGTTCCCTGATTTGATTGATTATTAGACCTATCTCCAGCACCAGCTCTTGAGTTAGTTCCTTTATTTGAACCCATTAATTCATTTCTCCTTCAGAATAAAAACCAGCACCACCAGCTTTAGTAAATAAAGAACGACTACCAACAAGTCCTCTTTCCCTTCTTCTCTTTTGTCTTTTTTCTTCTGCTTTTTTCTTAGCTAATTCTTTTTCTTCAGCTTCTCTTTTCTCTTTCATCTGTTTTTCTAATTCAGGATCAGGAGGAGGTGGCTTTGGAGCTCTAAATATTCCCATAATTATAACTCTATTTCATAGAATTTTTGTTTTTTCAACGCACAAAAGAGTTGATATGGTGTAAATATCCAAAAATATGTCATACCTAACAATCTCTGTACATAACTAACACATGAATGTTCTTTAATCCAAGAACTAAATAATCTTGGTAATCCTAATTTTACATCTTCTCTCATAGTTCCTTTGAGAACTTTTCCTTTAACTTTTTTAATAAATCTAAAAATAGCATCAACATCTTTACCTTCTAATATTTCCACATTATACTTACCATAAATAAACTCTTGCATAACCCATATATCTTTTTCAACACAGTAGCCAATAGCTCCACAATGTTTGTATCCTTTTTTAAAAAAACGAATAGACTTATTGTGTCCACTTGCTTCATAAAAATATACTAACCACTCTTTCTGAGGAAATCCCATGTACTTTTCTTTGGTTTAGTTTTAAATATATCCCATTTTTGTTTAGCTATATGGGTATGTCCAGTTTTATTACCAGCTATTAATTTTCTTCCTTCTCCAGCTCCCATCATTAAATATTGTAATGCATCGTGAACATGAGAGTATCTATTCTTATTTGGTTTATCATCATATCTATCTCCTGAAGTTTGTATTCTTCTATAATGATAACCACCATTAAATCCTTTTTTTAAATTTTGGCAGCTCTTATCAATAAGAAAAGCTGGTTCGCCATCTACTAATCTATTAATAGTTGTTTCTACAGATTCTATTCTAAGAGATACATCATTACTAGGAGCTGGTTTAGCAATTATATTATGTTGTCGCATTACCATAAATGCAGTTCTTTCATCAGTCTGCGCTCTAAAATCTCCAGCTGGGTCGCCCCATATTTCTATATCTAAATTACCAAATCTTTTATTTATTTCTACTCTTAATAAATCAGAAAATCTAGATATACCCATATCAAAACAAACAAGTTCTCCTACTATATTCCATTTACCACTAGGAAGTCTTTGACCAAACACAGCAGCTGGTGTCAATCCAAAATCAATTCCTATTGTAACTGGAGCATTAGCTATTGGTATTGTTTCTTTTGCTACATGAACTTCTTCTTTAAAACTAGGATAAACTAATTTACCATCTTCTAATGTTCCATATTTGTTCATTACATAAACATCTATCCAACTTTTAGTTTTACCTTTAACTATATTCTCATAATACTTAGGAGTTAAATTATTACTGTTTTCAGATAGTTTATTAGGTTCATATCCATGTAAAACTTTTTCTTTTATTATTTCTATCATACCACCTGGCTGATTATAAAATGACCAGTTTTCAGGTTTAACTAACATAATAGCTTCTTCTCTTGATAAATGTTCTGGTACTGGTACATCTCCAGCCATAATTGCCCACCAATGATCTTCTTCTGGTGCGTTAGTATCAGCAATTACTCCATACCAAGTAGCACCACCATCACGCATAGAAGGATATCTACCTACCCTCATAGTACAGGCATCTATTATTGATTTAGGCAGCTCTCTTGCTTCATTAACCCATACACCAGTTAGTTCTAGCGATAAAAGTTTTTTAACATCCTCAGGGCGATCTAAAGCAAGAAATATAACTTCCATTTCTACTTCGCCTTTGTATATTCTATGTGTGTAAGGTACTGACCAAGCAAATGAACCGAAGTCAGCTTCATTAAACCAATCAAGCCATGTTTTAATTGTTGTTGTTTTTAACTGGGGATTGGTATTACGAATGACTGCCCATCTAGTTTTTCTTTTACCATCCTTACCTTTTTCTTGAGCTAAGGCTCGTCTAAATATTTCTACACAACAAGCAACTGATTTACCTGAACCAACTGGTCCTCGTAGTCCACGAAAGAAGTCATTAGACTTCATAAAATCTTTTAGTACTTGACCATCTGGTTTATAAGAAAAATCAGTCAATGTCGCCCAACTGAATATATTTAGCTATCATATCTTCAGCGACTTTAGGACCAAGAGCTTCTATTAATTTATCTGCTTCTTTATCAGTAACCATATGAGTTGGATAATGTTTAAAGTGTACTGCTTTAACTACTTTCCTCAATCTTCTTCTGTCTTGTAGGCTTATGTCGAAATGTCTGTTTTGGGAATTTGGCTTTAATGTGTCCAGTTTGCCACCCACTGTTCCGTATTTTTCTTTTAATTTCTTTAGGTCTAGCTCTTGTTGTGTGAGCTTCTTCTCCTTCGGTTTGTTCTGGTCTAATGTCATGTAAATACTGTTTGTATAACTCCCAATCCATGACTACCATAGGGGAAGTTCTATCTCTTTTCAATATTAAAATATCAGAGTTACCTTTCCATCTTTCTAATTGAGTAAATCCTTCGCCATTTTTACGAGCTTTAACTTCTATATTTGTTCCCTCATGCAAATCTTTTACAATTACATCATGAGGAAAACCAACAATAGCTCCTGACATTGGCTGTCTGTAAGCATCATAACCCTCTTTCTTATAGAGAGCTACTATTTCATTTTCTATTCTAGTTCCTTTTACCTTTGCTTTGCTTGACAACTTTTCCTCCAGTTTTTTTTGCTTCAGCTTTTGCTTTCTTCATACCAGCTTTTGTATAGCTGTATGTTTTTTTTCCTACTTTAGGCATTTGCAACTCCTTTCAGTTGATCTTTCATGTTAAAATTTTCTGCTCTTAATTCTACTCTATCTCCATAAGCCTTTTCTAACTTAGTGATTAGAACCTTATTAATATCTTTAACATCTTTTATTTCGTCTTTTAATAATTGCACATCTTGCATAAGAGCATCTATAGTCATTTTCATTCCTTTTTGTTTATAGTAATTTGGGTGAACTTTAAACTATAAAAGAATTAAAAATTTTTTTCAATGCACAGATTAGCAATCCCATGCTCTCAATGATTTAGATAATCTATCTTGACCAGTATTGTTACTAGGTTTTTGTCTTTTTCTCATGCCTTTCATTCTAGCACAAAAAGATTTTCTTCTTTTACTTCCTTTTTTCTTTGTAGGAGCTTTTAAGTTACCACCAGTTTCACGATTGTAACTAGCTCTACCTTTGGCATTTAATCCACCTTTAGGATTTTTGCCTTCTTTCTTTTGCCATGCTGGAGTTGCCATTAGAAACTCCTATATTTCTTAACTTTGGCTGCTATACCTTTAGGTTGTTTAGACACTTGTTTACCTTTTTTCTTTGTTTTTCTTTTAGCAGCAGTAGTTCTAGCATACTCACTATTAGATAAAGCTTTAATAGCAGCACTTGGTAAATATCTTTCGCCTGTTTCAGATGACTTCTTGCCAGACTTAGTTCTCCATTTTTGTTTTCCCCATGCTTTTAGCGATTGCTGTGATCTTGCAAGAGCCATTACTTATATCCACCACCAGCAGCTTTATATCTTTTTGCTAATAGCTGTGCTTTTCTTGCAGACCATTGTCCAGCAGATGTTCCTTGAACACTTGAAGCTTTAATGGATTGAAACATTTTTTTTCTCATACCAGGCTTAGTATAGTTACCAGCCTTATTTACTGTGCTTTTTTTAGCCATTACTTTCCTTTTATCTGCCTAGTACTAGGAGCTATCGATCTTAACCAGATCAGAGCTACTTAAGTCAGACTTTTACTTTATACGAAGTAAATATATTTTCAATGCACATTCTTATGTGCTTTTTTTCCACTCTATTGCGTGTAGGGGTTCACACAGTAGTTATACGTTGTGTTTTTAAACCCCACCCCCTCGTAGTACAGCAACTATTCTATCTCGTTTTCCTAACTGAGATCAATCGATACCTTCAGGTTTCCATCGACTTGATGTTGTACTCGTTCAGGTGCTCGTAGACCTACTCTATCTAGTATATCTCTACTCGCTTCTAGTTGGACATACTCGCTTCGTGCATTATCAGATAGTTCCACTAACTTACGACTAGCTGTTACTGCACCTAATCCAATGGTATTAGCTATCTGTCGTTTCATATAGTCTTGTACCTTTGGGATGCGTAACGTTCTACTAGCTGTTACCCTCGCACTCTCTCTGCTTACTTTTGTATTATATCCAGCCTTAACTGCAGCTTCAACAATGCTACATCCTGTTGTTACGATAGTATCAACTAAGGCTCTTTGTTTCTCGGTTAAATCAGTGTCTGTCATATCAATCCTTTATTCTATTCGGCTCCGATGGATAATTGTAATCATTGATAAATTAGTGTCAAGAACAATCGTCAGGACACTTCAGCACATCACTGTATATAGTATTCAAGAGGAAGGATACCACTAATCGTTGTGTATCGGAGGACAGACTATCTCGTAACACTCCCATTATATCACATGGTCAGAGAGCCTACATTGCGCTGTGCTTCGCACTGGTTCGCTCCATTTCGGTCAACTTCGTTGATAAGTGGCAAAGCCACTAACTCTTGACAAGATGTGGTAGAACGGGAGTATCACAAGATAGTAAGTATCAAGTGACTAATTCATGACAAAAGGAGAATTTATGTCAGAAGAACTAAATTTAACTTATCCACAAAAAGAAGATATGGATAATTTTCAAGAGATTATCAATAATCATTATGATAGAACTTTAGCTGAATTAACAGCTAAGTTTGAAGGATGGGATATGGATAATAGAGTATTAAATTATAATGCTAAGTATGAAGTATCTAAGAGATGTAATTCAGATTACAGAGGATTACAAACATTAGAAGTAAAACTAAACAGTGCAAAAAATGCACTGGATAGACTGAGTGATGAAAATGGCTCTAATATACATAAAGCTCATTTAATGGAAGTATCGCAATCACGATATGAAAATGCACTTAGACTTAAGAATGGATTTGAGTTCAGTAAGAACTTAGTAGAAACATCTTATAATGCTAATACAAAGTATTACAAAGATACATTCGAAGAAGAATTTGTTCCACAATCTGTACTTGCTGATAGAAAAGCATTAGCTGGACATCAGGGTAAAGTAAAGATTTGGAAGAAAAAAGTATCTAATAACTTCAGCTTAACACCAGCTGGAGCATAACAATTATAACCCTCTAGGAAACTAGGGGGTTTTTTTTATACTCATAGGAGGTAAACAATGACTCATATTTGTGCAACAATACTAATATTATGTAGTACATTTACTGTATATTTTAATGATCACAGAGATTATTTTGTTCAAGATATAACAGAATGTGCAATCGCCTATAATACAAACTATACCGAACCATCTCTTAGAATACCGATCAAGCTTGTAACTTCTATCGCAGCTCTTGAAAGTGGATGGGGGACTAGCAGATTTGCTAGGGAGGGGAATAATTACTTTGGTATGCAAACATTATCAAATGACCCTGATAACTACATTGTGCCATTAAATAACCATAATCTAAAGATAAAGAAATATTATAATACTTGTGAAAGTGTTAATGATTTTATGGACATTATGTCGCAATCAAGATTATATAAGAGATTTCAAAAAGAACTTATAAATCAATGGATTAGTGATGAAATATCCTATATAAAACTAGTATATACTATGCCAAGATACAGTAGAGATACTGAATGGGAAGTAAAAGTATTAAGTATAATAAATCAAATGGAGGATTAATGATTGATTATTTAACATTCATAGATGAATTAAAAGAACTAAAACCAGTAGTAGTATCTTTAGATGATACAGTAGAAGATACTGATACAAAAATAAATAAATTAATTAAAAAATACGAAACAATAATGACCGAACATGAAAAGGAGGAAAACAATGAGCCATCAAGGACATGATATTCTATCTGAAAAATATTATCAGGAATATTTAGATGAAGGATATACACCAGCTCAAGCTGAAAAATTAACTAAAGAAAGATTGGAGAATGAATCATGATAACTAAAGCATTTAGAGGTACTGCATATGCAAGTAGTTTTATATTTAAAAGCTCTGCGTATAGATTTGCAAAAAAAAGAGGTGTATGGTTTTATAGACTTCTTTTATCACAACAATTTGCTGATGTAATAAATGATATTTATGACATGAATATCTTAGAAAAAAAGTTAAGCAAAAATAATTGGCAAAGCAATCATAAGAAAAAAGTATTTACAGTAGATGATAAAGGCAACATTTATGATGATGCAACTGGAGAAATATTTGGTACTATGAACGATAGTATAGGTAACAAATTTGATCTAGATACAGAAGAAGAAACTGTAAAATGGGAAGGCGAAGAAGCAATAATTATGCCTGATAAATCAAAATCATGACATATTTAACTATTATTGTATTAATATTAGTAGGAATAATCCTAGTAATTAAGGAGGTATTATGAGTAAAACTGGAGCATGGGTACTACAATTAACAGAAGATGCAGCTGATATGACAAGAGATGAGTTTATTAAAACACATGGACTTGCACAAGTAGATGTGTGGGATAATCAAGAAAGAGCTAATAAAATAGAAGATGAATTAACACCTTCTGCACATCAAATACTAAGTGAAATAAGAGAGGATAAAAATGACAGAAAAATTAGATGAAAAAAATCCATTTATAGTTTTGTTAAAAAGTTTAACTGATACTATAGTTAAATTAACTCAAGCTATGGATGGAATGAATCAACGATTATTAACATTAGAAGAAATACATAAAACCAAACAATTTACTAACAAAGTAAATAAAAATATTGATAATATGCTAGACCAGTAAATTTTGGAGGAACACTGATCTAGCTAAATATTCATAACATATTAAAAAAAATAATCAATGGTTTGACAAATTCATTTGTTTCGGTTTATGAAATAGTATGGATAAAGAAAAAGAATTAGGTATATTTTATCAACAAGTAATACCTCAATTCGTTGAACAAAGAAAAAAACTAAATCTATCACAATCAGCTATAGATGATGTAATTGGTTGTGCTAAAGGTTTAGTTTCCAAATGGGAAGTAGGAATTAGAAAACCATCAGGATTTTTGTTTTGTTGTTGGGCAGATGCCTTACAATGTTCAATAATAATAAAAGAAAATAAAAAAAATAAAACATAATTTTATCACAATTCATAATTAAGGAGGATATGAATGAAAAACAAACCTAGAATATATGTATCAGGAACTATAGAATTAAATGATAATATTCATTCTAAAGTAAAATTTAGTTGTGATACAGAACAAGGATTTTGGAATCAATGGGGAAATACTGACAATAAAATGTTTAAAACAGTAGATATTGTAACTAAAATACAAGAAGCTATTTCTGATGTAGAAATACTTAATAATATAAAAGTGGAGGAAAGTAATGAGTAGAGTAAGTCCAGGCTATTATGATAATGATATACAATTATCAGAAATTATAAGACAATTAAAATTAGATTTTCCATCAGGAAATGCTATCAAATATATAATACGACATAAAAAGAAAAATAAAGAAATAGATTTACTAAAAGCAATTTGGTACATTTCAGACATATTGGAGAAAGATTATGGGATTGACGCTATGGCAGATATTAAGGACAAAATACAATTTATCGAAGAAGATAATATCCGATCCTCTAACGATACGTAGAAATAAAAAACAATTTATAATACGATTAGGAATACGATATTTAAAACCAGAAATGTATATGTATTTTATAGATAAATATACATCAAACAAAACAGCAGATAATATAGATGCTAAACCAATCGCTGATTATATAATGAGGAGGTATAAATATGGGAAGCAAAAAGGGATTATGGACAGACATAAACGAGATGTACATAGACGACAGCAAATTAATGAAAGGAGTGATGACTAAATGGGAAAAAAAATTGAGTTCAAAAGACCAACAGGTATTGGAGGAACTGACGCAAGTAATCTTGTCAAGGGAAACTGGAAAGACCTTTGGCTTGAAAAAACTGGAGTTACAAAACGAGAAGATTTATCAAATAATCTTGCAGTTCAACTTGGAATCTTTACAGAAAAATTTAATAGACAATGGTATCAGAAGTCTACTAAACAAAGGGTTGTTGATATAGGCAAGACTTGGCACCATCCTAACCATCCATATATTTATGGTAGTTTAGATGGAGTTACTAATGGTAAAGTATGGGAAGCAAAACATACAAATATTTTTTCTAAAGATGATACATTAATAGAAAGATACTATGCTCAGTTACAACATTATATGTTAGTTACTGGATTTAAAACAGCTATGCTATCTGTTATCTATGGCAACAGTAAACATCATGTTTTCAAAGTAGATAGAGATGAAAAATATATAAATAATTTATATAAAGCATGTCAACTATTTTGGTTTATGGTTGAAAATGAAATAGAACCACCAGAATATGTTGATATAACCTTAATGGAGAATTGTCATGACCAAGACGACATCATTAAATTATTCGGAAAAGAAATATCCTTTGACACCAGGTTACAAGGAACAATCCACTAGCAAAGAAGCAGCTGGTAAAATAAATACTAGAGCTGCTAAATTGCGAACAGAAATATTACAAATATTAGAAAGGAAAAATAACTACGGAGGTACTTGCGAAGAAATAGCAGAAATTATGAGTGAAGATATTACTTCAATAAGACCAAGATTTACTGAATTAAAACATATGAATTATATAGTTGATTCAGGAGATAGAAGAATAAATAAATTTAACAACAATACAAAAGTATGGAGGTATAATGACAGAAGAAATAAATAATAATAGAAAGTATTGGGATGCTTTAAAAGAAACAGACCCAAGATTTACTAAAAAAATTAATAAAGGATTTGGCGATCTAACTACTATTGACCCACAATGGCAGATTATGAAAATGACTGAAACATTTGGACCAGTAGGAGAAGGATGGAATTACACAGTAGATTACAAATATCTTGAATTAAAAGAACCAGTTGTAATTGCTGAAGTAAAAGTAGCACATAAAAAATTAGCTAATGGTTGGGATTACTATGGAGCAGTATCATCAACATTAAAACTGTTCAAAAAGAATGGTACATATGATGATGAAGCACCAAAAAAATGTATGACTGACGCATTAACTAAAGCATTTAGCCATCTAGGACTTTGTTCAGATATATTTATGGGATTGTATGACAATAATAAATATGTCGAAAAGTTAGAAGAAAAATATTCTAATGTAGATAAGAGCAAAGTAAAGAAGGTTTCATAGTCGCTGATAGCTAGGGAAGTGAGTAGGGGTAGCTATCGGCTAGTTCTTCTAACCCTACTCACAATAAAGGAGGAATAATGGCGAAGAAAAAATTATTATCAAATAAAAAAATAACTGAAATGTCTCATAGTCAATTATTAGAATTGATAGATGATCAAATTTATAAACATTTACCTATTAATAAATTAGTTGAAATAGTAAATAAAAGAATTGAAGAAGCAAGTAGTAAAATACTTAGTGATGTAAATGATAAAATTAATTTACGAATATCAATGAATAGTCATATCATTACTAAACCAAATAAAGTTAAATTAAAAAGGAGAGCTGCATGAGTTTATTAAAAATGGCAAAATTACAAAATAAAAGTAATGAATTACAAGATAAAAGTAATAAATTACAAAATGGTATTAATGATGTGCATTATGCTTTTACTAAAAAAATTGCTGATACAGTAATTGAACATGGTAAAACTAATGTAGAATTAAATGAAAAAATTAATATTTTAATAAAAGAAATTCAAAAGTTATCTTCAAGAGTTATTAAATTAGAACATGAAGATGATCATGAAAAAAAATCAATAGGAGGTACTACAGATGAATAGTGATAATATAGAATATACTAGAAAAGTAGCTGATCTAAATGATCAATTACGCAAAGATATGTTTACAGGCAATATGCTTAAAAAACATAATCTAAAAAACAAAATAGTATTAACACCTGGCATTGCTGGTTTAAATTTAATAGATAAAGAAAAAGTATTTGCTTCTGTTAAATACTATGGAAACTTTACTAAAAATAATAACCCTTGGGGTGAAAAAGATTTTGGTAGTTTTAATTTTAAAAAAGAAACATTTAATTGGAAAATAGATTATTATGATAATGATATGAAATATCATAGTCCTGATAAAACAAACCCAGATAAAACTGTAAGAGTTTTAACAATAATGAAAGCAGAGGAGAATTAAATGATTAACAAAGTAATATTATTAGGTAGATTAGGTTCAGACCCTGAAGTTAAAATATCAACTAAAGAATCTAAGTTTGCTAAAATGTCTATTGCAACTAGCGAAAGATACAAAGACAAGTCAGGAGAAATGCAAGAGAAATCACAATGGCATAATATAGTATGTTGGGATTCAAGACTTGCAGATACAATAGAAAAATATTGTAAGAAAGGTACTCTTGTTTATATCGAAGGACAATTAGAAACTAGAAAATATGATAAAGATGGAGAAACACGATATACAACTGAAATCATATTACCTCAATTCAAAGGTCAATTAAAATTAGTAGGAGGAAAACCAAGTGGGGAAAGTAGTAAAACTTCCAATACAGAAACAACCGAAGATATTCCGTTCTAAAAAATTATTTTATATTTGTGATCATTGTGAAAGAAAATATATCGAAGATGTAATGATTAATCATTTTCCATCAAATTATGGATATTATTCAGATGAAGGAGTATATCACTGTATTAAATGTTATAATAAAAAATTTTATGTATAATTTTTAACATATAGGGGAATTAGGCTTATTTAATAGCTTGTATTCCCCTTTATATATCTTTGGTATGATTGTACCAGAAAGCTCTAATTAGCCCTTCTGTGTCCAATTTTGAGCTATTTTTTCTCCACTTCTGCCAGCAATATACCCTCCGATGCCAATAGTCAGCAAATTCCACATAGGTTCAGGTATTGACAGCTCTAAGCTCGTACCGAATAAAATATTAATGAAAGGAGCAAGTATATAATTGTTAAAAATAACAATAATACAAATCCACATAAGAGCTGGACGCCAAGTAGCAGTAAGCCAATGCTTAGAACTAGCTTCTGCTTCAATGATTTTAGACTTAGCAATAAGTTCTTCATGATCTCCATTAATTAATTGTGTATTAAGTTCATGTTTTAATTTTTCTTTTAAGTCTTTATCAGGAACAGCTTTATCAACTATGCCACCAATCATTTTAGCGATTGGACCAATAGCAGTAATAGCTTGTAACATTTATAAATAACCCCAAAGAATCATTAATACAATAACACCTAATACAGCAGCAACTATCTTACCACTTTTAGTTAGTTTCCATATAAATAAATTATTCCAAATATTTTTTACTTTATCCATATTCCCTTTCCAATCTATCCATAGAAACAAAATTAGTTTCTTGAATATGATTATCCCAAATGCCTAATTCAGTAACACACCAAGACCAGCCATTCATGTTTAATTTAGCATATTCTTCTATATGACCTGATGGCAAGGAGCAACCGACATTTACTATTCTAACCCATTTGTCGTAGCCTATTTTAACAGCTTTCCAATCTCTAGCCTTATGTGTATGCCCAAATACTAGGTCATGTAAGGAATCATTACCTATTTGTACTTCAGCATTTTTACCCCCATATTCTTTACCCATTATGTTTAATGGACAATGAACAAAAGAAACACCAGCTATATTCTTAAATTCTCCATACTCTGTATGTGTCCAACCAAATTCATCATAAGTATTATAGAGAGTTTCTTTCATCATCCCTTTTATTTCAGGAATGTTTTCTTCAAAACGATGAACACGCAGCTCATGGTTTCCAATACAAATATGTCTAGGAATATCTTTGACATATTTATCTAATATTTTAAATGCTTTACGCATTGATTCAATATCAACCATAAAGTCATCTTTTAATTTACCTTGTTGTGAATTATTTTTTTGAAAAAAACTAAGAGAATCAAAACTAGAAAAATCTCCTATATGAACAATGTAATCAGGTTTAATTTTTCTTATATGTTTACCAATACAATCAAATCTCTTTTGAGAGATATGTGGACTGTCATGCGTATCGCCTATAACAAGGACTTTATGCCCTTTAAATTTCATGTGTTATTAATATCTTAATAACTTCAATGTTGTAAATATAATAATTAATACTGAACCTATCCAGGCAACAGCTCTTAAAGCTCCTTTACCGGTAGCCATTTCTTGTTTTAACAAAGAAACTTCTTCTTTATTAGCACGAACATCACATTTAATTTCATCAAGAGTTTTAGTTATTTGTATATATTGCTGCTCCCAATTAGACATCAGACCCTTCACTACTACATTTAAATATAACAGTAACTTCTCTATCTACTAAATCTTCATGCATATAATCAATAATTTTTTTTTTATCTAAAGAACAATTTTTTAAATTTTTATATTGTAATGGTACTTCAGATTTAAAACATAAAGTTTGATCTGTTGGTCCTATACTAAGAAAACATATCATTGCATATATTTTAAACATTAACTTCCTTCTCCAAAGTCATCAACTTGTAATCTTAATGATTTAATTTTATAACTGTTTTCTAAGATTTCTTGTTGAAGTTCCAAAACATTTTGATCAGATTTAATAGTTTGTATTTCTGTTTTGAGTATTTCAAAGTCAGAGAATACTTTTCCGAGAACGAAGATATTGCCAGAAAAAGCACTAACTACACCCACTACTATAAGTATGTTTTTTAACGACAGTTCTATTTTCATTTACCACAAGTACACTTTCCATCTTCGCAACAAGGATTATTTAGCATCTTCAATATCCTGTAATCTTTGTCTTTCAGTTTCTATTTCTGAATTACTTTTTGGTGTATTTCCATGCCAATCAATCTGAACAGTATTAATATCAACACCATCATTTTGAACAGTAATAGGATTAACACCCAATGATATAATTGC
>Ga0181395_1000138_pt1 | contig 28747 bp, 41 predicted proteins | sample 18SPOviralmetaG_FD_130124 | JGI IMG/M metagenome (GOLD analysis project Ga0181395, IMG submission 130124) | Marine viral communities from the oligotrophic San Pedro Time Series (SPOT) site, San Pedro Channel, CA, USA - 18 SPOT_SRF_2010-12-16 | ecosystem: Environmental > Aquatic > Marine > Strait...
CAGATTAAATCGTTGGCTGCACAGAACCTCAAAGTAAGAGTTGTATAGGAGATATAAATGACAAAAGCACGAGACCTCGCCAATCTAATAAGCACAGGTAATCCTCTTAGTGATGGTGCGTTGGCAGCAAGTGAAGTGTCAGGGTTACACGCAGTAGCTACAAGCGGTGCATATGCAAACCTAACTGGCAAACCAACTCTCGCAACAGTGGCAACCTCTGGGGCATACGCTGATGTAACTGGTACACCTTCACTAGCAACAGTAGCTACAAGTGGTGCTTACTCAGACTTATCTGGTTCACCATCAGGTGACAGTTTGCTGCCTTCACAGTCTGGAAACACAGGTAAGTTTCTAACTTCCAATGGGTCGGCTGCAAGTTGGGCTGATGCAGGTGGTGGTGCTTATGAGTTAATTCAGAAAACAACTATTTCTTCTAACGTAAGTACCATTACTTTTACTAGCATTTCTGCTCCACAAGAACAGCTATTGTTAATTTTTAATGGTCTTAAAGCAGACTCAAATAACTGGCATTTACACCTTAGATTTCTTGACTCAAGCGGTAATAATATGACTAGTACTAATTATTATCAATATGGTAGTCAAAGGTTTGGTTATGAAGACAATGGTGGTGGTGGCCAAACACAATCTTCTATAAAACTTACACATAATTCTTCAGCTTGTTACTATCATACCGTTACAAGTCTCCAAGGACATTATAATATTTATGGGTTTGGCACTGATAAGCCTTTTTTAAGAGGTGTAGCAGTTTATCCTAACTCAGGCGATGAAACCATAGGAAATCACATAGCAGCTAGGTGTGACTCTGCCCCAGCATCAAGTGGAGGTACAACTTCAGCACAGATACAACTTTTTCTATCAAATGGCGCATCAAATTTTACAAGCGGCTCAGTTTATTTGTACAAATTAGTTTAAGGAAAAAGCAATGACAGAAGTATCATACAAAATAATAGATGGTGTACTCGTTGAGAATAGTGTTGAAGACCTTGCCGCTATTGAAGAATGCAAAACAGAAATGGCTTCTGATGCTGTTGAAGAGTTAAAAATATATAACAGACAAAAGCGCAACGCTCTCCTCGCAGAAAGCGATTGGACACAAGCAAACGACAGTCCACTAGCGGCTGAGAAGAAGGTGGAGTGGGCGTCTTATAGAACTGCTTTGCGTGACTTGCCGACATCTGAAGGTTGGCCTAGCGTTACATTCCCAACAGAGCCAAGCTAATGAGTAAACAATCACGTACACTTTCTCAAGCACATTCTCGAACAGACGAGGTTGAGAAGGATGTAATTGAAATAAAAACCGAAATGAAAATACAGTTTAAAGATTTGTACAATCGCATCAAGCGCATGGAAGCCATAATGATTTGTATTACTGGTGCAAGCTTGCTGTTGTTATTACGAATGACTTTTCTGAGCTAAGCAAATGGACCCAGTTTCTTGTGTTATGATGGCGACTGGTGCTTTCAAAGGATTGAAGGCAGCTATCGGTGCAGGAAAAGATTTCCAAGATATGACAGGACAGCTTGCTAATTGGGGCAAAGCTTTTTCTGACTTTACTAACTTAGAAGAAAGAGAAAAGAACCCTCCGTTTTGGAAGAAAACATTTAAAGGTTCTGATGAAGAAACAGCCATAGAAATTTTTGCACATAAAAAGAAAATGGAACAAATGAGAAATGAAATTAAAGATCATATCTCTTGGACATACGGACCTAGCGCATGGAAAGAAGTGTTACAAATAGAGGCTCAGATGCGTAAGCAACGTAAGGATGAACTTTATCGCAAGCAAGAACAGATAGATGCAGCTATTAACTTTGCTATTGGTGCTTTTATCTTTGCTATTAGTGGTGGAATTTTATTTATTTTATTTTATTTTCTTGGCAAATATCAAGGTAGGTGGTGATGTGGGTTTTACTGTGGGTTCAATTGTCAACAGCAGGATTTGAACACTATCATATTGGAAGCTACACCAAACAAGACGTTTGTGAAATAGCTAAAGAAGATTCTAAAGTTCTTGTAACAAGTGATAAAGCAAAAGTTGTCTGTATTAAAATAGAACTGTAACAACTCTAAGGAAATATTATGATAGCAATTACAGCAAACTATTTAGATGAGCTAAAGATCTTACCTCGCTTGGCATTTCTTTGTCAGATTATTTTAACTTGGAAAGTATGTCTTTGGTTTATGACACTTGAAGATCCGACTACACAACAATCAGCATTTGTATCTTTAGTTACTGCTATGCTTTCTGCATCATTTGCTTTATGGTTAGGTAAAGAAGCAAAGACAGATAGAGGTGGACACCATGTTCCAGACACTAATAGGTCCGATTGCTGAACTAGCAGGAGGTTGGTTAAATGCCAAAACGCAAGCCCAACAAGCAAACGCAAAGCTTAAGCTCACAGAAGCAGAAGCCAAAGCCAAGATCCTCGTCTCCAAAGAAACCTCAGTCCAAGACTGGGAAAGGATTATGGCACAAGGTTCTCAGAATTCTTGGAAGGACGAGTGGTTAGTTTTATTATTCTCAATCCCATTAATCCTAGTGTTCACTGGTGAGTGGGGTCGTACAGTCGTCTCAGAGGGCTTCAAGGCACTAGAACAGATGCCTGAGTGGTATCAGTATACTTTAGGTGTTATTGTAGCTAGTAGCTTTGCTGTGCGCTCTGCGACTAAGTTCTTTAAGAAAGGTTAATCATGGCATTTAAATTATCAGAACGATCAATAGCAAAACTAGAAGGCGTAGACTCTCAAATGCAAGAGGTAGTTAAAGAAGCTATTACTCTTACCAAAATAGATTTCGGAGTGATATGCGGTATGCGAACTGAAGATGAACAGCGAGAGTTGGTTGCTAAAGGTGCAAGTAAAACTATGGCATCAAAACATTTAGATGGATTGGCTGTTGATCTTATGGCGTACATTGGTTCTCGAGCAAGTTGGGAGTTAAATCTTTATGATGATATTGCTGATGCAATGGCAGAGGCAGCAAGAAATAATAATGTAAAAATTAGATGGGGCGCAGCATGGCATGTGGATTCGATAGCTGATTGGGATTTTACTATGCAAGATGCAATGAATTCTTATGTAGATTTAAGAAGGGCGCAAGGAAGAAGACCATTCATAGATGGTCCACATTTTGAACTTATGGTCTAGCCAATGGTTTAATATAATCTTTCGACATAACATCTGTGCCTTTGCAATAAAGATGCACATTATCATCTCCATAAGCTTGATTTAATCTTTCATAAAATGCAGCCTTGCTATGGCTACAACTATCATAACTTGGTAGTAATATACTTGTTTTTATTTCTTCTCCTTGCACAAAATAACTTATCATCATAAATGTAAAATAGGTTTTTATCATTGTTTTCTTTCAAATTTTCTATATTATTTTAGAAGAGGGAGGCAGTCTATTATGTTTCCCTCCCGACTAATTCCAAGGTGGGCTTGGTAAAGTTACTTTTCTTTCATGCTTATAACAAGGTTGTGTCCTATGATTAGTTTTTCCTTTTTTATAAATCCTCAAAAAAGGTATTCCATTATCATATGCAAACTTTCTTAACTTATCTTTGCTCATTCCAATAACTCTTGCTGCTTCATTGACTGTCATTGTTTCACTGAACTGCATAACAAGATTAATCATTTCTCGTTTGTGCCGTTCTTTCATTTCGGGATATGTTTCTATTAATTCATTCATAATTTTTTCTTTCAAAAAGCCCCCCCATTTCTGGGGGGTAGTTGCTCAAGAGCGTAAGGATGGAGAAGAAAACTTACGCTGCATCGAGTTTTTAAAATGGCACCTCATCATCCATATCATTTGATTGTTTATGAGTATTAGAATTTTGACTTTGTTCTTGTTGAAGTCTTTCTTCTATTCTTACTTTAAGATATGGGTTGCCCTTTTTACTTATGTTCTTCCATGCAGAAAGATTTTTATCATCAAAAATATTACCAGTGTAATCAGGCGCACCCTCTTTATCTGATCGTCCTTTAAACAATGCTCCTACTCTTTGATATACATGAAGAATAGTTCTACCATCTCTCAATGTATCAGCTATAACAGCGCCCTTAAATTCAAGACCATCTACATTTATATCCCCTTGAAGCATAAACTCCATACTTTCATATGGTTCTATTAAAGCTCCTTGATTACGATTGTCATACTCTTCTTTTTCTTCAGACATTTATTATCTCCTTATAATTGATATTTACTTTTACTTGGTTGCTTTGGTTTGCTTTGATATGATGGAGTGCTATTTCCAACAGATGATTTATTTGCATCATCATCATCTTTTACTTCTGGTTCAATACCTGCAAGAGTAAGTATGCCATACCTTTTTGCATATGTTATTGCTGATCCCATGCCCTGCATGTTTTGTTTATCAAGAACAAGATAAACTTTCGTTGTTAATTCTTTGCCAGTTTCATGTAGAAATTTTGTTTCAGTGTAATCTCCAAGATCATCACGATTATTTGATTGAACTAATACAAAATTATTTTTATGTAATGCAGGTTTAATTGTTGTTAAACAACTATCGAAACTTGCATACTTATTTCCAAAATGTGGGTTGGTTGAATCTTTGGAAGGCGAGTCAATCTCTTCTTGCAATGATTTGAAATCTGTAAACCAATTGTTATTTTCCATCTGTCTTTGTCCTTACTATACTAATTGCACCACGTTTATTTTTTCTCACAGAAAGATATTCATTATATACTTCTCTCTCTGTTGGTTTGATAATTTTCTTTAGATCTTTTTTGATCTGTTCAAAGTTTTTGTACGAATGATAATGCGTATGATAATCTATTGATAAACTTGTAAACTCATTATCCTTTTCAGCATTGCGAATAATTAATTTATCAACAGGTATACTTTCTACATTACAATCTATTTCTGAAACTTCATCATCTATTCTTGGTTGTTTATCTTGCTCAACATAATCCCAGAATTTCTTTACATGCTTCATCATAGTTGTAAAATATTTGGCATTGTAATCTATGAATACACTTTTGTAATCTGAGTTGCCAAAAATTACTGATAGATAGATTCCATCTTGCCCAGATAAATGACAATACATTTGTAACTGCGGCATATATCTTTCAATTACATCTGCCATTTTATTAAAAGGATTTGTATGTTTTGCTTCAACAATATAATTATTATACATTGCATCAACAGTGCCTTTGCATGGCACACCTTCAATATCTTTTTCTATACTTGTTTGCTCGTTAGTAAGAACACAATCTTTATATTGTTTTTTAAACCAATTAAGATTAAATTCTTCTGTAAAAATACCAAGTTGTACTGGTAAGTTTTCTGATAAATCTTCTGATTGTTTGCGTCCTGTTTTAACTAGCCATAATTCAAGCCAATCTCCATACATTATTTGAACGCAGTCAGATCCTCCGATGAAGTATCTTCTGTCCACTTGTCTTCTCCATTTTTATTTTCTTTATAGTTATATGGTTTTACATACTGCATTATTGCAGTTGGTGCAACATATTTTTTAAAGTCTTCTTCAGTTACATCAGTATATTTTAGTAGTTGTTTTTTTAGTCTACCTTGTAACCATGGCTCACCAATCTTCTCGCCATTTTTAATTCTATTTGCATTTATTCTAAGGCTATCAGCTTCAAAGCCAGTTGGATTAGTTACTTTTTTAATTGCTGTTTTATCTTTGCCTCGTTTCAATAGTTGATCCCATGACATCGATGTATCGTATTGTTTAAACTGAGACATTAATTTATCTCCCAATACATAGCATAACGCTTGCCGTTTTCGTCTTTCTTCATAGCTTTATCAATAAACATACCGCTATCTTTTAAATCTTTTATTCTTGCGGCTAATCTAAAACATCCATAGGAAATTAATGCTTCCATTGGGTTAATTGTTTTTCCATCCTCAAGATGGGCTTTGATTAATTTCATTTGACTGTTCATTATTATTCTCCATTAGTTGTTCAAACATTTCACCAGACATAATTACTAAAGTTTGCGGAGTTCCCCTCCGTCTTTTATAAAAGGCTATGTCTCTTCCTTCTAATACTTTAAATGGGCTTGGGAAATTTGATGTATCTCTATATTTTACTTCACCCACCATTTGAATTTCTGAAATTTCAAGCTTGATGTCTCCTGAATATTCGCCTCCAAGCGATCCACTAAGTGGTTGTCGTTTTGCTTTAACACCAATTTTGTTGAGCCATTCGACAAACCATTTTTCATGATAAGTTCCTTTGTTTTTATTTTTGTTTGCCATATGTCTTTCTCATAACAATCTACACAAATAATCCAATGCTTTTCCATTGTTGCTTTATGTTCTTGTTTAAGTATTGCAACAAACTTAAATGTTTTTATCTCACAATTCTGACACGTTATAGCGTTACCTTTTAATCGCTTCGATGTCATATTCTAAAGCTTCCAACCAACACATTAACATAAAACCTGAAGGCATCCTTTGATATGCTTCCCATTTACCTACTAATGTAGAAGTACAACCAATCTTATCGCTTAAGCTTTCTTGGCTTAATCCCCTGTCGCGCCTCGCTTCTACTAATATTTTTACCAGATGCTCGTAGTTGTTTGGTATACTCGGTCGCTCTGTCTCTTTTGATTTGTTCATCTATCGCATCTAAAACTTTACACGCTGTATCAAAACGCATTTCAGTTTCTCCATTGATAGTTCGGTAGTAAGTTGAAGTAGGAATTAGTGCTACTTTAAAAGCTTTGAGTAAATCAATCTTATTTTCTCTAGCTTTTTCCTGAACTGTTTCTAAATATGCTTTCATAGCTGCATGTATGGAGTAATTAAATAGATAATGCAAGAGGGGAGAAAGTTGAGGTACTAAAACTCCCCTCTGCTTTTACTCTTGTTCCTCCCTTTTGTTTATTGCATTAATCCCAAGATTATAAACACACTCACGTTTGAACCTATCAAGTTCTTTTAAACCAAGAGCATTATAAATATCTTTTTTATTGTTTACATTATCCTCTTGAAATAAATCCCATATTTCATTGAGCCTATTAGAAACATAAAATAAACAAACTCTATCATCAATCATAATTACTTCCCTCTTCTCGTCCTGTTCCTTTACATTCGTCACACTCAACTTGAGTTGTTCCAATATAGCCTATGTCATTGTCAAAGCTTTGAGGATAACATCTTTCAACTTCAATTTCTCCTTCACCTTCACAATGTTTGCAAAGTTCTGCAATTAATTCATCCGTTGTTAATTCTTTTTGTTTATACAGAACCTTATCAAAAGCTTTGCTTAAATTGCGTTGCAATTCCATATCAATATTCTTATCCATAGTTATCATCCAAGTATGGAACAAAATCATCACCAATTCCGTTTGCTTTTTCCCAAGCCTTGTATCCTTCTTCTTTGAAGATTTGTTTATCAAATTCAGGACCGCATAACTTTTCTAAAACGTCTGCGAAATGATCTATATTATTAGCCCATCCAATAAGAGGAGCGAGTTCTTTCGCTACCTCCTCTTGAATTCTTTTATCAATCTTGATCGGCATCACGCCACCTCCAATTCTTTTTCTTGTACTGCACAATCTAAAATAAACTGACTTGCTTTTTCTGCTTTCGATGCAGCTTTTACGATTGCTTGGGGATTATCTTTCAAGCATTGCATCCAGTTATTAAGATAAATTGCATGATCTTCTCTCGGCTCTGCTTCTACTTTAGTTATTCCTGAAAGCATAGCGCTTCCAAGCTCTGCTATTAACTCTTCAAATGCATATTGATCTGAGCCATGACGAATTCCGAACTTTCTATTTTCTCTGCTTTCATGTCCTGTCCAATGAATTAATTCATGAAACAAAGTACCATAAAAACCTTCCGCGTTTTTGAATTGTTGTCTGCTTGGCATGTTGATTTTATCAACTGATGGAGAATAAAATGCTTGGTTAGAGTTATGCTCTCTAATTGCTGCACCAGTTTGTGCAATTAGTTCATCAACATTATGCAAGTCTTTCCATTCTTGCGTAAGCTCTTCTTGTTCATCTTCAATCCAGTTCCCATTCCATCCTTCAACATGATCTGCATTGAATACAGTATAAACTTTGAAGCAAGGCACTGCTATTTTTCGGTCTTTGTTTTCTCTGCTTTCAACCATTGTTGTTGTAAAGAAAAATACTTTAATACCTTTACCTTTAGCATCAACAAGCTTTGCATCTAAGCTTTGCCATTGTTTAAACGTTGCAAATACTGGTGATGTATACTCTCTTTCAAACATATTTAATGAAAGATTAATTCTGTTTATTCCAGTGTATTCCCTGTTTTTTGCACTGACTGGTTGACCAGTTTCTTGTACTGCTTTTATCCAAGGCGTTGACCATTTAACACCGTGATCTTTCATCATACCAATTACTTTGTTTGATATTTCTACCATTACTTCTTGTTTCTTGCTCATGATCTTCTCCTTTTCTGAGCGGTTGATACTTATTCAGTGACGCCTGATTAGACGCCACCAATAAAGACCCTCTTACATTTCTGATTTAATTGTTAATTCGTTGGTTCGATTAGCAAACATCGTTAATTCAAATTCATTGCCGTTCTCGTCGGTCACAATTAGATCTCTAACAAATCCATGTGTTTCTGTTAGATCTCTTATTGCTTTTACTTTTATTTCTTTTACTTTATGTATTGTTGTTGTTGACATTGTTTATTCTCCATCTTTTACAAGACCATACTAGCTGCACATATGCAGTAATACAAGAACTGTTTACATACTCTAGAATAATATGACGCTACGTCACTTTCAAAGGGATCTTTACAGACCATTGACAAATCGGGCATCAATGGGGGGAGATTAAGAGGGGGGCAAGCAATATGCCTTAATCATTACAAACATTAACTATACAAACAAAGACAAGATTGGTTGAGGAATGGATGCACTCACAGAAAGAAAATTAACCGAAAAACAAACAGCCTTGGTTGATACCCTCGTAGCAAATGGGTGCAGCATAACAAAAGCTGCGGAGCTTGCAGGATATGCTAAAGGAGAATCAGGAAGAGTAAGCGCAAGCAAAGCATTGAAACTCGCCCATGTGCAGCAATATATGATGCAGAGAATGGGAGAGCAATTCGGTTTAAGTGCTACGATTGCAGCAGGACAATTGCGGAAGCTAGTGACTAACGCTAAGTCGGAGAACGTTCAGCTTGAAGCAAGCAAAGATTTACTAGACCGAGCAGGATATAAACCCATCGATAGGTCACAAGTTCAGGTCGCAGGAGATATTCAGGTATCAATAGACTTGTCCTAAGCAGTGACCTAGGCGCTCCGAAACCTCAAGTATTGAGGAGCGAATAGCCACTGCGGATTGCTGAAAAATACGCTCTTAAATTGAGGACTTGCGTCCACAGGTTTTCTGGCATTTCCGACTAACGCAAAAATGCCATAGGGTATAGAGGCAGACATGACAATCTACTAGCAATGGGGGGGGATAAAAACTTAGGTTGCTATAGTTGCGAGTAGTCTACCACTAGCATTTTTTTTAAAAAAGGTTTATAAACAATCCCAAAAAATATTTTTACCTAGAAAGGTCTGATGTAATGAGGAAGATACACAAGAGTCCATCGGGTGGTTTAAGCGAAGCAGGGCGAAGATATTTTAAGAAGAAGGATGGTTCTAATTTAAAGAAGGCTATTCCTGAAGGCACAAATTCTAGAAGGGTTTCTTTTGCGGCACGATTTGGTGGCATGGCAGGACCGGAGAGGGATGAGGATGGAGAGCCTACTAGATTAGGGTTAGCATTAAAGAAGTGGGGTTTTAGATCCAAGGCATCGGCTAGGGCATTTGCAGCGAGGAATAAGAAGACATGAAGAAGAAGAGTCAGAGTTTAGTTAATCGTGGTGTTCAGCTTAAGTTGCGAGATAAGTATATCAAGGAGTTAGATGATATTGAGAAGAAGATAGATCCTGAGCCACAGCCTAAGGGTTTTTTCAGTAAGTTATTTGATTTTGTGAGTGGCAATACTGAGGTAAGCGGTGGGATTGAAATGACACCTGAGAGAAAGAAACTCTTGAAGCGATGGCACTTCTTAAGTAATAGGGTAGATGATATGCCTGATCCAAGTGGAGACAAGTTCCCATGAGTACAGTAAACAAAGCAGGAGTTTACACTAAGCCTAAGATGCGAAAGAGTTTGTTTAACTCAATTAAGGCAAGGGCTACTCATGGTACTGCGGCAGGACAATGGTCTGCTCGAAAAGCCCAGTTACTTGCTAAGACTTATAAGGCTAGAGGTGGGGGATACAAATCGTGAAGGCTCCACAACGTTCATTACTAAACTGGGGTAAGCAGAAATGGAGAACCAAATCTGGTAAGAAGTCTAGTGAAACTGGTGAACGCTACTTACCTTCTAAAGCTATCGCTGCTCTTAGTGATGCTGAGTATCGCGCTACAACCAGAGCCAAACGAAAGGGTAAGGCAAAGGGTCAACAGTTTGTGGCTCAACCGAAAAAGATTGCTAACAAAGTAAGGAGTTATAGAAATGCCTAATGTTAATGGAAAGAAGTTTCCCTACACTAAGAAGGGAATAGCTGCGGCTAAGAAAGCGCAGGAACAAAAGAAGAAGCCTATTAAGTCTAAGAAAAGTTTAATGTCGAGAGGTTATTAACATGGCATGGTACTTTACAAGTGGTGAATTATACACTGGTGAAACACATGAGCTTGCAGGAATAATATATAGCGGCAAGACTAGAACCTCTGAATCTCGTCGCTTGGTGGAAGGGGCAGAACCTAAACGTGCCAGACGCTCCAACGGACAGTTAAAAGGTGATGACCCTTCTACACCAGACGTTAATGAAGCATATGAACAGCCAGAAGAAAACAGCAAAAAAAGTTAATTTTGTTACCTAGTAATTTTATAAGTACATTGTCTCAACAAGATTTAGATATGCTTCGCGGTATAGTTCGCAAAGTTCATCTTGCTAGTGTAGAGGCAAAAGGTTTAGCAACTAATCAGCAATGCGATATGTTGATTGAAAGCATTGGACCAGAAGTTGTAGAAAGAATGATTAAGTTTGGCGTTGATAAGGGATTACGTTGATAAACTTTAAGTACAAACCAGATGGTGAAGTTCTCAAACAGTTTATGAAAGACAATACTTTTTTTCGCGGTATACGCGGTCCTGTTGGTTCTGGTAAATCAGTTGGTTGTTGCGTTGAGGTATTTAGAAGATCTATTTCACAAGCAAAAAGTAAAGATGGAATACGCAAAAGTAGATGGGCAATCATAAGAAATACAAACCCACAACTTAGAACAACTACTATAAAAACTTGGCTTGATTGGTTTCCTGAAAATGAATGGGGTAGATTTACTTGGTCTGTGCCTTATACGCATCGTATAAAGAAAGGTGACATAGACCTTGAGGTAATCTTCCTTGCTCTTGATCGTCCAGAAGATGTTAAAAAATTATTGTCCCTCGAACTAACAGGCATCTGGATTAACGAGGCAAGGGAGATACCTAAGAGTATTATTGACGCTTGTACTATGAGGGTTGGGAGATTTCCTTCTATGCGTGAAGGTGGACCTAGTTGGACAGGAGTTATTGCAGATACTAACGCTCCTGAAGAAGATCATTGGTGGCCCATTATGTCAGGAGAAGTTCCAGTACCAGATCATATTCCTAGAGAACAGGCTAAGATGTTGGTTAAACCTGACAACTGGCAGTTCTTCACACAACCATCTGGTATGAAAGAGATATACAATGAAGATGGTGAAGTAGAGAATTATAAGCCAAGTAATTACGCAGAAAATAAAAAAAACATGCTTAGTAATTATTATGAAAACTTAGTACAAGGTAAAACAAAGTCTTGGATTGATGTCTATGTTATGAATAAACTAGGCACGATACAGGACGGAAAGCCAGTATATCCAATGTTTGCAAGCGAAACACATATTGCTAAAGAAGAAATACCAGTCGCTTCAGGTCTTCCTTTGTATATAGGAATAGACTTTGGTCTTACTCCTGCAGCTGTTATTGGTCAAAAGGTTAGAAACAGATGGTTAATACAGTCAGAGGTTGTTGCTTTTGATATGGGCATTGTTAGATTTGCAGAGGTTCTAAGAAATGAAATTGCTACTAGGTTTTCTGAAGCTTCCGATGTCTATATATATGGTGATCCAGCAGGTGATTTTAGGGCGCAGACGGACGAATCTACCCCTTTCCACATACTTAGGGGTGCAGGTCTACGTGCTTTTCCCGCTCCGAGTAATTCGGTGGATCTCCGCTTGGAATCAGTGGCGCAGCAACTTAACAAAATGGTTGAAGGTAAACCTGCGTTTTTAATGGATAGAAGATGCCAACAGCTTATTAAGGGATTTGAAGGTGGCTATGCTTACAAGCGTATGGAAGTAAGTGGAGAAAGATATGCGGATAAACCTGACAAGAATATGTACTCTCACATACACGATGCACTACAATATTTACTTCTAGGGGCAGGAGAGGGTCGCGCTTTGATGTCTAATCAACAGCAATCAAGGGTTGTAAACGCTAGAAAAGACTTTGATGTATTTAGTAGGCAACCTAAAAATGCAGCTAGGAAACAAAACGTCTGGTCATTTGTGCGTTGAATTTTATTTTATTTTGTGATTAGCAGGATATATTGGTTCTGAATAAGGAAAAGCATAATGGGTATTTATGATAGAAATAAAAGAACTAAAGAAGCAATATCTCGAGGACAAGCCGCACAAAAATCAGGTAAGTATAAAGGTATAAAAGAAAGCAGCGCTGCAAAAAGAGCTAGATCAAAAGCTTCTCAAAGAAGAAAAGATGCTGCAAAAAAAGCATCTTTAATTGCTTCAACAAAAGGAGCAATAGGCCCAAGCGGTTATGTAAGTCTTGATAGAATTGCAGGTGCAGAAAAAAATAGCGCACTTGATGATCTAAAGATGGATCTTGGACTCAAAGCAAAAAATACAGCGTATTATCGTGATTTAGCAAAACGATCAGCTGCTTCTCAAAAAGCACTTGAAGATATGAAGAATCGTAGGAAAAATAAAGGTGGGAGTAGTTCGACTGCTACTTCTACTTCTACCTCTACTGATACTAATACATCTACTAACACAACAACTACTAATACAGATACCAACCAAACAACAAGTGACGTTACTACGTCAGAAGGTGGAACTATTGGTGGAACATCTGTTACCGCAGAAAGTATTTACACACGCGACCCTGAAGATGCTATTTCAGATCAAGAGAAATTAGCAGCAGAAGAATTAAGAAGGCAAAGAATAAAAAGAGCTAGAGAAAAACAATCGTTACTTAGACGTAGGATTGAACGAACCGCAGAAGTTGGATCTGGCAAAAGAGTATTGTCTGGAACAGAACAGGAATTAAATGTACAGTCTCGGCAAGCAGGATCAGGTCGCAGAGGTGGCGCAGGGCGCAGATCATTAATTACTGGTTCTACTGGTGGAATCGGATACTATAGTAGGTTCTTATAATGCATGATCCAAAACAAAAGCTTGAACGATATGAGAAAGCAAAAGCTCATAGGCAAAACTTTGTAGATCTTTTTGAAGAGTGTTATGAATACGCTCTACCGCAAAGAGAATCTTTTTATTATGAAACCGCAGGTCAACGCAGAGATGATAAGATCTTTGATGAAACCGCAGTAGTTGGTGTTCAGGAGTTTGCATCAAGACTGCAATCAGGGTTAGTTCCAAACTTCGCAAGATGGGCTGATCTTATGGCAGGATCAGAAATACCAGAAGGTGATAGAGATTTTGTTGATAATGACCTTGATGAAATAACAGAATATGTATTTGAGATTTTACAGAACTCAAACTTTTCTCAGGAAGTTCATGAAGCATTTATGGATTTAGCTGTTGGCACTGGTGTTCTTTGTGTAGATGAAGGGGATGCAATTAATCCCATTAGTTTCTCAGCAATACCATTACCTCATGTTGTTCTAGATACTGGACCTGATGATAAGATAGATCATGTATTTAGAGAACGTAAAGGTATACGAAACTCTGAGATCACTATACTTTATCCCGATGCCAAACTTGATCCGCAAATACAACAAAGAGTATTGCGTGACCCAGAAGGTAAATGTACTTTGCTCGATCTTGTTTGCAAAGATTACTCTAAGAAAAATGAAGAAGCCTATTTTCATTATGTAATAGATATGTCTACTAAAAAATACATTATTGAAAAATCATTTAAAGGGGTTGGCTCTAACCCATATGTTTGTTTTCGATGGTCTAAATGTGCAGGAGAAGTATACGGAAGAGGCCCATTAATTAATGCTTTATCTGCTATTAAAACTACAAACCTAACTATTCAGCTTATATTAGAGAACGCACAGATGGCTATATCTGGTATTTATCAGATGGATGATGATGGTATTATTAACCCAGATACTATTAATTTAGTTCCTGGAACTATAATTCCTAAGTCTCCACAATCTGGTGGACTTCAACCAATACAATCAGCAGGGAGATTTGATGTTGCCGACATAGTTTTAAGCGATATGCGGTTAAATATTAAACGCGCATTATACAATGATATGTTAGGAAATCCAGATAGAACTCCTGCATCTGCTACAGAAGTCGCTGAACGTATGGCAGATTTGTCACGCAGGATAGGATCAGCGTTTGGTAGACTGCAAGCTGAGTTAGTACAGCCAGTACTGCAAAGAGTTATACATATTTTAAAAAAACAAGGTCGTATTGAAATGCCAGTTGTAAATGGCAGAGAGGTAAAAATTAGATCTTCTTCGCCACTAGCACAAGCACAATCAAATCAAGATATTACTTCTGTTTCAAGATTTTTGGAATTAGTTAATACTTACTTTGGGCCTGATACTACAAACATATTAATTAACTCAGAAGAGACAGCTATTCATCTTGCTAAAAAGTTTGGTGTACCTGACACCTTGATTCGTGATGCAGAAGAGCGTAAAGAGATAGTTGCAATGATGCAGCAAATGCAGCAAATGCAACAACAGGAACAACAAACAGGGCCACCTATTGCCGCAGAATAGTCATATTGGTTTAGACGGAATAGCAAGAAAAAGAGTAGAAGAAGATAGAATTAGCCTTAACTTTGGCTCTTTGTTTTCTGAACCTACTGGTCAAGAAATCCTTAAATACTTGCGTAGTGTTACTATAGAAATGGTAAGTGGTCCTAATATTAGCACTGATGAACTGCGCCATTTAGAAGGTCAGCGTTATCTTGTTGGCCTAATAGAACGTCATATTCAAAGATCACATAAGGTAAAAAACAATGAATGAAGAAGTGCAACAAACAGAAACTACAAATGAACTGCCGCCACAAGATCAAAGAGACTTTGTTGTAGCAGAAGATTTAGAAACAAAAACAGAAGAACGTCCTGAGTGGCTACCTGAAAAATATAATACTGGCGAAGACTTAGCTAAAGCTTATAAACAATTAGAGTCAAAACTTGGTTCTAAAGATGATGAGATTCGCTCAGAAGTTTTAAAACAAATTGAAGAAGAATCATTTAAAGATCGACCAGATAATGCAGGAGATTATCAACTTCCAGATTTTATTGATGATGATACTGTATTTAATGATGAAGTTCTTAAATGGTGGGCAGATCATTCTTTTACATATGGCTTTAGTCAAGAAGAGTTTTCTGAAGGTTTAGAAAAAATAATTAATTCTGCTATGGATTCTTCTATTAATCCTGAACAAGAAATGGAAAAGCTTGGTGATAATGCTAATGCAAGAGTTGAGGCAGCGGCATTATTTTCACAAAAGTTTTTTGGAGAAGAACATATGCCTTCAATAGAAAGGCTTGCTGAAACTTCTGAAGGTGTTGAAGTAATTGAATTCATTATGGAAAAATTGCAATCTTCTCCACTTGGCTCTGAGGCCACTCCGTCTGCTCAAATAACGATAGAAAGTTTAAGAGAAATGATGCAAGATGAGAGATATTGGAATCCTGCAAAACGAAATAGTGATTTTGTAAAGCAAGTTGATGAGGGTTTTCAGAAACTTCCTCCTAGATAAATTTAATTTGTGCGTTGCAATTTAAATAAAATTATTGTTTAGAATGGGTCATTACGACCCAAATCGCATTGATCGGCCCTCATTGGATACCCGAATTGATATGTAAGAATGGATACTCGTAGCAATCAGAAACTCAATTAAGGACTGTAAAAATGGCAAATACAATAGACCAAGCCTTTATCAAACAGTTTGAAACTGAAGTTCACATGGCGTATCAGCGTATGGGCTCTAAGCTACGGAACACTATCCGCTCTACAAATGTGTCAGGATCAACTGCTAGATTTCAAAAAATAGGAGCAGGGGCTGCTTCTACCAAAACTAGAAATGGTGATGTGACCACAATGGAATTGGCACACACTAATGTCGAAGTAACAATGACAGATCATTATGCTGCTGAACTAATCGACAAGCTTGACGAGTTGAAAATAAATATTAACGAGCGTCAGGCTGTTGCACAATCTGCGGCCGGAGCATTAGGTCGTAAGACTGATGAGCTTATTATTGCTGCTATGGACACAGGCGCAAACTCTACTCAGATTGCTGATACAAGTGGTGCATTAGCAAAAGCTGATCTACTTACATTGTTTCAAACATTTGGTGCTGCAGATATTCCAGAAGATGGACAACGCTACCTTGCAATGTCTCCTGCAGGATTTGCTGACTTGTTTAATATTAATGAGTTTGCATCATCAGACTTTGTTGGACCACAAAACTTACCATTTGCAGGTGGCATGACAATGAAAGAGTTCTTAGGTTTTAAGATTTTTTCAACGTCTGCTGTAGCAGGAGGTAAGAACTTTGCTTACCATACGACTTCTATGGGCATTGGTATTAACTCAGATGTATCAACCGAAGTTAATTATGTGCCTATGAAAGTAGCACACCTTGCAACATCAATGATGTCAATGGGTGCTATTGCTATAGACGCTAATGGTATCTACGAAGTTTTAGATAACAACTAATTCAGATGGGGGTGAAAGCCCCCATTTGTTCACATAGTTCATAGGGTTCACAATGGCACTAAGCACTCCTGCAAACAGCGCAATCGACATTTGTAGCCGAGCATTAATATTGATTGGTGCAGAACCAATTACATCTTTTGATGATGATACAACAGAAGCCCTCATTGCAGGGAATATGTATGAAGATATTGCTCGAACTAATTTAACATCTACACGATGGAGGTTTGCATCTAATCAAGCTGTATTAAATAGATTGAGTGATGCGCCTACTGGAAGATTTAATGCTGCATATCAATTACCAGACAATCTTTTTGTTCATGCAGTTACAGTAAATGATTTTGCAATTGAGTATAATATTTATGGGAGCAAAATATTTTGTGATGCTTCTGTTAATGATATACTTATCGCAGACTTTACATACAGGGCTGATGAAGTTGATTGGCCTTCTTATTTTTCTGTTTGTGTAGAATATGCAATGGCTCAAGTTTTTGCTACTGCATTAGCTAGAGATCAAAGCCTAGCTAATATGATGCAAGGACAGTACTTAATGTTGTTGGCTAAAGCTAGATCAACTGACTCTCAACAGCAAACCACACGAAAAGTTACAACATCGAGGTTTATTACAAATAGGCGTAGTTAATGCAAAAAGCACGAATACCAATTACAAACTTTCAGTATGGTGAAATAAGTCCGTCTTTGGTTTCAAGGACGGATTCGCCTATTTATAACTCGTCTGCACAATCAGTAAAAAACTTCTTTATAAGAACAGAGGGTGGTGTTGCAAAACGTGGTGGGTTTCAAGCGCTGCATGATTTTACATCTATTGTAGAAAACACTTCTATTAGACAGCAAGTAAGATTAATACCATTTATTTTTTCAGATGATGAAGAGTACCTTATTGCATTTAGTAATCAGAAATGTGAAATCTTTTTTATAAATCCAGTAACAGGTGCGCTATCTTTAGCAACAACTCTTACACAAGATATAGATGGTAACGCCCTTCAATGGGATCACAACTATCTGCATGAAATGACATATGCCCAAGGTGGTGACATTCTTTTTCTGTGTCACAATACCTTTATGTGCCAACAAATAATTAGAACTGGATTAAATAGTTTTCAGGTAGAGCAATTTAATTTTCAATTGCAAGCAGGAGGGGCAAAGATTTTTCAGCCCTATTATCATTTTCATCCTACTGGTGTTACTCTTGATCCTTCTGCCACAACAGGAAACTCTATTACAATAACAACAAGTGCTGCTTATTTTGATACAACTGGTAAACATGATGGTATTACATTACTTTATCATGGCTCTGAAATTTATATAACTTCTGTTCAGTCTAGCACTCAAGCAACAGGAAGAGTTATAGATGAATTATTTGTCGAGCTTGATCCAAGCGCAATAAGAACAACAGATGGGTCAAGTAATCTTGAGATAACGCATATTAATCATGGCATGACTCAAGGTGATACTATTGAAATACGGAGGGCAACATCTGTTGGTGGTATAAATCAAGGACAAATAAACGGCTCAAGAACAATTGGAAATGTAATTGATGAAAATAGATATCTCGTTGCGGCAGGAGCATCAGCTAATACATCAGAAGATGGTGGCGGTTTCTTACAAATTGTAACTCATTCTCCAACTACTGAGTGGATGGAGCAATCATATTCTCAGTTAAGAGGATATCCTGCGGCAGTAGGTTTTCATGAAAACAGATTGTGGTTTGGTGGCACTCTTGCCCAACCCGATACTGTTTGGGCTAGTAAGTCTGGTTTATATTATAACTTTGATATTGGTGAAGCTAGAGACGATGATGGGCTTGAGCTTGTTATGAGTATTGGAGAAGTAGCTACTATACGCCATTTTGTTTCTAATAGAGATATACATATCTTCACGGCAGGATCAGAGTTTTTTATTCCTACATTTCAAAACCAACCAATTACCCCAACCAATGCAAGAGTAAAAAGACAAACTGCATTTGGTTCTAGTTTTGTAAGGCCACAACCATTTTATGGTGCAACAATCTTTGGTCAGATTGGTGGTAAGATGATACGTCAGTTTGTGTTTGATGATAGTCAACAAGCCTATAAAGCTGATCCTATATCACTTCTTTCTTCGCATTTAATTAGTGATCCTGTTCAAATGTGTGTAATTAGTGGCGCGGTAAACACAGCTGAGTCATTTGTTTTTGCTCAGAACTTTACTGGTGAGATAGCTGTTTATAATCTAAACAGAGTTGAAGGTGTTGCAGGATGGACAAGATTTGAAACAAACGGCTCTTTTCATTCTGTTACTGCTATTGGTAACAGGGTTTTTTCTATTATTAAAACCAATCTTGGATCAGGTACAAATAGTTTTGTATTATCTGAGTTAAATCAAAATGTAAGTTTAGATTTAGGGAATCTATATACTGGAACGGCAGGAGTCTTTACAGTATCTAATTATTTTGAAGATGGCGCTCAGGTCGATGTAATAAGTGCTACGGACTACTTAGGTAAGTTTCCAGTGTCAGGTGGTCAGATTGATGTTTCGGCTGTAGACAGCGCCCTTACAAGCTGTCAGGTGGGTTTTGGTTTTGATGTAGAGTTAAAGACCAATCCAATAGATGTAAGTACAGGGGTTGGGCCAGAAACAGGACAGCCAAGAACTTTGTCTAGAGTTATTCTTGATTTGTCGGAAACACTTTCTGTTTCAGTAAATAATAAAAAATTAATTATTAGAAAAGTTAATAATGATTTTAGTCAGCCAAGACAGGCTGTAACTGGCAAGAAAGAGTTTTATCTTTTGGGTTATAATAAAGACCCACAGGTGACAGTAACACAAACTGCACCTATGTTTATTCAAGTTAATGGTTTAGTTGCAGAGGTTTCTTTTTAATGGGCATTAATCCTTTTACTGTATTTACAACTTTTTTAGGTGTTAAAAGTACTTTTGATCAAAGGTCGGCAGAAAAAAAAGCTGCTGCTGATCGTGCTGCTGTTGGTAAACTTGAAGCAAGGCAGTTTGTAAATGAATTGTTTTTAGCAAAAGCAGAGGCAATAGATGTAAGTATACAAAGGCAACGTCAAGCTCTTGATGCTGAATCTCAAAACATTGCTACCTTTAGCGCTTTTGATAGAGAAGATAGATCTGTTGCAGCTTTTCTAAAAGCAAATCGAGATAAAGTTGGTGAAGATATAGGAAACATAGAAAGACAAGCAGAGCTTACGGCAGCAAAATATGCTACTCAAGCATCTGTTGCTTATAAGTATGGGCAAAATTCAGCCGCAGGAATGAGGGCTACATCTAATGCTAACTTTTTGGGGAATATATATAAGCTTGCTCAAGAGATAAATCCAAAAACAATAGATACAGTTACAGATTTTTTTAAGAAAACAACATAGTCGGATATTAAAACATGCCAATCAATAGGGAAAAAAGACAATCAGGAACTGTTGGGCGAGTTGGCACAATTAGTTTAAATACTGGTGGAGTAGAAAAATATAACAGTATTGCTAAAGCAGCAAATACTGTGTTTGAAATTGCTCTTAATGAAATGTCTAGAGACTCTGCAAAAGAGGGCGCTGATCGTGGCGCTGCTGTTCCTTCTTCTCAAATAACAACTGTTAATCCTATTACTGGTAAACCAGAAGCATTGGACGATTTTAATGCAGATATGTTCCTTGGGCGAACCGCAGGAGAAGCATATCAAAGAGTAATTACTGACAGATTTAATAATGAAATATCAAATGATATTAAAGTAAAAGCAAATCAGCTTACTACTAAATATCAGGATGATGCTAATAATATTCAAATTGTTAGTGAAGCATTGGGTGAGTATGTAAAGAATCTTGCTTTTGGTTCTGAACAAAATGGAAAACCTACACTGTTTACCAACTTTATTGAAGATAACGGCAAGGTTGAAATTGCAAATGCAAAAATGACTTTGACAAAAATTAATCATCAAAGACAAAAAGAAAAAATTGCAAAAGATTTACTTGAAGCAAATCAAAGTGATTTGGTTACCGCATATGAAGCAGGGCAAAGTTTTTCACTTGATGGTGGAACAGAAGAAGAATCTAGATTATCAAACACTGTTTCTGATTTTGAAAACTGGATGGAGTCTCGGGTAGCTAAAAATGCAGACGCTGTTGAAGCGCGACTTTTTAAAGTAGGAGCAGATAAACAACATGAAGTTGCATTACAAGCAGCATTTGTTTCTGGAAGAATAGAAAATTTAATGCCAAGTCTTTATGGTAATTCAATACAAAGACAAAAATTTATTTTAGCAATTCAAAGCAATGGCAAAAATCAACAAATACTTGATTCTCTTGACCCTGCTCTTTTACCAGAACTGCAAACCATTTTAAAGTTTTCTAACCCTGAAACAAAAAATGCTATTCTTAAAAATATTACAGCAATTGATAGTGATTTACAAACTCTTGAATCAAGAGAAAAGGCTGCTCGTTTAGAGCTAAAAGCAAAAGAAGATGAAAAAAAAGAAAAAGACAAAATAAAAGATAAGATTCGTGCGGAGAATATTAAATTTGATATTCAAAAAAATTCTGAATTAAACACTTCTAATATATATATTGATGCTGCAAGAGCTTATCAGTTATTTTATGAAACGACTACTAGCACTTCTGTAAATATGCCTTTTAGGGGAGGTACTGTAGAACTTAAAATTTTAATGGAAGAAGCTTTAGAAGATATAGGGACATTATCTGATGCATTGGAAAAGATGCAAGAGAATCCCAATATTCTTCTTAAAGCAGATGAAAGACTTAGATTAGAAAAAGAATATAGACAAAGTTATCTAAGAGGTTTTGTTGCAATTGCATTAGAAGATGGAAATTCAGATGCTTTTTCTAGCGCACTTATCGGTGAAAACAGTAATAGACAAGGCTTAACATCATTCCAAGTATTTGTTGCTGATCTTGTTAAGCAGTATGGTCTTATGGATTCTGAAGATAGATCTGAAATTGGTGCTTACATTACAGATATTAAAGATAAGATAAGAGAAACAAATGATTCTTATATTAAACGTGGTCTTTTTTTAAGACAATCTGCAGAACTTTCCTCACAAGCAAGGCTTGGCAGTTTAGATCCAGAAGATTTTTCTGCTTTTCAAAGCGAAGTTACATTAAGCAATTTAGATAAATCTGAAAAAGATACATTAATAAATGATGTAAGACTTGGTGTCGCTGAAGGTATTATTAATATTATTGAAGATCCTGATTCAACACAACTTAATGGTATTCAACTTTTTATAAATAGTGATGGTACAAGTAAAGATGAAGCTATTAAGTTATTAACACCAGAAAGTCTTGCAGTTGCTAAAGCTGTTGTTGAAATATCAAAGGTTTTTCCTCAAGCAAAAACTAAAATTAACTCAGCATTAAGATCTAGAGAAGAAATTATTAAACAACAAGAAGCAGAAGCTGATGCAGCTTTGAAAGCAGAAACAAAAAAAATAAATAATAGAAAATCAGTGTTTTCAAATACAAGCCAAAAAACAAAAGAAGTAAGACAAGAAGCAGATCTTATACTTGAAGAAAATGGAATAATATCACCAACAGATCCGACCTCATTAAATCCTTTATTTTATGCCCTCAATGCACAAACAATTACATTTAATACTAAAAATACATTTGAAAGTTTTATGGCAGGAGATAAAGCATTTTTACCTGAAGAAGCTGAGATTATTGTTCGTCATATGCAGAGATTAATAAATGATCCTGTTGCTTATCGCGCAAATACAGAAGGCGTTGGTATTACAGAAGGGCAATATGGAAGCGTTATAAATAGATTGCGTGGTTCTTTTTCTCAAGAACAAATTGCAGAAATGAAAGAACTTATTGCTCGAAAAGAATATTATGGTGATAGGCGTTCGGCAGGAGAATTGCTTTTAGAAATGAGAAGGCAGCAAGAAGGTGAGCAATCAAAACTAAGAAGAGCAGAAATTTTTTCAGATAGAAGAGGTAATAGAATTTCAGAAGCAGAGTTTGTTTCTAAAGCTATTGGTAATATTTCTAATGTAAATGTTATTGAAGATCTGATGCCTATTGCAAGAATGTATGCAGATATGGGATATAAAAAAGATGTAATACAGCAAAAATTACTTACTGAATTTGAAGATAATTATGGTGAGTCTGATTACGTTATAGATTTTGGTGCTGAAGCTACATTTTTTAATGGTAAACAATACTCAAAGCTTGCATTAACAAAACAATTTCCTGACCCAGACCAAAGATTAGAATTTATTAAATTAGTTAATGAGTCTTTGCCAAGAGGTTTTAGATTAGGTGAGCCTGTACAAATGGGTTATACAACAAAAACAAAAGGCAAAGGGAAAAGAAGATCTAACAAAGAAACTGTTGAAATGGGTATGACTAAACAAGTTTTTCTTGTTCCTGTTGAGGGTGCGGAATTTGATGCAGCACAATATTATACTTATTTTCTTGATGATGATGGTGAGTTGCGTCCTTTAATTTATGAAAACCCATCTGATGAGTTTGGTAGTATTACTGGCAAGCAATGGCCTATGTTTGAAGGTGATATAACAGATGAGTTTATGAAAAATAAATTTGAAGAAGAACAACAATTATTGCTTATTGAAGCAGAAAAAGCTAGAGAAAAAGCAAACACTCCTTTGTTTTCTGATGCAATTAAAAGACGATTAGGAATTTTTCAAAATCTTGGTATACCATTAAGTAAAGGTGAATATGGTGATGAAAAAGGTTTCTTATTTGTTCCAAACAATTGATAATATTAAATGAAAAATGGCTTAACAACATTACCTAAATTAACATATCGGCCTGATATTTCAGTGCAAGAACAAGAAAGTCCTGCTTTTTTTGAAACTGTTGGAGCTAATCTTGCATACAGATATGATCCACTTATAGATAAATTTAGAGAAATAAATAAATTTGGTTGGCTTCCCCAACTTGAAGATGGATTCAATCCTATTGAAAATATTTCAGAAGATTTAAAACAATATTCTGTTGAGTTAGCTAGGGCTAAAAGCCCACAGCATCTTAAATTTTTAGAAACAGAATTAAGAAACTCAATTGAATCTAGGGATGTATTAGGTAAATCCTCTATACTTTCTTCTCTTGGTGCAGAGTTTTTTGATCCAATTAATTATGTTCCTTTACCATTTATAAGAGGGGCAAAAGGTGTTTCAAAAGCATTAAGAACTGGTGCAGCAACAAGTGCTTTAGTAGGGACACAAGAAGCAATTCGTTATCCATTTGACGCATTAGCGACACCACAAGAAGCTTTTCTTAACATTGGAACTGCTTTTGCAATAGGCACAAGTTTACAAGGTGCAATCTCTATACCTAAAACAAGAAGAGCAAAAGCAACTTTAGAAGCAGAAGAAGAAATAAATAATCTCAAAGCAGCTATTGATCCAGATTATAAGCCTAAAGGTAATGCTTTCAAAGCAATGCCTCAAAAAACGGCAACAAAGGATTTAAATATTGCTGACAGTATTTTTACAAACTCATGGTTATACAATGCTGTTACAACTCCTATGAAAAGAGTTCTACAAGATAAAAGTATTCCTGATAGTGTTAAGCTTGCGACACTTGAGATAGCTAATGACTCAGGAATATTGCTTGCTGCTAATAAAGCAGGAAAGGCATTAAAGCCTTCTGTATTTCAAAACACAAAATTACTAGAAGGTGATATGGTTAAAACATATGACGAGCTTGTTAAAATATGGGGCAAATCAACAGGCAAAGGTGTTACTCAAAATTTAGATTATATGCACAAACGAAAAGATTTTGAAGAATGGGTAACAGCTGTTGATGTTAAAGCAATGAAAGGTCAAAAAGCTGCTGATGATTATGAACAGCAAGCAATGACAGCTTTAAATAAATACTATGATGAATGGGAAGTTAGGCTTAGAGAGCAAGGTCTTATAGGGAATAATCAGTTTTATAAAAAAGATATTGCAAGACGAAAGCTTAGAATAGATGAGCTTAACGAAAATTTAAAATCAGTTAAGAAAAATTCAGAAAAAGCATTTATTAAAAGAGCTATTGCAAATCAACAAATAGAAATAGACAAGCAAACAACTATTCTTAATAGTAAGCCAGATCCGAAAGTTATGCCTTCAAACGAAAGAATATTTCGACCTAGATATTGGGATCGAAACATTATTAAAAAAAATAGAGAAGAGTTTGAGCAAGTTTTATTTAGATGGTTTAAAGATAATCCTACAGAAATTGAGAAAATTACTAAAGGTCAAAGAGAAATAATCACACTTTCTCAGAAAAAATCTGATGTGCAAAAACGTGTTAAAGATCTTACTGATAGGATAATAAATAACAGTGATGATTTAGACTTTGATCAAGGGTTTTTTGGTCTAGGCAAATCTAAACATATGAAGCATAGACTTGTTGATATTCCTAATAGTGAGGTTACTAAATTTATTCACACCAATCCTGTTCAGGTAATGAGAGCGTATGTTACTAGAACAGGGTCACGATATGAATTTGCAAAACAATTTGGTTCAAGATCTATTGATGATTTGCTTGATGAACAAGAAGTAGAAATGATTCTTAAAGGAGTGAAAGAAAACAAACGTTTTGCTGTTTTAAAAGATGTTCGTCATTTATATGAACGTGTAGCAGGAAGCGTTATTCATAGAGATCCAAGCTCATGGGATTATCAAGTTGCAGAAGTATTAAGAACTGCTGCACAACTTGGTTATCTTGGAAAAGCAGGAGTATCAACTCTTACTGAACCTGCAAAAATTATTATGGAACATGGTATTGGTCCTACTATGAAAGGGTTGTTTTCATTTATGAAAAACAATCAACTTAATCTTGGTGCAAAAGAAGCTAGGATTGCAGGAGAAGCATTAGAAATATTGTTTGGTAGCGTACACATGCGTTTAGTAGAAGACCTAGGTAATAATCCTCTACGCTCTAATGTTTTTGATAAGACTAAAAACGCTTTTTATGCACTTAATGGGTTAGCTCCTCTTACAAGAATATTTAAAGATTTTGATGCTATGATGCGTAGCCATACTTTGATTGACTACTCTGTTAGGTTATCAAAAGGTAAAGCAACTAAGATGGAAAAAGAATATCTTGCAAGGTATTTAATTGATGAAGATATTGCTAAACGAATTGCAAACCAAAAGAAGGCAAAGTGGGAAGTAGGTGACTCAGGTTTATACTTAGCAAACTCTGATGCTTGGACAGATAAACTTGCACAAAATAGATTTAGGGTTGCTTTAAGCTCTGGTGTTGCAAATACTATTTTAATGGGTACTCCTGCTGATAAACCAATAATAACAGATGGTATTGCTTACATACCAATGCGTGTAGCTAAGATGTTTGGAATGAAAGAAGATTCAAAGTATAGAGGCTATTCAAGAATTGAAAGCGGATTGCTTGGATTACCATTTCAGTTCTATAGCTATAGCTTGGCTGCTGTTAATAAAACAATGGGAGCTATGGCACATGGTCAAGTTAAATCTCAGTTTATTGCTGTAGCTGCTGCAATGGGGCTTGGCTATATGGTTCTACAAACAAGAACACCAGACTTTGTTGAAATGGATTTTGAGGATCAATTTGCAAGATCGTTTGATTATTCTGGTATTGCGCCATTGTTTTCTGATTTGTTTTATACAGCAATGGCAACTAGTCTTGCTTTAGGTGGACCTAATATAACAGGCGGCTTACTTGAAGCAAAGTATCCGCAAGAACCAAACACTGTTGATGCTGCTACTGCGGTACTTGGAGCAGGTCCATCTATTGCTGTTGATTATGCAAGAGCATTTGATAATTTATTCAAAGGAAATATTGAAGAATCAAAGCGTGATTTAAGAAGAATAATTCCATTTTATGGTATCCCTTACATTAAAGCTATTGGAAATAATTTATCAAGAGCAGTAGAAGAAAACTATGGAACTATAACAATTGGTCGTAATTAATTGTGCGGAAAATTTTGTTTTTTGTGCGTTGAACCAATCTTATATCATTTATATTCTGCATCCAAATGAGGACTTACTATGACAATTAACATTGCAGACAATTCACCGCGTATTTCTTACACTGTTGCGTCAGGAGTTACACAAACAAGTTTTGCAGTACCATTTGAATTCTTTGATAATGCAGACCTTAATGTTTTTATAAATGGCACGTTACAAACAATTACTACTCACTACACTGTTTCAGGTGGCGATGGTTCTACTGGTAGTATTTCTATGTCTGTCACAGGTGGCGCTTCTGGGTCTACTGTTGTCATTACTCGTAATATAACTCTTGAACGAACAACTGACTTTCCTGTTTCTGGTGCTTTTAACATTGTTGCTCTTAATACAGAGCTTGACAGACTTGTAGCTATCTCTGCTGATTTGCAAGACCAAGCTAATCGTGCATTGCAACTTACTGATTTTGATGCTGCGGTGTCGCTTGTCCTCCCTAATGTTGACACTCGTAAAGGAAAGACGCTTGCTTTCAATGCATCAACTGGCGCGGTAGAAGCAGGTCCAAGTATTACGGATGTTCAAACTGTTTCTGCTGCGTCTACAGACATAGCATTACTAGCTGATATACAAGACGGAACTACGGCAACTAATGCAATAACTATTGCTGCAAGTAACAATGCTAACATTGCTACAGTAGGTGGAATATCTACAAACGTTACAACAGTCGCAGGTATTGCTAGTGATGTTACAACAGTAGCAGGTATAGCCTCTAATGTTACTACTGTTGCAGGAGATACAACGCATATACAAGCATTAGGTCCAATAAGTGCAAATATTACTACAGTTTCGGGATCTATTTCAAACGTTAATACAGTAGCTACAAACATTACTAGTGTTAATTCTGTGGCTACAAACATTGCAAGTGTAATTGCTGTTGCTGCTGATCTTGCTGAAACTGTATCTGAAATAGAAACTGTTGCTAATGATCTTAATGAGTCAACTTCTGAGATTGATACTGTTGCTAATAATATTACAAATGTAAACGCTGTTGGCAATAATATTACTAATGTAAATACAGTAGCTTCTAATAATTCAAACATAACTGCTGTTGCGGCTGATGCAACCGACATTGGAACTGTTGCAACAAACATATCAAATGTAAATGCTGTTGGTGGCATTACAGCAAACGTTACTACTGTAGCAGGAATAGCTTCTGACGTTACTGCTGTTGCAAGTATTCAAAGTAATATTGCTAGTATTGCAGCTTCGGCAGCAACGACAAACATAAATACTGTTGCAGCTGATTTAAATGGTTCTAATAATATTGGTTCTGTTGCAGGTGCTATTACAAATATAAATAATGTTGGTGGTTCAATATCTAGTGTTAATACTGTTGCAAATAACCTTACGTCTGTAAACGCATTTGGCAATCAGTATGTAATTGGCAACACCACTCCAAGCAGCCCAAACGCAGGCTTACTGTGGTTTGATACCTCTACTGGCGTGGACACAATGAAAGTCTACAATGGCTTATCATTTCAAAATGCAGGTTCATCTGTAAATGGTACATCCTCACGAGGAAGCTTTACGGCAACTGCTGGTCAAACGACATTTACAACAACTGGATATGATAGCGGCTACATTGATATTTGGGCCAATGGTGTGAAGCAGATTGTTGGTACAGACGTGACCGCAACCAACGGGACTACGTTTGTATTTGCATCTGGTCTAGCAGCAAATGATGTCGTTGAGTACGTGGCTTATGGCACATTCGCTCTCGCTGACCACTACAACAAAACAAACAGTGATGCCCGATATGCACAGCTATCAGGGGCTAATTTTACGG
>Ga0181395_1000141_pt1 | contig 28587 bp, 35 predicted proteins | sample 18SPOviralmetaG_FD_130124 | JGI IMG/M metagenome (GOLD analysis project Ga0181395, IMG submission 130124) | Marine viral communities from the oligotrophic San Pedro Time Series (SPOT) site, San Pedro Channel, CA, USA - 18 SPOT_SRF_2010-12-16 | ecosystem: Environmental > Aquatic > Marine > Strait...
ATGTTCTTTGATGTGATTTATGTTTGCTTTTATTCAAGTCTAACTTAGCCATATTTATTCCCTACAAAAAATTAACAGTTCCTTATTTCTAAAGAACTGTCTTTCTTTAGTCAATATCTAAACCAAATAATTCAAATTCACTTCTAAGCTCTTGTTCCAGTTGTGCAGCAACCTCTGGATTATTTTTGGCTTTCTTAATAAGCCTAGCATTCTTAGATCTAAAGCGAGAAATAATCACTCTCTTCTTCTGATCCATAGCAATCTTTTGTGCTTCTGCTTGTTCTCTTCTGTTTTTGAGGAAACGTCTAAATCCGTAGATACCGCCAATAATCAAAGCCGCAAGTGCAGTAAGGCCACCGATAGTGCCTAAAGATGCAGAGGATCCTGTACCAAGATCTTTTCCTTGGCCTTTAATGTTAATAATATACTTCTCAATGTTAGAGTTGGACATTAAAGCACCTTGACCCCTAAAACCAGTATTAGAATCAAGGATTGGATTAACACTTTTAATAACACCACCAACAATTTGTTCTTGTTTGTATATTGGTTCTCCTTTTAAATCTCCGTTTTCTCTATATAACGGTAACGCTGTTCTCAAACCATCCATATCACACAAACAAGAGGCTAAAATCCAACTTGGCGTAACAGGCTTACCTTTAACGGTAAGATTCCAAGAGGAATATACGTAGCCCATAAAACCATTTTGGCGTGTGTCGAAATGAAATTGACTTCCACCAAACCCTATTCCTCTAAACCCAGCCTTAAGTGCTTGAACAACAATATCTTGTAATGCTCGAATAGAATCTGCATTCCAATTTCCATCATGCTTAATATCAACAGCCTGACCTTTTAGGTGATATGAATCATCGATACCACCAGCAAGAATGTTAGTTACGGGTGGTCGGTAAGCCCATCTAGTCGATCCATCCTCTTGTGCTCTAGAAGAAGAAATCATATGTTTTCTAAAAACTTGAGACTGCATAACCTTTTGCAAAGCTCTTGCTGTCTTGCTTTCAAGATAAACACCATCACCAAAGTCTTCTAACTCTTTCTGGTAAACTTCTCTTGCTGGTTTGCCTGAAAAATCATTTCTATCAATCCAGTTTAATGATTCACCTCCCTTCGGTGCAGGATCTGGATCTGGATCTTTAAGAACGCCAACTTCACCACTAGGCAAAACACCTGCAGCCATCATACCGTCAGGAATACCCCAACCAGAAACTTTAGTGATATTTTCAATAAGTCTTTGTTTTGCTTTTTCTTTATTAGACATTTTGTTCTCCGATTAAAAAAAAATAGTGGCAGAGTATGCCACTATTTATCTATTTTTATTCGACAGTATCTGTCTCTTGGGTTTCTATAACCTCTCCAAGCATCTTAACTGCTTGTCGATTATGAAACCCGATTATGGTAGCATAGCAGTCCATGACAGCCACCTTACCATACTTATTAACAAGTGCGTCATCTATGAGTAAAACTTCTTGATCGTCATCTCTGAGTTGATTTAGAAGTTCATGTTCCTCACGGAGTGAGATAGTTCTACAGATATCACCTCTAGTAGTATTCTCTGTAAGAACGCTTAGTGTTGCATAGTCACTCCCTCTCTTTGAAGTGACTGTGCAACCCGATATAAACAATGCCCCAAGGCCCAAAATAAAAATATTTTTCATATTAGAAACTAAAGCCTACGCCAAGTTGCATTCCGCCTTGGCCAATATCCCAAGAATCATTAACAGCCCAGACATAGCCAAGATCAACATGAGCGCCAGAACCAAGCTCATGCTTGTAACCTACACCAATTTCTCCACCTACGATTTCGTAGCCAAAGCCACCATCAAAATCGAGGTCAATGTTACCACCTACGGAAACATACTCACCACCGATGATACCCGGAGTAGCTGTAATCGTAGGATTAAAAGACAAGTCGCCCCAAGTGTTCGTATCACCCCAGCCAATCATGTCTGTAGTAGTGTTATTCCAAGAGTAAGATACGTTAGTATCAAGGCTTACTACAGAGAGATCAACAACAGCACCACCACTTACGGAGTACGAATTTGTTGTACCGTCAGAATAAGTAAATTCTGCGTATGTTTCTTGGTTAAAGGCTGTAACCCCTGTACCAACAGTAAGGTCAACATCGCCATCCAAGTTAGATGTAATGCCTACGTAAGAGTCTGCAAATACAGACGGTTGAGCAGCCTCTTGTGCTACGGCAACACCAGTTGTCGCAAATACAGCAAGAGCAGAAACGAGTAATTTATTCATAATTACCTCCTAAAAAGTTAATGTACTATTTATACAAATAGTAAACTTTAATGTCCACATGGGGAAATGAATCGGGCGGGGGATAACTTTCCCCCTTCTGTTTCTAGGCTTCCCGAAATAAGCCCACTCCGTTATGCTGCTAGAGCTACGGAAGGTCTTTTATAGTTATTTGCAACTATGGTTTCGTCCCCTCAGACAAGCTACTGACTACCAGTCGATCCTAATTCACCCCCATCATAAACATACCTTGGTATGTTTGTGGTGGAGGTGAGGGGATTTGCACCCCTGTCCTGAATAGATTTTGTCGAGTCCTCATCGAAGACAATTTTATTTATAAAGGAGTTATCTCAGAACTGTCAACAGGAGGTTCTAGAGAATATATATCGAAAGCTTCATCAAGAATTAAAAAGTCGTCTTTATTCTCTATAACTATGTAATTGAAATAATCACAACCATATTTGTCTATTACAGAATTGACTGACTGATCTATAGCAATAGCTGAAGTTTTTAGAAATGATTTTGCTTGCTCTAAAGACCAGTCTTGCTCATCCATTATAAAGTCTGCTGCACCCCTTACAATAAATGCAAACATATCTTCATCTATTGTCCCACATTTTCTATCATAACCTACATATAATACTGCAGAATTATAGAAGTCGTGAAGAAAGTCTTGTTGCTGTATCTCTTTAGCATGAGCAAGAGAAGAGAACAACAAAATTGTAGGTAATACTATCCTCTTCAATAATTTAATCAATAACATATACTACTCCGTAAGTGGCGTACTAACTGAGGCTGCAATAGACGATCCAGAAATTGTTGTTGGCATAAATCCTCCTTAAGTTGGCTCTATATTCTATACTGCATTGATAATAAAGAAGTGCTGTCCCTGTCTACCAGCATCATTAGTGCTAATGGTTGTAGATACAAATGCGTCACCAGCAGAAGCTAACTTATATGCGTAATCCATTTGGTCCGTACTGCTTAGAGGTTCACCGTCTACATGCACCCATCCAGCACTCGGCGAGAATGTAGGTGTAGGGTTTTGAATACTGCTTGAGAGTGTTCGTCCAGTCAGGAAGTACATGTAGATTCTACCACCTACTGCTGGATCATCTGCTACAGTAGTAATACTATCAGAAAGAGTAGATGGTCCTTCAGATGATTGGAACTGTTCGGTTGTAACAGTTGTAATTGGACTGTCAGGTCTAAATGCTACCACTATTCCAGCACCAGTATCAGCAACATCCCATGTAACAGTCCAAGACGATGTTGTTCCATCATATATGATATAATAAGAACCACCAGCAGGATATTCAGCCAGATTGTCATTATCTCCAATTAGAGTCCATCCAGCAGGTGCTCCTGTAATAACGTCATCATCATCAGTAAAGCTAGTAAGAATTAAAAGATCACCAGCAATAGCACCAGCCGGAGGTGTAAATGTTCTTGTGGTTGCGTTAGCAGTGTTTCTTTGATAGGAAGCAGCAATGTGTGTAAATGCTGTAGTAACAGAAGCACCACCATATGTTGCAATTAAAGTCTGAACGATTGTCATTAAGAAAGCCCTGCACCAGATATGGCATAAACATTTGTATCAACACAAAGTGCAGTTGCTAATCCTCTCTGTGCAAGAGTTCTGCTTCCAGTATCTGCTGTTCCTGCACTATACAAAGTGATACCAGTAGCCGTTATTGTAATATCAGACCCAGAGTTGTTGAAAATGGTCACAGCATCACCACTAGAAAAGCCTGTACTGGCATTAATGGTCACAGTTCCAGTAACTTTAAGATGCTTTCCGATATCGGCAGTTGTTACTGTTGTGCTAGTAGTTTGAGGAATAGCTCTTACATCTGAAAAAAAACTTTCAGATTGCAGATAATTATTAGATGAAAATGTTCCAGTCAGATAATTATTAGAAACATTACCTGTACCGAAGCCTTGGGCTTGGATGTAATTGTTAGAAGTAAGATTTCCTAAATTTATAGCACTATTATCAGCAGCAGCCGGAACTTTAATATCATTGTATCCTGACGTATCACCATATAACCTTAAAGTGGACATTATCTTACCCTATAAATTTAGTTTTAATTATTTATATCTTAGTCATACTTCTTCTTCTTATGAGCGTATGTTCTATACCAATTGGAGAAAACAGAACGAAACCTTGTTTCTCTAATGGTCTCATTTTCAACACTCTCACTACCACACTCCATAACCCACTCATCTCTTTTGAATGGAATAACTTGAACAATTGGAGTTCCTTTTTTTAAGAGTACTTGAGGCTCTTTATTATCCTTCCAGATAAATGGAAAATTAATGATATGCATATCGTCTGTGTCAACTACAGCCGGAAGAACTTCAAACGGAAGATCGTGATAAGCAGGAGGTCTAAAGTAACATGAATATCCTCTAGGAGTTTTTATTCTCCAAGGGTTATTAAACTTAAAGATATCTCCATTGCTGGCACCTGCCTTAAGAGAAGGCGATCCTTCAAATTGAGATACGGGATGTCTGCCAAACAAATCAAAATTTGTATCAGACCAATCAAAACCAATACCTTCCATATTGCTATTTATTTTGTGATTGGTAGCAATTACATCGCATTGTAGTAGAAGAGCGTACCCTGCTGTCATAACATCTCTTACAGGGACACAGGTTTTTATTGTCCTAGTATCAACAGCTTGTCCAGAATCCATATCGTAATACTTAGATAATTTTTTAGGATTTTTTTCAGACGTAACGTGATTCATCATATGTTTATACCAATCCGGAACTATTTTTTTCATAGGAACCGGATGCGGTGCAGAATGTTTAAGTTCTTCAGGGAAGATCTTAAACTCAATTTTCTTTTGCGTCATAATATTCTATTCGTCCTCAAACGACAGTTTAGTCTGGTCTCCGATTATTTTAGGCTGTTTTTTAACAACCTCAGTCAAAAGCATTTCTTGATTTTCTTTGTTTGCTTTAACAACTTCATTTCTAAAACTCTCAACTGCAGCACCAGTTTGTCTTTGTTGTTGAGAGTTCTCGATCATTAAAACTGGCATCCATGCCATAGCACAACCCCAGTCATCTACTTCTTGTCCAGTATTAGGATTTGTCCCTCTAAGCTGCACGTACCAAGAACAATCATGTTCTTTACATGGTCGAAATCCTCTTAGGGGACAGTTTGATTTCACTTTGGTCATTATTAACCTCTAAGATCCTCTTCGCTTAAACCTGTAGGCTGATTCATAGAATTCGTTGATGGCTCAATAACCAAATCAGAAGATGGGGGAGTCGGCCAGTTGTCATAGTTATATACACCGCCAAAAGGATACCCCACAGCAGCAGAAAGATCTCTAAGACTCTGGCGATATGTTTTCCATGCTGTCTTTTGAGTGCTTGTAAATGGCGTATCTGAAAGAACTATCCAGTCTGTCTGAATAAGCAAACTGTCCCTTGTTGATTTAACATTTTGCAAAATCTCTGCGTCAGAATATGCAGAAGGATTCATCAAGGAATTTTTATGGTCTGTATGTAAAGCTACACACTGATTCACATAAGAGGGAAGCTCTGAAATCTGTTCGTTCATAGAGCCGTCACTGAATTCAATCTCACCGGATGTTCCGTTCCATTGAACAACACGTACATTGGTAGGAAATTCAACACTAGAAAAATCTAGTTCGGTAAAAACCATTCCATCATTGATTATTGTTCCATCTTCAACGATCAAAGTAACTCTATTTCTATCTATTGACATTTTATTAATCCTTTAAAGCTATAATAATATCAACATCTTTTAAATGAAGGTCAACACTATTTCTATCTATTAGCATTTTATTAGTCCTTCGAAGCTATAATAACATCAACATATCTCACAGAAAAGTCAATACCGTGACTGTGACCACCACCACTACCAGCTCCACCTATATTTGCATTCTGAAAGCTATCCGTATTGTTCGTTCCCATAGCAGAATTTGTTGCAGTTCCGAAATTTCTGGAAGTCTTCCATGTAAAGTTGTGATTGTGAGAAGGAACTGTTGATTTAGTTAAGCTAAAATTATCAACGCTTCTGTTTGTAAATGTACCAGTGAAAGTGTTAGTTCCTCCAGAAGAAACAGTACCTGAAACAAGCCTTAGTGCTTTGTTGTCATGTGAAGTACCTTTAGTCCATCCCGTAGGAGCAGCAGTCTGGTAAAATACTTGTAGTGTTCCTGCATCAACCATTAGTCTTTCTCCGCCAGAATACAATCGACGTATTGAACCTGCATATTTATACCATGCGAGTGTGATCCACCAGTAGGGCTGTTGCTTCCATTGTTATTAGTAGCAACAGCACCAGTATTATTTCCTAAACCCCCTACATAAACTAAGTTTGCTGTTCCAGTGTTCTCTTTAAGTGACGCCCAGTTGTGGGTGTGTGAAGGTATTTGGTTTGTCGTAAGTGTTCTTCCGCTAGTAGATATTGAAGCCCCAAAACTACCTGTAAAGTTTGCATTACCGCCCGTTCCGACATTACCCGAAACAAGTCTTATAGCTTTATCGTTATGTGTGGTCAGCTTAGTCCATCCCGTAGGAGCAGAAGTTTGCTGAAACACTTGAATAACTCCAGTTGCAAATTCTGACATATTAAGCCGCCTTCGATGCTATAATAGTATCAACATACGTAACTTGCATACTTAAAGTGTGATCATGAGAACCACTATTACCAGTAGTATCACTTATAAATGTACCAACATTGGGGTTCGAACCAGTAGCACCACCGTTGCTGCCACCGCCACTGTTTTGATTGTCGTCAGTCCGATTAGTGGGACGACCGTGGTTGTGATTACCCATTGTTGAAGTGGTAATGGTTGTTGAATTTACAGCCATAGATGATGCAAATGCTGTTGTAAAGTCTCTATTGCCACCTACTCCAATAGTGCCTGTTATTACTCTAAATGCCCTATTGTCATATGTGGTGTCCTTAGTCCAACCAGTGGGGGCAGTAGACATATTAAACAACATTGCTGTTCCCGCCTCAAAGGCTTCACCGCCAAAAAAATTAGTTGCTGCAAGCAGAATTGAACTCATTATGTAACATCCGTTCCTGTTACTACAACTGCGTTACTATCAATCCACGTAATTGTAGTCATGGACCTAGCTCCTAATGTCAAGGTATTGTTGTGAGTAGTATTGTTATCAGCACCACGTCTCATAGATGTTACTGTTGAACCATCCTCTAGTGTGACGGTGCCGTTCACGTTATTATATACTGCCATAACTGTTCCAACGGCAGAAGCGCCTAAAGTAATTATTGATACGCCAGTTTGTAGTATATAAACACCTTCATTTGTTATGGTCGTATCAGAACTGAGTGGAGTATGTCTTGGAGTTCTGATAGCACTAACATCGTCGGTAATTGTTCCGCTTACCTCAAGTTCTGTGCTTGGTGACGAATCGCCAATACCTATTCTATTATTTACTGTATCGACCGTTATAACATTGTTGTTTGCTACAAATGTTGATTGAGTAAATGTCTGAATATAATTATTTGTAGTATATAACGTGCTATTTTTACCATCCAACAAGTCAGCATCTAGACCTGATCCTACACCGTCTACAGTTTTAATCTTGGTCAAAACATCTGCAGCCGTGTAGGATGAAGAATTCAGTTTTAAGCCGAGTTGTGTTTGAACATAGTTATTTGACGAAAACAAAGACTTAGCGAAGTTGTTAGATGTAAATCTTCCTTGAATGTAACTATTAGAAGAAAAGTTTTTAGATTCAATATAAGTATTTGACGCAAAATCTACAGAATCTTTACCATCAAGTCTGTCAGCAGATCCAGAAATATTAATTGAGTAAGTACCAGAAAGTCTACCTGACGCCAGAGTGCCAGACGTGATGTTGCTCGCATTAGTAAAGAAATCTTGTGCGTATGTGTTTGCTGCAAACGTAGACTGAACATAAGTGTTTGTTGCTCTTATACCCAATCTCGTATTAAGTTCACCCTCAACATAGTTGTTGGAGGTAAAATTTGATTTAACAAAATTGTTAGAAGCGAATCTTCCTTGGGAATAGTTATTTGACGTAAATGTTGCTTTTACAAAACTATTAGATGCGAATGTTTCTTGTGCATAAGCATTAGATGTATAAGCTACGGCTAAACCGTCATCTGTGACATCACCATTCGTGTTAACGTTTAAAGCTAACTTACTGAGATTCTTGTTTACCGACATTTGGTTCCCCGTCGAATATTTCTACTTCCGTGCAAAAGAATGAAGGAAAAAATCCATCAAATGCTCCACCACTATTTAGGAAGTTTTTTGTTCTATGTGCATATTTAGCTTTATCAAAGCCAGCAACTATGATGTCATTACAGTTTTGAAGCACCAGCCACGCTTGGTGTTTTTTTGATTTTTGTACTCTGAATCTCATAATTAACTTACGTCCGTTCCTGTTACTAATGCAAGCACAGCCTGAAACATAGTTATCGTAGTGGTCGAATATGCCCCGAGAGTGAGTGAAGTATTATTGGTAGTATCATTGTCAGCACCCTTTCTCATTGTAGTAACAGTCGAACCTCTGTTCAGAGTCATAGAACTTGCGTTATTATTATAGATTGTCATTACTGAACCGTCTGCTGGTGCTCCCAAAGTAAGGGTAGGTGCATTGGTACAGTAATATACTCCTTCATTGGCAATATCTGTAGCTGTAGTTATAGCTGTCCTACGAGGGGTTCTAACATTACCCACAGGATCATCAAGTGTGCCGTCACTATTAAAAACTAAGTTGTTAGCTGATGAAGAAGCATTTTTTATTGCCGTTACTTTTAATGTGCTCATTATACTACCGTCCAAGATGCGCCGGATGGAATGGTTACTGTAACACCGCCGTTGACAGTAATAGGACCAGCCGACATAGCGTTTTTGTTTGCTGTCAATGTGTAGTTTGTTGTTACTGTTTGATCGTTCTCATAGAAAATTTCATCAGAGCCACCACCAGTAGCACCACCGCCACCACCGCCTGAATTATCTTGAAAGTAGTTATTGGAAACTAAAGACGTAACCTGTAAGCCATCTAAGGTATCAGCATCCAATCCAGAACCAGATCCATCCACAGTCTTAATTTTAGTAAGGACATCTGATGCAGTGTAGGAAGAAGAATTAAGTTTAGTTCCAAGCTGTGTTTGAATATAATTATTGGATGATAAAGATGTTGAATTCAGACCATCTAAAGTATCAGCATCTAATCCTGACCCCGAGCCATCTACTGTTTTGATCTTAGTTAAAACATCTGATGCAGTGTAGGAAGAAGAATTTAACTTTGTTCCTAACTGACCTTGAAGGTAGTTGTTAGAACTAAATGTAGAGTTAACATAAGTGTTGGTTGATCGAATTCCTATTTGATTAGACACTGTAGTAGAGAAGTTAGAATCATCACCAAGAGCAGCAGCAAGTTCGTTTAGAGTATCAAGAGCTGCTGGTGCTGAGTCTATAACACTAGCTACTTGAGCAGATACATATGTTTGAATATAGTTGTTAGATGCATAGTGATTAGTAATATAGTTATTGGAGGAATAAGAGGAACCTTGAAGACCATCTAACAAGTCAGCATCTAATCCAGAAGCAGTGCCGTCAACCGTTTTAATTTTAGTAAGAACATCAGATGCTGTATATGAAGAAGAATTTAACTTTGTCCCAAGCTGGGTTTGAACATAATTATTGGAAGTAAAAATTCCCTTTACAAAGTTATTAGACGTAAATCTTCCATCAACGTAATTGTTAGTGGTAAACGTTGAGGTGAGATAACTATTGGAAACATTACCACCACCACCGCCTGAATTATCTTGAAAGTAGTTATTAGAAACTAAAGACGTAACCTGTAAGCTATCTAAAGTATCCGCATCTAATCCAGAACCAGAACCATCTACAGTCTTAATGGCAGTGAGGATTTCTGCTGCTGTCTGGTCTGCTGTTGCACTTGCTTCAATGCCATCTAGCTTAGATCCATCAGTAGCTACGTCACGACCATCAACAGTACCACCTACAGTAATATTACCAGTAGTTGATATCGAAGTTAAATCAGTAAGGTCAAGTACTAAAGTTGAACCCGTAACAGTTGCCATTAGAATTTCCTTCCTCTAATTCTATTTCTAGCCACTTTCAGAGGAATATTAATATCTAGTCCCCCAGAGTAAAGTGATCCATAAATTATATAATCAGGAATAGTAGACATTTTATATGGTGCCTTGCTTGGGAGTCCTGTTGCTGCATATTTAATCTTTAATTGGTTTCCGGTGCTTGAAAAACTATGTATATCGTCAGAATATGATTCCCATGTGCTTCCGTTGTTATTACTTACATAATAATTTAAAGTGCAATTGCTTGGAACAAAATGGTCTTCTTTTCGAATATTAACAAAATTAATATTTTCACTAGTTGACATTGTATATGGTCCAAATTCACAACTCCAATTTCCTATCAAACCTCCACCAACACTATCAGACCAAACTTTAAAAGAGTGTCCATCAGTGTTGTAACCAACTTTAATCCACCAATATGTCCCGTTTGCTGACTGCATTCTGAATATTGGATTCGAATAAGCAGACCTATAACTTCTACCTCTGCCTCCAGTAGTAGTATCTTCTGTTATACTACCGTGAGTCAATGATCCTACTATCCTGTTATTGTCCCAATCCATCCAACCATCCATCGTAAATTTGTTCCTGTCCGAGCTAACAGGATTGAAAGTAGGATATGAAGGTAGTTTGTCGGTCCAAGCAGAAGTGTGGTCTTGCTTTATAGTTCCACTTCTGACTTGAGCAGCTGCAGCAACTCCATATGTAGAATTTTCTACATAAATTTGACTTATTATTTGTGGAGCAGACCCCGAAAAACAGTCGGTCACATCACAATATACAAATCTACTGCTACCACCTATACAAATTTTATTGGGATAATTAGTAGGATCAGGAACAAATAGTCCCTGCTCAAATCCGTCATCACCTACACCAGCATCACCCAAATCACACCATACACACTTTGGATTTGCTGTTGAAGCATCTACAATCATCATAAAGTTAGAGTTTGCATAATTGTTATAGAAGACACGATCATTTACTTCATCGTATGCTAAATATGCTCTATATCCGTTTCTATCTACAGTTGCGGCAGTATTTCCTCCACTAGAATAAATGTAAGAAGCTGACGTTCCATCTATCAACTCTTCAGTCCCATTAGTCCAATGTCTTCTAGGATATTTTTTATAGTGAGTTGCAGAGTTGTCTGAAATGTAAATCCAATCACCAGCAGTAACAACACCACAATAATAACTACTACCTGCTCTGTCTATATTTACTCCGTTGCTAAAAACATATTGACTAGAAGGTCGTGTATTAGTAACCGTTGTGCCGCCTGTCTTTAGATCTGAGTAATCAACCATCGAATATCCGTTGACGTTGTATGTCATTAACAACATCTGACTTGATCCAGAATGAAATGCCAACGAACTCATATGAGTGTATGTAGAAGTAGTATCTCTATATAAAGCATTATTGTCATGCCATAATTTTGTCATTGATCCATCGTTATTCAACCTACGAATAGCAGCACCATCACCCCATCCAGCAGTAAGCAATAAATCACCATCTACACCATAAGCACCGAAACCAACATTTGCATCACCTCCATTATATTCTCCGCCTACACCGTTAGTCGTTAAGTTATCTATTCCTCTTGCCCAAACAGGAACAATAGAGTTTTGACCACTACCGTCAGTATACAGTGCGCCTGTGATCGAAGAAATATTACTTCTTAACAACTTTGATGATTCAACAGTCAAGTTAAATCTCCTATGCATTTCTTATAATTTTTTATAGAATCTTTAAGAACTATAATCATATCTACACTTACTTCTTCCATTTCCATTTCAGCAGCAAGTGCTTCTTCATCTTCTGCTAATCTTTGTTGTATGTATTCTAATGTCTCATCCATATTACACACTCACAACCTCTACCCAAAATTGATGAAATTTCGCTTTATCTGAAGGCGATACATTATAGGTAAAATTATCACTTGATCCACTATATATCAAAGCTGCACCAGTCCTTGATAAAGCCACTAAAGTCGTTTCAGCATCTTTGTAAATTTCAATATGGTCCAAAAATCTAGTTTCAGGAAGATCATATTGTATATGATAATTAGTGATACTAGACACGACAGACATGTTAGTGACATCTAAAGATGGAATCGTAAATGATTTGGTTGTAGTTGCAGCAGTAGAATATACACCATTTTTAATAGCATATACACGATATGCAACTGTTCCTCCAGTATCAAAAGATAGGTCAACTACACTCATAGACGCAGCAGCATCTTGAGAAGGGATAATAGAAATCAAAGAATAGTCAGAACCAGTAGCACCGTCACTCCAAACCTCATATCTAGTAACACCAGATGTGGATGATTGTCCAAATACTAATTCTATTGTTTCGTTTACAACTGTAGTGGAGGTAATGCTAGGTGAGTTTGGAGCAGCTACAGTTTGAAACGCTGAAGCTTCTTGACCATCCAAAGTATCAGCATCCAATCCAGACCCTGTACCATCTACAGTCTTAATCTTAGTTAAGACATCAGAAGCAGTGTAGGAAGAAGAATTTAGTTTAGTTCCAAGCTGTGTTTGGATATAGTTATTAGAGGTAAACGTTGCTATAAGATATGCGTTTGCTACATCACCTACATTAGTAGTAAATCCAAGACCTTGTAAATAGTTGTTAGATGTTAAAGATGTAACCTGTAAGCTATCTAAGGTATCAGCATCTAATCCAGATCCAGAACCATCTACTGTTTTAATTTTTGTCAAAACATCAGAAGCAGTATAAGAAGAAGAATTTAGTTTATCACCTAACTGACCTTGAAGATAATTATTGGAACTAAATGTTGCAGTAAGATATGTATTGGTGACATCACCTACATTAGTAGTAAACCCAAGACCTTGAAGGTAATTGTTTGAGACATCTCCAGTATTAGTAGTGTAGCCGAGAGACTGTAAATAGTTATTAGATACGTCACCTGTATTTGTTGTATATCCAAGTCCTTGTAGATAATTATTAGAACTAAATGTAGAGTTAACATAAGTGTTGGTTGCTCTAATGCCTATTTGTGTTGAAACAGTCGTAGCAAAGTTAGCATCATCACCAAGAGCAGCAGCAAGCTCATTAAGAGTGTCTAAAGTAGCAGGAGCAGAGTTTACGATAGCAGCCACTTCAGCAGCGACATGATCTTGAACATAATTGTTAGATGCAAACGTAGCCACTAAGAATGTATTGGAGGTAAAGTTATCTCCAATGTAGTTGTTAGAAGTAAACCTTCCATCAACATAATTGTTAGTAGTGAACTTACCGTCGATATAGTTGTTAGAAGCGAATGTAGAATTTACATAAGTGTTTGTTGCCTTGAGATCTAACTTAGTCTGGATGTAGTTGTTAGACGTATACGTAGCAATTAAATATGTATTTGTTACATCTCCAGTACCAAATGTACTCTTTATATCTTCTAGGTAATTATTAGAAACAAAAGTAGACGTAAGATACGTATTTGTTACATCTCCAGCATTTGTTGTGAAGCCAAGACCTTGAACATAATTATTAGATGTAAACGTAGTGATGACATATCCATTCGATACGCCGTCACTACTGCTGCTACCATTACTCTGAAACCAACTATTTGATACAAAATTTAGTACTTTTGTTGACATCAGCTACTCTTACCTATTGAATGATCATGTGCTATTTAGCCATTTTGACACGATAGGCACCTTTCTTGAAACAATAGGCTTCATCAACATAGCAATTTCCGTATGTTCTTTCTGTGTGCCGTTTGCCTGTCTTAGATCAAGATAATGAAGCCAAGATCTCAATGTCCCGTTCATCGTCATCCGAGTCATCTGCATACCTTCCGGTAGAATAACTCTAGCACATTCCTTGGCCATGTTGTTCTCTAAAGCCCACTTATAAGCCAAAGTGACTTCACGCTGCAGTTGTTGCTGTTTAGCTTCCCATTGTCTCTTTAAAACATCGTCATCTGTCTCAATTGAGTTTTGACGATTTTTAGTGTCTTGCAATCTAAATTCTCTTGTTGTCATTCCGAGCTGAGTCGTCTCTGCATATCTTTGAGAAAACTCTTGGTAAGAGAAGGATCTGTGACGTAAAATCTGTCGTGCAATGTCTCTTGGACAGTCAATCTCAAAAACAAGATTTACCATTTCCAAGGGAGACCAGTGTGCATGTTTAATTAAATAATCAATCAATCTAGGGGCCGTATCGTAGTTGTCTTGATTGTCTGGATTACTCACTCTCGCACAATATGCAATCAAGCCAGAAGAATCTGGGATGTTTGTTTCTTTTTCAGGCTGAGTCATTGCAAGAAGTCTTACCTTGTTCACTACATAAAATCCTTAAATTTGTTCATATTAAATTTCTCTCCAGTGTTGGTGCTATCAAAAACTGGTGAGTCCATAACGTCATCATGTGCTGAATTGTCAACATTATATAGTCTCATCTTTTCCATATCAACGCCAACAACAAACCTCTTGTTCTTGTTCTTGTCAGCATATCTATTCTTAAGCTGCTTAACCATGATCTGACCAAGCTCATCTAATTGGTCATTTCTTGTTAGAGCGACCATAAAGTCTGCCGTTGCAGGAAGACCAAAAGACTCAGCAACATCTTCAATATCAACATCAGAGTTCTTGAAACCTGATCGAGTGGTCTGTGTCGCCGTAACGACAGGTGGACCGTGTTCAACAGACAACCCCCTCAGTTCTTCCGAAATGCTCTTAATAATTGTGTATGAGTTCATACCAGAGCCAGCAGACACTCTAGAAGATGTCATAATGTTAATATAGTCAACATAAATGATGTCGGGCCAAAATTTCTTCTTAAGCTTAAGTTCATTCAAAAGAACCCTGAAGTGATTTACATTTGCCTGTGCTGTAGGATATTCTTTGGTAAGAAGTTTACCAGTTGTTCTATCACTAAACTTCTTTACCTTTGATAGAAAGTTTTCTTTGGAAAGTTGTATGATGTTTTCAATAGAAACATCAAGAATGTTGGCATCAAGTCTCTCAGAGATTTTCTCCTCTGCCATCTCCAAAGTAATGTAAAGAACGTTCTTTCCCATAGCTAGATGAGCACCAGCAAAGTGTGTCATTGTTAATGACTTACCGACATTCGGTCCTGCCATAAAAACGTTAAGGGTCTTGTTCTCAAACCCACCTCTGGTAATGGTGTTGAAGAGATCGATATCAAACGGAATCTTATCATTCTTACGGTGATAAAAATCATAACGTTTTTCTGCGTCTTCAACGTAATCGTGTCCAACATCAGTATCAAACGACACCGCCAAAGCGTCTGTAAGAATCTTGGGAATTGCACCCTTGGTCAGGCTCTTGTTCTGACCATCAACAATCTCAATAGACTGCATCAAAGCGTTATAGACAGCCTTTTCCTGACAAAACTTCTCCGTAGCATCAGCAAGCCAATCTATCTCAACGTCATCATCAACCTGAAATCCAGTAATCAGATTTTTAATGCTATTAAAATCGTCTTCAGAAATGTTGTCCATTTCTTCAAGATCAACAACCAAAGACGTTTTAGTTGGATTTACGTTATACCTTTCAATATGATCCTTTATCATCTTAAGAGTAATCTTATGACTCTTCATACTGAAGTAAGCCGAATCAATAAACGGAAGAACCTTTCTAGAGTACTTCTCGTTTATTGCTAAATTCGTTAGGATCAAATCTTCAATCATTGACCGTACTTAAACTCCTCTGCTACGGCTTGTTCAATCTTTTCCATTATTGAATCAGTAAAGTATTCTTCAGGCTTCTCATAAACATGTTTAGCGAACACAGAGGCTAACTCATCTGGGAACTTGTATCTAGCACCAGATTTTTCGACAATGCCTTTACTTTCCGCAAATTCAAGAACACCATGCCACTTGCTTAATCCAGTCTTATAGTTAAGAAGAAGTTCTACCTGTGAATTTTCTTTACTCAGTCTAGACTTGTTCATCTTCACAGTAATTATATTGCCTGTAAAGTCTGTACCCTCTTTGACCTTTTTCTTAGAAAGAAAGGCAATGGTCGATGCAGCAAACTTAAGACCAGAACCACCACCCATGTCCTTCATAGGAACATAGGATCCTATGACCTGATACACATGGTTGGTGATCAACAAAGGAACCTTAGCACGGGCAAGCTTTAAGGTCAGAGTTCTAAAAGTTCCCTTAATGACTTGAGATTTAGTCATGTCTCGGGTGTCTTTGCCATCATGAGAGTCTTGCATCTCTTTCTTAGTTGACATCATACCCAAAGAATCGAGAACCATCATCATTGGAGGCATCTCCTCTTCTTTGGTCCCTGCCGTCATATATTTGTCCAGAAACTTCAAAGAATGAGTGCGAAAAGACTCAATAGTATCTGGTTCAGCTAGAATGACTCTATTTACGTCAATTCCCCTCTCCTCCATCATCTGCTTTGTTACTGCAGCCTCTGTATCGTAGTAAACAACACCTGATTTGGGATTGGCCTTCAAAAACTCTCTAACAGCAGACAACACAAAAAATGTCTTACCTGTTGCAGGATCTCCTGCAAAGGCAGTTACCTTGTTGTTTGGAACGCCACCATAAAGACTACCAGAAAGAACCGCATTCAACATTAGACAACCCGTGTCAATGTATCCGGTAAACTCAGCGGCACCTTCACCATCGGCCAAAATGCTGCTATCAACATCTTTCACTTCGTCAGCAAGATTTCTAAAAAAATTGCTCATAAAAAGCTCCTATAAAAATGGAAGTGTGTTTCTCTTTTCGTGTTCCCATCCTATAGCATTGAGGATGGCTTTCATAGGCTCAAGATAACCCTTTTCGAATTGTATCTTGTAATCCACGTACTTTTCAAGTCCAAATTCACTCGGCAATCCAGACGAACACGAAATCACGTTATCTTTAACCGGGTTAGGGAGTTTTAGATAACAAAATTTTACTTTATCAGCATCCTTTATTGGCTCATAAAGATTTGTTAGTCCATAATCTTCAATGGCTTTGTTGAAGATTAAAGATCCTCTTACCGCAATCGGTGTACCTTTCTTATATATTGTCGTATCATCTCTGTATCTTTTTACATTATTTGCTGTTCTGGGAAATGCGACTTCATCGAACGTGCGATTAAAATGATCCCTTTTAATTTTTGATATGAAATCTTGAACCTGATTTTCATCAGTATCCATAATTAATCTTATTGTATCCGTGATATACTGTCTGCAGATTGTAGGTGTAGATGACTTGATAGCTTCGATACCCATCATCTTGAGTTTCGGCGTATCATACACCTCGTTCTCATTAACATACATATTAAGAATGTAACGTTTCTTTGCTGTCCAAATACCCTTGTCAGCAATACATTCTCTTTTCATACTCATCTTTTGAGAATGCGCTCTAGTGTAGTCAGCCAACTCTTGATAAGCTTTTTCGATAAATGGTTGGATCTTTTGCTCACATACTTTGTCCAAGAAACGAACAATCTTCTGTTTTGGAACTTCAGATGTGTCACCGAAAGTAAGTTTAACCAATTTATCAAAAACAACATAAACAGAGTCAGTATCTGACGCAACAATGAAATCCTCATCGGTAGTCCCTACAACTTTATTCAGGTAATTGTTTAGTTTTTTCTGTATCCATCGAATAGCAAGCTGTCCAGACAAGGTAATCGACTCAGCATAACTATTATTAAACCACCGGAACCACTCGTTAGCCAAAGCTCCATAAGCAGAGTTCAATTGAATCTTTTTTGCCATCTGCATGTTGTGATAACGTGTGATCTCTAATTTATATTTTTCTTCGCCCGTCTCTTTATACTTTCTAGACGATTCTTTCATCATGTTCTTATATTTAACACGATCTTCATACATAGTTTCCATAAGCTCTGCCAAAAAGCCTTGTTTTTTCTTTGAAAAGACAAACCCAGAAGCAGCCATGCAGCAATCTGTTTCATCAAGGCTTTTTTGTATGGTTTCCATGCTTTTGCTTCGAGAAAGTATGCTATCCACAGTAACACTTTGACCGACATGACCTTTAAAGGTGTCGGGTGAAATGTTGTACTGCATGATCAAGTGTGGATACAGCGAATCAAGGTCAAAGGAACATACCCAATCATACATTCCCGGTTTAGGCTGCTTAACATATCCACCTTTAATCTTCTCACCTTTTTCAACATCCAAAGGTTTCCCCGGAACTACAATATTTTTCTTTATAAGATGATTGTGAATAATCACATCCCACATCTTTACGGATGTCAAAGAATCAGAAAAATTTACTTTTGCGTCATATGCAAGAGTGTACACCAACTCCAACAAACCAAGCTTTTCATCAAGCCTCTGAACAAGCTCAACATCTTTAATGTTGTATTCTATGAACTTTTGATGATCGTTTTTATGTAGAGCCAAAAGTGACCCATGCTCTGAGTAATCTACCTTTCTCTCACCAAGCTCGACATTAGCAATGGTGTCGAGTCTATAGTTCTCTTGTGCCTTGTAAGTAAATTTTTTATACAAAATGATGTAATCAAGGACAGTTAGACCCTTTATGTCTTTGAGCTTTTGTGTCTCTTCTCCAAACTTTCCACGTTTAGTGATAGTTTTGTCGAAGATGGTGTCCCAAGGTGACAATCTTTCAGCTATCGATTTACCAGCCACACGCTCAAATCTATTGATCATGTAAGGAACATCAAAGCCCTCAACGTTCCATCCCGTAACAACGTCGGGATTTATTACTCTCCAATCATTTACGAATTCAAGTATCAGAGAAAGTTCATCTTCACACTTTTTATACTGAACATCTTCTCTATGATTAGCATAATCACCTATACCGTAAGCGTAATAAGTCCCATCGTAATACATCGTTATTGCTGTTATGGGTTTTAAGGCTTCTTCAATGTCAGGAAACCCATCATCAGCAGCAATCTCAATATCAATATTTACAACACGAATATATTTGGAATCGTACCGAACATTGTTTTTGAACATATTGTTTATGAATGGATAGAGACCCAATTCCATTCCAAAATATTCACGATTTACTGTCTCTGTAATTTCTTGACGTGCCTTTTTAAGCTCAGCCCTGTCTTTAAAATTTACCTGTACAACACCACGGCCATCCATAGTCTTTAAAGTTGTATCAAAATTTTTTGGTGCTGCCTCATAGTGGGAATGTTTAATTCTATGCTTTTCCTCAAAAAGCTCACCGTTGTCATATCCACGAATATGAAAGTAATATCCAAGCGTATCGCACCGTGTGTAGAATTTCATAGCATTTCCTTCATTTACCGAATTTTACCACACACGCTTTCAACAAAAAAGCCCCCTTTCGGGGGCTTTAGTTTTTTACGACTCTATCTTATATTCTTTTGGTCGTTGTTCTTCAGGAATATTTTTGACAAGCTTGATCTCTAAAATACCTTGTCTTAACTTCACCGAATTTACCTCAACGTATTCTCCCAATGTGAATCTCTTTTCGAAATTCTTCATCGAAATGCCACGATGATGGTAGCTATAATCTATCTCACTACCTTCTTCTTTCTGTCTCTCGCCTTTTACAGTCAAGATTCTATTGGCAGCAGACCCATCATGAACAACCTTTAACTCACTCTCATCAAAGCCGGAAACAGCAAACTGAATAATGATATTTTGTTCGTCTGTTTCAATGATGTTGTAGGGTGGGTAACTTTGTTGTTGTGACGATAAATTTTCAAGGGTTTCTAATGTTTTTTCTAAACCAATGAAAAATGGTGAATTGTAATATACCTTGTTCATACGCTTTCTCCTTATATAAAGCAAAAAAGAACCATTGAACCCTTTCGGCATTCAATGGTTCTATTTATACAAAATGTAATTAGAGATCAAGGTATTCTTTTAGATCCTATATTATACTTCGGCACCAAGTCCCATTGCTCCTTCTCTTTGTAAGGAACAACTTTAATTTGGCTCATCGAAGCTACAGGATCTTTTGTCTTATCTGAATCTTTAACTTTCAGGAGATTCCATTCAGCAAGGAGATTTGCAATAGTATTGAGTCTGCCTGTGTCGTTTTCTTCCATATTGGAAGGTTTACCGTCCAAAGCAAACATCTGTTTGAAATGAACAATATAATACTTACCTTGTTTATGGAGAATGTGACAGGATTGGAAAAGCTTCTTTTCCTTCCTAGAGGATACACCTATCCTAGTAAGTGTCTCTCTAATTTTACGAAAGTCATCTTCACCTTCAAGATTAACCTCAACAAACGAATCAATAATATCTGCGTTCATACCCCACCTTCATCATACATTTCTTTCAGCACATCTAATTGTTCTTTCGACAACAGTTTCATTACCTGCTTTGTTTTATGCTGATTATATTTATATATTTTAGATACTAGCCTTTCATCTTCTGTGAAATTATTTTTAGGCCAAGGTGTAAACCTTTTTCTTTTCCTGACAGAATTAAAAAGATAAGAGTAATGTCTGTTATTTGGTATCTCAGGTCTCATGTTCATTTCGTTAGAGAACAAGATTGTATCAGGATACAAAGAGAAAGCCTTGTTTACAATGTAAGCATCATATTCTGACCCTGTTTCTTCAACAGGGTCATTTTCGACAGAAATATTTTTCACATAGTCGAAGAGCTTCACTTGAACATACACCCCGCCATAATCTCTGTTAAACACGCTGTCACGTTGATATCAGGGTTCGCCACAAAAGCTTGCTTGTACTGATAATCTGCAAGAATCAAAACAAGCTGTGCAATCGAAGCTTTCTCAAGGTAGTCAACAGACATTGTATAGATATTTGAGAACAGTGTGTCGGGATGAATGTCGTTGTTATGCGAAACCCACTTACGAACTTCCGTGAAGTTCTTTTCTTTTAGATATTTGAACAGTTGACTGTATGCTTCGTCAAAGGAACTAACGACATCTGCACTAAGCTCTCCTGTCGATGAATAATACTGAACCTCATTTAAGATTTTCCTGAAGTCTGGAAAGTGCTTTTCGAGAAGCAAAACTAGAGTCTTCTTGTCGTATTCTACACCTTCAGACTCAAGAATACTCTTAAGACCTTTGAAGAATTGACTTGCAATCTGTGGTTTTTCATCCTTTGAGATTTTAAACTCTACGTGAGAGCATCTTGACCTTAAAGGCTGTAAGATTTTGTTAACGTAGTTACAAGTTAGGATAAATCCACAGTTCTTTGAAAACTCTTCCATAAAGTTTCGGAGAGCAGGTTGTGTTGAGTTTGGATTAAGATAGTCAGCCTCGTCAAGTATGACATACTTCCTACCGCCTGTCATCGAAACTGCAGAAGCAAACTGTTTAATCTTCACCCTCAAAGTATCAATGTTCCCATCTAGGGAACCGTTGATCACAATATAATCACAACCCAACTCATCCAACATGGCTTTGGCAACTGTAGTTTTACCACAGCCAGAAGAACCAGAAAATATCAGGTTTGGTAGATTCCCTTTGTCTACAAACCTTTGCAGCTTCTCTTTGATACTTTCTGGTAAAACAACATCTTGCACTCTTTTGGGACGATATTTCTCAGCCCAAATACAATCATCAACAATCACACGTCACCTCGTACACTGACAGCATAAGTCACAGGAATCTGCTTTGCCTTGAAGACACCAAAGGGAGAATTAGGATCCAAACATACATCATAGTCCCCGTCCATAAGCTTTAAGCTATCAAACGAAAATGTAATAGGTCCGCTATTTTCTTGATCTGTCGTAGTGATAACTGTTGTCCAGTCGTCAATCGTGCCATTGTCCATATCAATTGCTCTGGCAATGATCTTGCCGTCAGTACACTCAAATTGAACTTCAGGCATATCCAAAAGAGCAGCAGCTTTACGTAAAACAACCACATCATTTTTAGTCATTGCAAAGTTCAATGACCCGGAAAAAGAAGTTACGTTAGTGGGATCCACTTTTTTGTGAATAATCATACTCTTATCAGCATACTGATAATTTACACTATGTTTTCCTGAACTAATCTCAACAGACTTGTCGCCAAAATCAAATTCAGGATCAGGCATCATGGAAACAATGTTAAGAAATCTTGACAATTCATAAATGCCAAAAGGCTTGTCAAAAAATTCATCTACCTCCACAAATGCAAAAACATTATTATAGGGAGATGTAGTCTGGATCAAAGACCCAGACTCCACGTAAACAGAAGGGTTGATAGTTGAAAAGTTTTTCAACACATCAAACGTTTCCTTATGTATTTTCATCACTTTTTCATCTTCTTAAGCTGGTTCATATCTGCTGTGGCAACAGCACCAATCTGCGCCAATGCTCCAAGACTACCACCAAAGATATATGAACCGCAATGCTTAAGTTCCATCCAAGGACACAGCCAGACTTTCATTCCAGCTTTACGTGTATTGTAACAAAACATATAATCTTCTGATAGGTATCTCTTAGATTCAGGATCAATAATACAATCAAAGTAAGCCATAATCTCTCTAGAACCATCGAAGTTTGCGGTTCTGACATGATCAGGCTTGTACTTATATTCGGGATAGATCTGGTCATACTTTTCAAATGTTTCACGACGAATCATCATAAAACCAGTACCAGCTTCACCAACTTCAACAGGCTCATTAACCGGAACAGCTTTTTGTCCTGCTACCGGATTAAAAACATAATCGCCCACAAACTGTTCAAGCGTATTTGGATCATCATCAGCTACACCTTGATCAACTGCCATCTTGATCTTTTCCCATGAGATGTTCTTTTTTGGATATGCTCCAGCAATAATGTCATATTCAGATTCTTCATCTTGCAAAGCCATAAGTGCAAGCACGTCTTTAGGATTAAATCCAATGTCCGAGTCAATAAACATAAGGTGCGAGAAACCAGATCTGATAAACTCATCAACACAATAGTTTCTAGCTCTTGTAATTAAAGACTCGTTGAAAAGGTAATAAAATCGAATCTCGATATTATATTTTGCACAAACAGCGGCTAAGTCTGCTGTAGATCTAGCAAACATGCCGTGACATTGACCACCATACATAGGTGTTGCTACAAACAGTTTCCTTTTCTGTAATTCCTCAATAGAAATTTCAGTTTTCATTATATACCTCGTTTTAAGTTAAACAGATTTTTCGCCATAATTGCCTTGGTACGTACCATTGCTTTCTGATTCAAGAATGAGATACTGACCAACTCTAGCACCTTTTTTAATTTTTGCTGTTCCTGATGTAACAACCATAAGAGCAACCATAGATCCTTTGTATCCAGTATCGTAAAGACCAGAACAAAGATAAACACCGTTTCTGATCAAAGAGGATCTGCTAATAACGACTCCTGCTTCAGATTCTCCTATTTCAACATTATTTTTCATAATGATCTTGTAAGATCCCGGCTGTAAGACATAAAACCCATCCGTCTGAACTGGCATCTTTGATGTGATTCTATGTTTCTTGTCAATTTCGTCCAAGACGAAATCAGACGACTCAATTTTCTCTACTTCTTCTAAACGAATATCTACAGCATTTGGCTGAACATCGCCTTTCTCTACGTTAGTAATTTTAGTAGAAGTAAATTGTGATTCAGGATGCAGAAGCATTTTTACTTTCCTCTTCAAAAGTGTATATCATCAATATAATATAATGTATTGCTTTTAACAGATCTTTTTTGTTTTTACCATCTTTTTTTCCATATCTAAGCAAATATTTTAAAGAATTATCTCTAGCAGTCATTTCAAGTGTACCTAGAGCTTCCCAAACATCAACAGCTTGCATATCGGTTTTCTTGCTTTTGTAATGCTGGCTATATGTTGACTCAATATACTCTTCAATCTCGAATAGAATTTCATTTTCTTTGTATTTGAATTTAGTCATTTTTGGCCCGACATCTTCTTTCTGTTCTTAAGAGCTTGCTGTCTATGATAAGACGTAGCCTTATTGTAGAACACCTGACCGTTGATGTTGTCAATATGATGAAGAAGATTTCTTGCAGTCAAACCTACAAATTTTTCTACGTTAAATTCACCATTGATGTCCTGAAATCTAACTCTGACGCCAGAAGGTCTTTTAATCTTACAAACAACATCACTTCTAGTTATATCGGTTTCATCCAAATATATATCCTCACCAAATGTAGTCGTAATAACAGGATTGAACATTGCAAAGATTGGATCTGTATCTAAAACAATAACTCTAGAATTTAAACCAATTTCATTCGCAGACAAAGCCAGTATTTTATGTTTTCTTATAACACCGATCATGTCGGTAGCTAGTTGTTTAGGATTTTCAACAGGATTTTTAAAATCAAATGGGTCTAACTTAGTTGTTAGAATATCATCTTTAGAATCAACAAGCTCTCTATCTTCCATTATGCTACCTTACTAAAACCTTTCACTTTTTCAAACTTTAAAACATTGTCAAAGGAATCATGTAATTGATCCCCTTTATGGCTAATGATGACGATGTTAGACATGTCATCCGTTTCATTGATTAGTTTCATAAAATCATCCGTTCCTCCCGAATCAAGAGAGGAGTCAAACACTTCATCCATGATCAAAATATTTGTGGAAACACTATTCTTGAGTTTAGCAATCTTTCTCCACGTAAACAGGAGAGCAAGATCAATTCTAAACTTCTCTCCCTCGGAAAAAGAATCATAGCTAAATACATCCCTATGTCTGGACAAAATCTTCTCTGAGAAGCTTTCATCAAGCTCAAAACTGACAAAAAAGTCCATAGCTTGTAAATACTTGTTGATAAGAGAATTCATAATGGGAACATATTGTTTTACGATCTTGGATTTAATTCCACTATCTTTCAACAACGACACAGCAACCTCAAGAATGCTGGCCTCTTCCTTTAAGACAAGATATTCTTTTTTCAATTTTTTTAATTCGCCTTCAAGCTTAAGAAGCTCACTATCGTCCTGATCTTGTTTACGCTCTTTATTGAGTTTATCGATTTCACGAACAATGTCAGAGACATAATTATTGTTCATTCTTATCTCATTATTTTTCTCAGACAACTCAATATTTTTTTGAGTCATCTCTTCAAGAATGTTTGAGATTTTATCGATTCTAGAACTGATCTTCTGATTTTTTTCTGAAAGAGAATTCAGACCTTCTTCATAATCAGATATTTTTTTAGATTTTGATACCTTAATTTCATCTCTGAAAGTGTCGTTGATGTCTTGATGACACGTCGGACATTGATCATTTTTTTCGTAGAATTCTATATCTTTTTTGATCTTACTAATTTTTTGTTTGATTCCATATTCGATCTTTTGGATCTCATTTATCTTTTGTGTAAGATCTTTATTCTGCCTTTTGACATCATTAAAATTAGAAACGTGCTCGACAAGAACATTAACTTCTTTCTGAGCGTCTTCTATTTTTGATTTAGTTTGATTTATTTTTTTGTTGTAGTTGGCTATAATTTCCTCAGTGTTACGATTAAGTTTTTTCTGAGTTTCTTTAAACATCCTGATACTTTCCTCCTTTAGACTTCTTTTGTCAGTATTTTGGGAAAGCTTGGTCTTTAAAGAAGATATTTCATCTTTGACCAAATTGCTCATAGATGAAAAAATCTTAATATCTAAAATGTCTTCTATTACCTCTCTTCGGGAAGTTGTGTTCAATTGCATAAAGGGAACAAAGGATGCTGATCCCACAATAACTACCTGACAGAAAGACTTGTAGTTTAGTTTAAGTATATTCTTTTCAAGAACCTCTTGGTAATCCTTGTTTGCTGCATCTTGACTCAACAGTTCACCGTTCTTGTGGATCTCGAACACATTGGGCTTTATGCCTCTTGTTATCTTGTATTTATTTCCACCAGTCTCTAATTCTAACTCGACAAGACAATTTTTCTTGTTGATAGAATTTATGAGTTGAGGCTTGTTAATTTTTCTAAACGGCTTGTTATACAAACAAAATGTCAAAGCATCTAGAATAGTAGACTTGCCAGACCCATTGTCACCAATGATCAGTCTGGTTTTGTGATCTGCTAAATCTACTTCGGTAAAAACGTTTCCTGTAGACAGGAAATTCATCCAACGAATTTTCTCAAACTTAATGTACATTATTCTGCATTCATTGCCTTGTAGTAGATGTCGTGAATCTTGTTTTTGAGTTTATCAAGATCCACGTCAGTTTCAATCATGTCAACATATCTATCCATGATCTCTCTGGTGTTTTCAATATTGTCTAAATCTACATCCGAACTTCTCTCTTGGTAGATCATTGTCTCATCGACAATCTTAACCTCAAGAGGAGAAAAAGACTCTAGTTCACCGATGAAGCTGTCAAACTGTTCAACGTCAACCTTTTCCTTAACAACAACACGAACATAGTGGTCTTTTACGTCTGCCTCTTTAGCAGACTTCTTGTACTTTCCAGAACCGTCTACAACGTACTTCGTGTAGATGTCGTATGGATTCTCAACAAAAGTCAGTTCCAATGTCTCTGTGTCCAAAACATGAAACCCTTTGACATAACCATAGTCAGACCAATTCATCTGGTACGGACAACCAAGATAGTATATTCCGTTGCTGTCCGATCTGTGATGAAAATGTCCAGATAAAGTTTTTTCAAACTTTTTGAAAACAGAGGCACTCAGACCTTCTTTGCTGAGTTGTCCCGGATGCATCGTAAATCCTTCGATTTCAAGATGACCGATACACAAACGAGACTCAGAAAGCTTCAACATATCCATGCTTTGTTTGTGGTTGTCGTTACAAATCCAAGGAAGATACAGAGCCGTAACACCAAAAAGATCTACTTCCTCTGGGTCTTTGTAGAAGTTAATATTATTATAACGTCTGACAACTTCGTCAATAGCATTGATCTGATTAGTATTCTTGTAGAATGTGTCATGATTGCCAACAATAATATCCATCTCCATACCCATTTCTTCTAGAGGCTGAAGAAATGTCTTCCTGAGATTATGTGCTGTCAGAAAGTTGATATACTTTCTACGATCAACAACATCTCCAAGATGCACAACCTTGTCTATTTTGTTTTTCTTTAGGTAAGGAAAAAATACCTTATCAAAAAATTTTTCAAAATAGTTGTAGTAGTTAACATTATCATTTCTAACACCATAATGTGTATCGGCAATCAAAACAATCTTAGCCATTCTTTTCGTCGTGCTTCTTCTCTAGCTCGTCCATGTAATCATTTTGTATATACGTATCTGCATACGGAAGCGTGGCCTTGTCAGAAAGTGAGTAGTCCACAAGCTCCTGATTTACGTATTTGTAATCATAGTACTTTTTCTTAATAAGGAGAAGCTTTTTCTCTTTCTCGATCTTCCTAATAAACGCATTCCAGATGATCTGTGTGAAATAAGCAAAAGGATTGCTTCCCTTAGCAGGATCAAACTTCATAACGGCTTCGAACGCATTTTCAATACCATCACCAATCATGTCCTCTTTAAAAATATACCCAGAGTAATTTGGTTTGGTGGCCAATCGAGTTGCAATTGTCTGTAAACAAATAGCAATGTCGTTAGAAATAATCGGTCTTTCTTCACCGAGCTTATCAGCATCATAACACTCTTTCTGATGCTCGACTAGCCTGAGATAAAACGTCTTATTGTCGATGTAATTTACTGGTGTTTTCTTTTTCATATATCAAACTCATAAACTTTAAAATTAAATTTTTCCTCAGTATATATCTTTAGACGTGCTTTGAAATGAAGATAAGTATAATTCTCTTTTTTCTTATACTTGATATCATCAGAGATGTCGTAAATGACAGCTTTGTTTTTAATAGAAGATTTTCTGAGACCCCTACCAATCGACTGAAGATTCCTGATTCTGGATTTAGACGGAGACGCAAAAACAACATTATGTAAATTTTTAATGTTCACTCCGGTACTGAATACGCCATAAGACGCCACAATAATTACATCATCATTGTTCTCCGCATACTTTCTAACATACTCCCGGTCTTCTGCTTTAGTCTTCCCGTCTACGTAAAAAACGTCCCTACCTCTATCCTTCAAAAGATCGAATAACGTCTTACCTTGCTTGTCTACCATCTGGAAAAGAACAAGAGTGTTGCCTTTGCTTGACAGTGCTAAATTTCTTATAAATTTATTTCTCTTGTCGTTAGAACAAAGGTAGTCGATCTCCTGTTGGTAAGTCACACCTTTCATAAACTTTCTAACTTCATCAGAGTGGCTTAAACAAACGCACTTTATCTTCATGTCGGCTAGGTGGTTCGCATCCATCAACTCCTTGGTGGTTGTAACTTTCCTAACAGCACCAAAAAGTCCTTCTAAAAC
>Ga0181395_1000144_pt1 | contig 28195 bp, 19 predicted proteins | sample 18SPOviralmetaG_FD_130124 | JGI IMG/M metagenome (GOLD analysis project Ga0181395, IMG submission 130124) | Marine viral communities from the oligotrophic San Pedro Time Series (SPOT) site, San Pedro Channel, CA, USA - 18 SPOT_SRF_2010-12-16 | ecosystem: Environmental > Aquatic > Marine > Strait...
ATACCCGAGTCATTCGCATTGCTTGTAGCACCCGAGTTAAGTTCGAAAAGATTGTCCGTAACAACTGAGTTGGTCGCATTGAGCGTTGTGGTTGTTCCGTTGACTGTGAGGTTTGCACCAATAGTGACCGTCGAACCATCATCACTAATTGAACTATTAGTAACTGTATTAGAATCGCTCCATTTGGTTAGAGTGTTTGCGTTTCCAGATCCATCAACCAGTGTGGATCCCCAAACCCGAGAATCGATTTCGTCTGTGACAACACTTGATCCATTGTAAACCAAAACGGTATTATCTGTTCCGGCTGCGACATTCGCCAAGACAATTGTAGCGGCATTGATCGTTACGGAATCACCACTGGCATCTCCCAGAGTCGAATTTCCGGATATACTTAAAGTATCAAATGAACCTGTGCCAGTTACGTCTATACCTGTGGAGGTGGTAGCTAGTTTGACTGAACCTGCGTGATACAACTCAACTTCGGCATTTTGTTTTGCAACTAATGCGTTAACACCACTTGAGGTTGTTTGTATTCTAAAATCACCAGTAATTTCTCGCAACCTTGCATGGCTACCATCGTGGTAAATCTGTAGGTCATCACCATCACCGAACGTAGCCTTGTCGTTGTCGCCCAATGCAATGCCGCCGTTGGCTGTGATTTCTCCAGCAACAGTCAAAGTAGATGCCATATCTACTGCACCATCTATATCTACGGCATCTAAGTTAGTAGTGCCATCTATGTCTATATCCCCAGATATGTCTAAAGAACCAAATGAGCCAACACCTGTAGTAGTTATTGCAGAAGATCCGTTATTAATAGAACCAAATCCAGAAGTTATTGAACCAGAATTTAGAGCCCCTGTCGTTACTATATCTCCGCCGCCTGCAATGGGACTGAAGATAGACGCTATCGCAGTGCCACCAATAGTGATCGCATCTGCCTCTAAAGTTCCATCAAAGTCTCCGTCTACTGCATCAATGTTACCTTTAAAAATTGTCGCACTAACTGTTCCCGTACTTGGATTATAGGAAAAATTACTTTCCATCTCCAAACCAACATTACCTGTAGTTGAGGTCGCACCTTCGACAAAAGTAATTAAATTTTCTTCATCGGTACTCGGCGAGTTGTCAGTTACTAAAACATGTGCAGAATTAGTTGCATTTGTAACAGTTGTACCTGCAATGACCGTGGCTAAGGCTGTACCATTAACCGTTATTGCATCAGCTTCTAAAGTACCATCGATGTCTGCATTACCCGATATGTCTAGCGAACCACCATCGATTTCTCCAGATGCAGTGATTGCATTATCTTTTATCAGAACACCATCAATCGTTACACCAGATCCAGAAGTGGTTTCTGCAATCGTGTCGGTTGTGATAGACTGACCAGCAGTAACAACAAGATTGGTAGATCCAGTCGTATTACCCGCAGTAAGAATCTCTGCTAGATTATCCGCAGCTGCATTATCAACATACGCAGTAGTCGCGACTTTAGTTGAATTATCACTGGCACTTTGAGTGGTTGCAGTGACTCCGTTGGCCAATGCACCAGAAAGAGATGTGACTGCGACCTGACCACCAGATCCGTATATAACAGCCTTTGAGTTTACTACGGTGTTTGCCGTAGACCCATCTAAGAGATTGAGTTCCGCAGCGGTTGATGATACTGATGTCCCGTTGATCGATAACGCATCTGTTTCTAAAGTACCGTCGATGTCTGCATCACCACTAACATCAAGACTACCTGCATCAAGTTCACCTGTAAGAGTAACGTTTCTAAAACTAGCTATATCTTTGTTACTATCTACAATTACCGCCTTACTCGCAGTTACGGTTCCGGCGGTTGGAGTAAGAAGAGTGATGTCACCCGTCGAAGATGCCGCAAAGTGGTCTATGGAATTCGATGATGTCTTATAGTAAAGTTTACCATCTGCATAGTTGATCGCTAACTCTCCAAAGTCAATATCTGACGTGCTAGGAGCGTTTGATGAAACCGATGACTTCTTAAGGCGTATAGATGTTCCCATAGATAAAAATCTTTCTCTGTGGTCTATTGAGACCGAGTTTTAGGCCATATTGATGACCTTTCTGACTGTATTTATACTAGAAAGTTCCCCCGTCAAGAACACTTGAAAATGCGGGAACTCCAGTTGAAAGTTGTACAAGAACCTTTCCGCTTAAGTTGTCTGCGGGAGATCCATCGGCATTATCGGTCGTCGCAACAAATCCAGTTGTGTTTGCGGCAGTTTGATAAACCAGTTGATTCGATGCACCACCATTGATGTTTGTTGCTCTACCCGCAAAGATCGTACTAGTAAGTGTTCCGGTGCTTGGATTGTATGTAAATCCGGTATCAGTTTCAATCCCCTGTGTGCCTGTTGCACCATCAACAAAGGTAGGAAATACTGTTTCGTCCGTAGAATTGTTTGCGGTAGCAGTTACGTTTGTTCCTACTGTTGCACTATCCGCATTACCTGTTACATTCCCCGTAAGGTTTCCTTCGAATGTTCCGGCCTTAAATTTTTCTGATCCAATTGACCACTCATCCTCGGACTCATCCCAGATTAAAGTTTTATTAGCTGAAGTTCCTCTTTCAATCTCGATACCACCATCCTGTGAAGGTGTACCAGCTTCATCACTGTTCAACGTGATGATCGAGTCTCCAACATTGACAACATTTGAATTGACTGTTGTGGTCGATCCGTTTACGATCAGATTACCAGTGATGTAAACATTACCTCCTGCTTCTGGACTGGAATCCGTATAAGGAGAATCAAACGGAGCAGGATCTAAGATGAGATCACCATTCGCACGAATCGTAGATGTCTCCGGAGAATCAGAAGATTTAATTGTGATCGTTCCTGCACCATCGTCAAAAATCGATCCATTGACAAACTGAGTATTACTATCATCCCATCTTGGAACGTATGTGTTAGTAAGATTAGTTGAATTTTTTAGAGAAACTGTGTGGGCAATACCTTCACCAGATGTCGCACCCGTTGATGCAATACCCTCTCCGGCAGTAACTGTTCCTACATAGTTTCCGGTTGTATCTGTTCCAAGAGCAACACTATTCGCTTGAATCGTTGCAGTACCATTTGTTGCAATTGCAATATCCCCACTTACAGATACATTTTTAAATTGACCCGAACCATCATGAACCAATATTTGTGCAGAGGAAGCAGATGCGATGGTAACATCCGTAAGAGAAGTGAGAGCCTGAGTTTCACTATTCAGATAAGTCTTAAGATTAGTACCCGTTACCTTCTTAATACGATTATCACTATCATCATAGAAAGTAAAGAGATCAGCGTCAGCAGGAGTTGCGGCAGTCGCACCAGCAGGATACACACCGACCGCACGAGCAACGACATCCGATCCTACTGTTTCACCAACAAAAAGGTTGTGACTAGAGAAAGAATATGCTAACTCACTCTTTGCAAGATCATTGTTCGCTGGAGCATTATTGCTATCGCTATGTTTTATTCGAATTATTGTTCCGGCCATTTGTTAAAATCCTCCACAAAGTATAGTCAAATTAGAATTGTTTAAAGACGTTGTTGCTTCAAACTTGTTTGATGTTCCATTAAACTGTAACAGCGATCCATCACTTGCACCACTATCGGGTACATCAACATCTGTCAGGTTCGCTATTGAATTTACTGAACCCACACCAATAACTGTTGCTCGAACTGGTATGCTCGAACTTGTTTTTGCCGTAGTGGTGCTTGAACTGATTTTTCCTTTAATAGCCATTACCCGAAGCCTGGACTGTAATCATCCGGTTGTGTTACTCTTGGTGTTACTGTTACTTGTCCTTCAACAACTCTTGTTACCACTCCGGCAGCACTTATCACCTCAACATCGTAAACATATCTTCCTGCTTTCAATGCACCTGTTTGTGTGCGAGAAAGCGCTATGGTAAATTTACCACCTGTTGCATCGGTGATCGTTGTTGTAAAATTTGTTGCGGTAGATGCAGAATATGACTTTCGTACTTGTCCACGACAAGTGTAACCTGTAATATTAACCGCATCATCATTAGAATCTTCAACTGTCACTGTCGAGGTAAAATTAGATCCTTGATCAATAAATAAATTTGCAAATACCGCCATATCGTCTATTTATAACATTATATCGTTACAGTCCAACCCAAACTTTCAAGATTTGATTTAAACCCTAAACTATAAGAATCTCCGGGCGAGTTGTCACTCAAAATGTCCGGACTATCTAGTGTATTGTAATAATTTCCACTTACATTGATTGTCCTTCCTTGACCTGCAACACTGGTTTGAGGTGAGTCTAAATGGAAGGTTTGATTGAAAGCCTTTAGAATCAACTTAATTGTATTCAATGTCAATGAATTGTTTGACACGTCGAAGTGTATAATGGATGACGGAACCTGAAAATTTATGTCAATTCCAACCAGACCATTACCCGAAACATCGAAGTGAGTAAGATTTGTACACCCTTCAAGATTTGGAACATTTCCAAAGAGAACAGATTTTCTTCCATACTGATTAACAGCATAAGAGTTGGGTGAGTTATAAAGGTCTGTCCTTTGAGCAATGAACTTCTCGATTACAGTATTTCCCTGCAAAGCTGGTATTGCTCCACTAATAAGGTTTCCAGAAATATCGATGAACTTTGTCGTGCCTGGAATCCTTTCAAGTTGTCCAAAGAAATCATTATCAGTAATAATAAATTCTTCCATCACCGAATCAAACGGAAATCTTGTAAGATGTTTACTGATTGAGTTACCCGAGAGATTGACGTAAGTAAGATCCTTATTCGTAACATCTCCGGTTAGAGAAGTTAAACCAAACTGAGAAAAATTCAATGAAGTCAGATTGGTAAACTTTCGAATGTCAGCACTTCCTCCAATATCCTGATTTGTAGTTGCCGCAACTGTACCAACAGTTGTTCCGGTTGCATCTAATGGAGAATTTAAAGGAGAAGCAAAATCTCCCTTAGACCAAACTACATCGGTAGGATGACCAGCTGCACTCGTTGGATGTTCAATAAAGAAAACTGTAAAGGGACTTGCTGCATCTCTTAAAACCCACCGCGATTTATCGTCTATATCATCATGTGGTGAGGCATCAAAAGACCCCGCAATGTAAACAATTTCGCGAGTAGAACCTAATTTCCAAGTTTTATCTGTGGTTTTTAGATACGCTCCATTGCAACTATTACTAAATCCCGAGAGTGTTAAATTAACATCAACGTCGAGATTTGTAATATCAAAGGCATTTGTTAAAGATACGGAAGGCATGAATTATGATTCTAATGCTGCTACTCGTGATTCAAGTGATTCAATTTTAGTGATTGCTTCCTGCAGGGCCGCAGTTAAAAGAGGTACTAACTTGGATTGATCAATCGCCTGATATGATGGGTTTCCATTACTATCAGTCGCATCCTTGGCTCCAGTAATCGCTTCTGGAACAACACTAGAAACTTCATGAGCAATAAATCCATCAACAGTTGTACCAGAATCAACAATAAAATTAAATCTTTTTGGAGATAGTTGTTTGACTCTTGTTATACCATCTGAGATCCCAACAAGGTTCTCCTTCAAACGATAGTCTGAAGATGTATTGAATGCAGTTGCGGATGTTGTGATACTGATTGAACCAACCTCTTTAGCAACATCTTGTCCTCCAAGTGTTCCATTCGCCTGATCGGTATCGTTAAAGGTTATAACCTTGTCGGTTGAACTGGTTCCAACTGCCGTACCTAAATTTAGAGGACAGTTATCTTTCCGAGCAATATGTAATGAATTTCCGTTCGAGGCAGTGGAGGCCACTTCACTTTGCAATCCAAAAGTATTTTGCATAAGGCCTGGAAAGAATCCAGCGTCTCCGGAAACATTATGACTAATAGTGCCATCAAAGGTAGCAACTCCGGTTACTCGAGCAGTTCCATTTACATCTAAGGAGTGAGAAGGTGTGGAATCATTTATACCAACACGATCTGCTGATACATCTACGAAGAGTGTGTCAGTATCAAATGCAGCGTCACCTGAGGCGCTAAAGGTTGAGAAAGATCCAACACCGCTGAAAGTTCCAGCCGTAAGAGTATTTGTGCTTGGATTATAGCTTAATGCAGTATCTGTTTCAATTCCCTGAGTCCCCGTTGCACCATCTACAAAGGTAGGAAATACTGTTTCGTTTGTGGTGTTATTGGCAGATGCTGTAATGTTTGTCGCATTTGTCGCATTTGTTGCATTTGTTGCGTTTGTAACTGTTGTTCCCGCAATAACTGTATTAAGAGCAGTTCCTGCAACTGTTATTGCATCAGCTTCTAACGTGCCGTCAATGTCTGCGTTTCCAGATACATCTAAAGATCCTGCGTCCAACTCTCCTGTAAGAGTTATGTTGCGGAAACTACCTATATCCTTGTTACTGTCTACAACTACAGCCCTACTAGCAGTAATCGTTCCGGCAGTAACACCCAAGACAGTTAAATCATTATCAAATTTAGATAATCCTATCTCTGCAAATCTTTTTCTTTTTTGAACACTATCATCAAGAAGAACAATCTCATCAGCAGAACCGTCAACAGCACCTGTCATGTCAGTCAATTCACTCAAATCAACATTCAGTGTGACTGATCCCGAAGTTCCACCACCATCTAAAAGATTACCGGCAGTTACTCCTGTAATATCTCCGCTGGTGGATGTAAATCCAGAATCATTATTGAATGCAGAAAGGGGAATCTCTGATATAAGTTTTCTTCTATCTGCACCGTTGTCTAATAGGATAAGTTCGTCTTCTGATGCATTGACAGCCGCTGTCATGTCTGTCAACTCTGACATATCGAGGGTAAGAGTTACTCCTCCACTTGATCCGCCACCAGACAAACCAACTCCGGCAGTCACTCCCGTGATATCACCAGTATTACTTGTAAATCCTGAGTCATTGTTAAATGCAGAAAGTTTGATTTCTGAAGCAGCCTTTCGACTTTCGGTTGAACCATCCTGAAGTATAAATTCTGTTGTACCAGAGATGTCTCCAGTCATATCTGTGAGTTCAGAAAAATCTAATGCAAGAGAAACTGCACCACTTGTTCCTCCTCCGGATAAACCAACTCCGGCTGCTACAGATTCTATGTCTCCGTCTACAGAAGTGAGGTATCCCTTACCCTCAACAAAGTTTATTACAGCAGCTGCAGTTAGAACAGATGTGTCATTATCACCAATAGATCCACCAGTTCCACCGACTTCGGATGCAGTTTGAACTGCTGAACCTGCAAAGTTTGCAACTGTAAGAGTTGAAACACCACCTGGCGCTAATTGGTTCTGTACAAAATCAAAGACTGCATCACATGTTGGAATCTTCTCATCGTTTTCGGGCATACTAGAGCCCGGAGAATCGACCGCACTAAAGATCGCAGTTCCTGCAAGTGCTGAGGCGTTAAGAGTGAGTGTACCACCTATGGTTGGTGAAGTAAGCGTTTTGTTTGTAAGAGTCTTTGTAGTACCACTGAAGAAAGTATCCAAATCAGTTACGGCAACTTGTTTCATTGTGCCTGCATCATTGTATACGACTCTATCCGCATCGGCAACTGTTGTTCCTGTCGCAGATGTATTACCATCAATAATGTTGATCTCGGCCGTAGTTACTGTGGCACCATCAAGTTTATTGAGCTCCGCGGCGGAAGAAGTTACAAGTGTTCCTCCAAGTTTCAAACCATTGGAACCATCGTGACTTGCAATATCTAAATCGTGTGTACCGTCACTGAAAGTTGTGTCACCCGTGATAGTAGGAGTATTAAGAACTGGACTTGTGAGCGTCTTGTTTGTAAGAGTCTTTGTGGTGGCACTGAAGTGAGTATCCAAGGTAGACAATGCAACCTGTTTCATCGTACCACCGTCATTATACACAACCCTATCTGCATCAGCTGGAGTTATCGATGAGGCGGAAGTGCCACCATCAATAATGTTGATCTCGGCCGTAGTTACTGTGGCACCATCAAGTTTGTTGAGTTCTGCCGCAGACGATGAAACAAGAGTACCCGCTAACTTCAAACCATTCGATCCGTCATGACTTGCAATATTGAAGTCAAAGGCACCATCACTGAAAGTAGTATTTCCTGTGATTGTCGGTGTAGTGATAGCCGGACTCGTGAGAGTCTTGTTAGTGAAAGTAACCGTTGCAGTATCGATTCCATCCAAGGTTTGAACCGCAGTTGATAGATCAGTAAGATCATCCGCAAGAAGATTGGTAAACTGTCTCCACTCGTCAAAAGTGTTAGCCTTGGTGACATAAGTCCGATCAAGGGGCGAATTTAGTTGCGGAGGAGAATCTAGTGTGTAAGTAACAGATGAATATGATGCGATTGCCATGATTCTATTTATCTAGTTTTGTTATAAGTGTCATAACGAGATCCTTTAATTCCTTTACTTCGTCAGTAAGATTATCAATCTGTTGCATTTTGGATCTTCGCTGTTTTGCTGCTTTATAGTCTTCATCACTTACATTGATAATTGCTCGTGAATGATTGTCTCGTCTTAAATTAACTTCTCCTTCTACTCGTATCATCTTATATCGATGCGATTGCTCGAAGATCGTTTATGATCGGAGTTTTCGCTGCGTTAGTAGATGTCATGACGATCTTCAATTGGAACTGAGAGAAATCGTTTGTTGGATCGATTTCATATTCAATCTCTTGAAGTGTATTTTCGTCAGCAGTTTCTGAAATTGGAACAGAAGGAACAAGTGTGTATGGTGCGTCATTCAAATCAAGAGTTTGAGGACTTCCCACTTCATCATCGAATCTTGCGTATACCTCAATGTTGGCAACCTCAGGCCTGAAAGCACCGATGTAAACATTAAGTTTATCAGCAGGATTGTTGAGAACAACCTTCTTGGTGATATATCTCGCAGTTGCATTTCCATGTGCCGCATTGGTTTCATTTGTAACATCATTATTAATAATGTTTCCATTACAAACCAAACAGATCCGATCAAAATCGATAAGAGGTGAGAGATACTCATCATTAGTAGTCAGATTAGCTTCCAACTTAATATCTGAGGCAGAAGAAACTGAAACTGTTGAAGGTAGATACATGTGTGATCCATCAGGTTTCAGATCATATCGTCTTCCTCCAACCACTAACTTGTACTCAATTGAAGTTCTTGGAAGAATCAACTGACCTGGCGAGAACTGAACGGAATCAACATTGAATGGGCCATTCTTTATAATTGACTGGAAGTTCCCTGTTCCTGTTTCCGTAACTGTACCTGGCCCGACTGCTCTTGTTCGAGTCGTTTCTGTTGAACTCAAGAATGTGTGTGCATTTAACTTGAACTTGATATCCCTAGTTTGCACCGGAGTCCATGTCGAGGCATTTGCACTTCGGAAGGCAACTCCAAGATAAGGATCACGAGATATTCTTTCACCTGTCAGAACATCAGTATTGTCTATTTCTGACAACCAGATTCGATAATCTGCACTTGAAGATCTTACGATAAATGCATATTCACGATCCGCTTCCAGATAAACCGGAGAGTGGAAAGCAAAGTTTGTTGCAGTCGATGCATCTGTACTTGTCGTTACTGAAGAAGATGGAATTGTCTTTACACCATGTTTTACCAACCTTTGAGTTGGGAATCCATTCTCCACTTCAACGATCTGAATAGTGACCGGAACATCATCGTTTTTAGCCTGAAAGAAGATGTCGATTGACTTAATCAAAGCACCCTGTGGAATACCAACATCAGACAACTGAAAGGACTGTGCCAAAGGATCTTCTCTACAGAACTCAAAAGGAGACCAGTTTCCAGTCGCGTAAGTTGATGGATTAGCTGCTTGATTTGGATCTCCTACAAGAAACCTTACATCACCATCAAAAGGTTCAAAGAGAGCATCATCAATCGAAACCGATACTCGATGTTCAGGATTATTCGTCAATTTCAACAAGAAGAGATCTGCCTCATCCGTTTCAGAATCAACACGAGCCTTGAATGTGATAGAAGCTGTATTGCTCTGAACTGTGAAGTTTCCTGTGAGAGAAGTACCAGTTGCACCAGACAAGTCACTGGTTGTAACACCTGTGATAGTGTATGGAACATTTGTGCCATTCGCTACATTTTCGGTAGTCAGTGTAACCGTAAAGGATTCACCTTCCTCAACGTTGAACTTGTCGGTTGCAAGAGCATATTGTGGAACACCATCAGGTGTGTTAGGAGTAAACTCTACTGGATAGTTTGTATTATCTGGATCAGATACCTCTGGAAGACGAGTTTCGTTAAGATTGCAGTCTTCAAGATCAAAGCCGGGACTTACAACATATTTTGCTCTCGCTCGTGTTGTAACCAAAGGATCATTAACTCCATTGTTTGTGTCACTAAGAGTAAAGATTCTTTGACCAGTTGCAAAACGAGATTCTGTATTATTAGGAATAATGAAGTATCCTTGAATTGTTCCATTTGCATCTGTCGTAAGATCACGACGAGAATCACTGACCAATGCAAATGATTCAGATGCGTTCTTATCATAGAAATCTACTCTTGCAGCCGAAAGGACTTTTCGATTGAGAAAATCTTCGAAATTACCACTCGCAAGTGTTGTAGCATAACCCGTAACATTTGTTTCGTCAAAGTATGCGTAGAGTCGAGTGTTGGGTTTCATACCCATCGCCTTGAAGTAGACTCTGCGTGAACGGATGAATGGTATTAGAGTTGTTTCAACAAGTTTACCATCTTCCCTTTCAGTTATGATATTACCTGAAGTTTTCTCGCGAATAGCATCTTTCGAAGTAGTAACTCGAACCGAAGCATCATTTGAATCTCCGCTTCGTTTTTCTCTTACTCGATCCGTTTCGGTCTGAGTAATATAATCTGCTGGAGTTGTACTTCCGGCTCGTTGTGCCTTATTGTATTTTTCGGATCTTGCAAGAACTCCTCCAAGATACCAACCCATCCAATTGACTTGAGCAACATTCCAAACGGATCCGTTTGTTTTTTCCTTGTCACTACCCTGTTCAATATTATCGTAATTGCCATCAGGATTGTTTGTCAAGTCTGGCCTTCTATTCACTTCGTACCAAGAGTCACCACAAGGAGAGAGTTGAAGAGTTCCTCGATAGTTACTTGTTCCATAAGGAATAACAGACTCGTGAACTGCGGCAAACTTTTGATCGATGATTGTTTCAGTAGCTACAGTTGGTAGTCGAACAAAATTATCATCACTAGTGCCATCAACTCTTACTTCGACATCGTTGATATCGAAAGATGGGTGAAGTTGACCCTTAAGATAGTCGATAGAACACTTGTAGCCGGGATCTGTTACAGCCCCGCGATTATGTCCTGTGAAACTATCAACAAGAATACCATTCTTAAATCTTTCACCTGATCCATCAAAGATCTTTTTATCTTTTGCTTCTTGTTCAAGCAAGGAAAGTGAAGTGTAGTATTCAATATTCTTAATTCTCTTCTCAAGGTTTCCGATATCACGCATTGTGTATCGACGATGATCAAAATATTCTGTATCAATCGCCTTTGCATCAAAAGTAAAGGCTGGAAGAAATAGATTGTAGAGAAGAAGAGAACCCTTTGGTAGTTCAGGAAGAGTAGGTTCTAAAGAAGATACTCCCTTGTTGATAAGAAATTCTCCACGACGAGTCAAAATCAATTGATCGTACCTTGGTAGAAAGTAGTCAAGCTTGAGATTGATTTGTGTGTTAGGATCAAGTTCCGATCCATTTGTTCCTCGAAAATCGAGAACATCGGATAGACGATTTCCCTTATAAACCGGAATCTTAGCATAATCGAATGTCGTAGGATAAGACTCACGAGTGAAATAAGTACCGGATCCACTGTGTGTAAAGTGAGTGAAACTGATTGTTACGTTTCCGGTAAGACCATCGCCAACATAAGTCAACGTTCCGTTCTGATAAGAATCATCTCTTTGTCCATTGTCTAAAACGAAATCGGAAAGTTTGATAGTCTGTTCTGGACTGTTGTCATCTCCTGCAACGATAGATGTTATTTCTACGATATCGCTTACTCCAAGTTGAATAACTTCTCCGGTTGATAGTCCTTTAGGAGAGGGAGCATTAGTGACTGATGCAGATACTAATGTTTTTGTTGAAAGGGTAAGTTTGGTTCTTACTGATGCGATAGCAGAAATACTTCCGACCGCGGCCGATGTCGCAGAACTTAGTGTTAATGTGACTTCTGTAAAAGCAGCATTGAAACTTACGGCGCTGACTTCTTTGAAAGTAGTGCCATCTGATACGATATAATCATTAACATCTTTTCTGAAAAAGGTCTGAGTAGCAGCCGAGATTCCCTTTAACACTATTGTAGTAGTGTTGGTCTTGGTAAGTTGAGCGGTGTCCGCTCCAGTAAATTCTTTTCTAATGACAAAGGTTGTTTCGTCATCGTTGACTGCTGATACAACCTTACGAGGAAGAGGAATAATTTTACTTGACTTTTTGTTACCCTTTACCTTAAATGTTGCTTCGGTTGGATTGAACTGAACTTGAGGAGAGACACTTTGATCAAGAATATTTGTTGCAGCATTTACTTGCTTATAAGACGCAGTTCCAAGATTGAAATACAAACGGAATACGGTATTCAATCCTGTTCCTCGAATCTTTTCAATTCCAGTTGGTGTAATAGTTTTTGAACCACTCCCTTGAACAACGTAACTTGAAAGAGGACTGTTGTCTCCTTCAATGTCGGGTATAGTTCCGTCAGTAAATTTACCTTCAATGTAAGTTGGCTCACCCGAATTGACAGAAACTGCTTCATCAAACTCTTGATCGCGAGCTTTATCTGCAAGAATTTCTATGCGATTCTTTAACTCAACACGATATCCTTCCACATAAGCCGTCGAAGGTTCAATACCCATCGCATACTTAGACTTGAGTGTATTGATATCAGAGGTTTCTGTTGCGGAGAATCGTCCACGATTTCCACCATCGTTGTATGCTTCACGCACATCAATGATAAATGGATTTAGAGTGTAGTTTCCACTCTCTTCAAATGTCCTTTTTGCAATTACACCTCCGAGTCTTTCAGCCCCATCTGCATATTGAGCAGAAAGAGGTCGAATAACTCGATTGTCTTCGATTGTAACAAGAGAAACAAAATCAGTTGAAGATGCACTTGTTGTGAGATTAAAAACTTTATTCGCATTGAAGTCTACATTCAGTATGGTATTCTGATCTGTAAGAAGAACCAATGAAAGAGTAATTGCGTAACGATCAGCGCCAGGAGCAGAGGCATTTGGTGTTCCTGTCGAGTTGTCTACAAGTGTTGTATCGCTAACAGAGTTTGTAACTGTCTCTGATACTTTAAAGGCCAACTTACCAGTCAAACGGGTGTTCTCGCTTGGTCTTTCAATAAAAACATCGGTTGCTTCGACATTTACAAAATATCCTCCAACAAAGAAGACTCCCTTATTGACACGAAGTTTTGTCGCAAACCCAACCTTTTGAATTTCACCGATTACATCATCAGTAGATGTGACTTCAGATGAGGTATTATTGTTATCCTTTATGGACTGTTTAGATCTAATATTCTGAAGACGAGAGAAAAATGTTTCAGCGTCGGTCTTCTTCGTGTAACGTAGAAACAATCTATATGTAGTTTCTGTATCATTTGCAACCAATGCTTCGGCGGAGATTACATCCGCAGAAAGTCCACCATCCTCATCAATCTTTTTCAGATATGTTTTGATCCTCGCATCAACGTCAGCCGCAGAAGGAGAAGTACCACTTACAACAAGGCCGACATCACTAAGTACAATGTCAATGAAATAAAGACTTGGATCAAATACTACTTCTCCATCTAATACACGACTACCGTTCTCGAAGAGGTTTGATCCTAAACGGTCGATCTGTGTTTGAAGAAGAGTTTGAAGTTGATTCAATTCACGAACCTGTACACTAACGCCGGGTTTGAATAGAATCTTAAGATGTCCCTTTGCCTCATTGCCCGACGAAACATAGTCGTCATAGTAAGGAGACGTTTGATAGAGTGTGGTATTAATAGGCATAGATCTTTAGAATTGTAAAATTATTCTTACTTTTTCGGTCTGCACACTGCTTCGAAGGATAGGAACACGATTGTCAACCATGATAACATTACCAGTGAAGGCATTGTGTTCAGGAGCCGTGATTGATCCGTATGCAATTTCAACCTGTTGTACATCGGCTGCATTATACACTTTGACAGTTCCACTCGAAGGAATGGCGTCTTGAGTTATATCTGCTGACGAATTTTGATGGAAGAAAATTTTATTATTTGTGGTATCAATAAAATCAATCCAAGCTCTTTCGAGACTTGTGTTCACAATAAAATACCATCCCGAATCAGAAGTAACACTTATTGAGGCAGAAAGATTCAAGCGTTGAAGAGAATTGACAACACTGAAAGCATGAGGAGAGTCATCAGCTGTCATCCCGATATTCTTAATAATAGAACATTGTCTAAACTTTGTATCAACTAATGTTTCGTTCGTATTAGCAGAATTAGCATCTCCTCCAACAAAGTCGGCCGCGATTCCTACATAGAAAGGAGGAAAGACATCTAAATTATCTGCACCGAATCCTGCAGCTGGAGCAAAAAGAGGTTGAATATCCGCACGAGTTGTAGACGTGGGTTCACTGTCGAACATCACACTCGCCTTACGAATACCATTCGATGCACCAGTTCCAAAAGCTTGAAGTTGGGACAAAGTGAGAGCAGATCCATCTGTTGAATTTCCTACCGAAGTAATAACACCATCAACCACGTTAATCTTCACTGCGGTTGTTGCGGTTGTTCCGTCGAGTTGTGTGTATCTAAGCTTTGCCGCTTTTGCACCGTCAACGGTACTATAACCTGCTCCACCATTCACAACTTTGAAACCATAAAGAAGTCCAATTGTGTCAATGCCACTGGATAGATTCGCCGGAATTTCAAAGAATGTAGTCGAGTCAACAAAATCACTTGCGGTCGGAATTACTCCGATGCGAGTCCAGATATAAGAGTCTCCACTATTTTGACCAACATCACCATCCGCGGCTGCGGCACTTGAAGGAGAAACTGAACTAGTCCCATTTGAGTTATTACTCAAACAAAGGTATAGAACTCCATTCAAATGAACGTAGCAAGCATACTGGTTAATCGAACTACCACTAACGGATTGATTAAAACAGGTTCTATCCGTTGAATCATACGCTTTGTACTTTCGTCCTGTGACCCATGCTTGTCCAGTCTTTGGAAGGAGTCTTTCTACTTCGTTGGATTCAATCAACTTCATAGAGTTCAGGTTTTGAAGGACATCCTGTCTCTCTAGTTCACTCCCAGTTGGAGTTGGAGGAGCAGTTTCATCTAGCCAAGGATCACTCTTTCCGATCCCAACATAGAATCCAGTGGATTTACTAAGGGGTGAATCGACTGCTAGTGTGTTTATCGCCGTAACGAAAGCGTCGGCATTGTTTCTTCTAAAATCGTCGGTAATTATTGCACTCATACTTTCTATTATTTATAAAACTTTTTTGGACTAAACGAAGGTTTCTGTGACTGATGCTTCGAGTGTAGGTGAATTATTAGGTGAAAAATTAAGATCACCTGTTTCGGGGAAGAATACATCAGTAAGAGGTGAGACTCTATCAAGTACCTTCAAGGATTGATGTTCGGTTACGGCTGTTGTTGCTCCAAGTTTCGCTCTTACAGACGAGAGATTTGTCACATCCAAAGGTTGTTGGAATGAACCAATTGTGCTTGTGTCAATCGCATCTATCGCACTACTCCAAGAAACATAGGAATCTGTTTCAACTGAAGATGCGGAGAAGTTTGGAGAATTACTTGCCTCGTCTCTTCCCGTATTAAATGTTGTTGTTGTAAGGAATTTGTTCGAAGCAGATGTATTTATCAACACATAATCAGTATTCGTCTCAACATAATTAGTAGTAAGTCTGATTGATAGAACACCCGCCGTAGTTGATGTATCGTATCGAAGAGCGTATGTCGAAAGAAGATCTTGATCAACTTTGGATTCATCCACCGTCATATTAAATGCCGCAGGTGTAATGAAAATATTTACGAGACCCGATTCATCCAACCAACCAGGCTGATAAAATGGAGTATGGTTCCCAAGACTCGTGTATAAATTCGTATACCAAAATGGATTTTCACCAATGTTGTAGTTTGGTATGATATTCTGATCGCTTCTACTAACAAAAGTTTCAATCTGAAGTTCCGCAAAAAGTTTCAAACCAGCTGGGTGAACCAGCTTATTATAAGAATCTCTCCATCTATCAATTGACACACCAGTGTTAATAATATATGAAAATTCTTGAAATTTGTCTCCATCATGAAGTTTATTCACATCTGAGACAAAGCCTTTTCGACCATTATAATCTGCAAATTGAGTAAAGATTGGAAGATTATAATCTTTTCTATTCCAACCCCAAACAAGTTCTTCATCTTTCAACTTATCATTGATCCAAAGAGCAAATGGATAGAGACCTTCAAATTTCCAAAGGCCGTCTGCCTGTGGCGAGTTGGGGCCTATAAAATTATCAGCTGGACTTACGTCACCCGAGTAACTTCCACTCAGATTTGATACATTCTTTGTTGGTGTGATCGTTTCGTAAAGATCCCAAGTATCTGTAGAATAATCAAACTGATAGGCTTTGATCTCGTTACTATCGTAAGGACTTACAATCGTATAACCAGTCAATGAATCCGGCCACAAGTAAGTGTCGTTACAGTATCCTACCGGAATACCTTGACATTTATCGTTTCCATCGGCGGGTGATGCCTCTTGAAGACCATCGTTGATATGAACCACTCCATAGATCGCATTCGTTGGAGGTGAGTCGGCACTATTTGTGTGACGAACATTAGTTGTAAGATCAGCATCAAGTTTTCTGTTAGTCAGATCCCAAGTGATTCGATACTTCGTCGATTCTCCGGTTGGAGAGTTTGGATCGCCTCGTGAAACATAATCACTCGACATAGGAGAAAGAACAGTCATGTCCTGAGCTCCGGCGGTCGTGTATGTAGATCCGGCAACGTTTCCGGTAGATTCAAAGAAAACTATGTGTTGATCGGGTGATCCGAAAGTATTTGTTATGAAAGTTGCATAATCTCCCGCCTTGACTCGTTTCTTCTCAACAAGGCTTGGAGTAAATGTAATAGGTGAAGAAAGACCTTGTTCGTAATCAATATAAAATTTGATTGTAGTATCTTCGAAGGCATAGAAATTGTAGACTGTTTCTTTATCGGGAGCTCCTAGTATAACATCACTGAAATACTTACCTCCAGCGCGTGTTGAAAGAATTGTGTGATTCCTTCCGGTTGCGACGATACCGAGTTGTTCCTTTTCTCCAAAGTACAAGTGTCTATTATTAAGATCGAGTGTTTTTGCATAAGGCTCATTGGGAGAATTGATGTCTTGAAAAACTGTGATCTCTCCCGTATCAAGGTTCTTTTGAAAGATTCGAGAATCTTCGATATAAGTTCCAACTCTGTATGTAAAATTTTCATTAGGAGAATCGTATACTATTTCACTAGTGTCAATCGTTATTGACAGTGGACTATTGTTGGTGAGATTGGTTGATAATTTATTATCACCAGAGTTAAGTCGAGTAGATACTGCAAACCCTGAAATATTTCCGCCAGGGCTGTTAAGAGGTGACTGAAAACCAGAATCCGATCTATCCTTCGCAACTCGAATTCTAAATGTTTTATCTGCTGCTAATTTACCATAAGTCCAAAATACATCTTCGAAATCACTTCCGATCTTCAAGTAGCCTGGATCTGCTGGAACAAAATCAGGAGTCAAAATTGTAGGGCCCGTTGGAATGGCAGAAGAAAATGTATCCGTTGCACCGTCGTACTCGACGCGAGTTCCATCCTGTTTAATGAAACCCGATACGTTGATATCCCCACTTGAAGGTTTGAAAAGAAAATCTGCTGGATATACGACAGACGGAACGTCATCGAAAAACAAACGAAAGAATGTAGCAATACTATCTTGTGATCCACGAGTCTTATAAAACTCTAAGATATTTCGAAAGAGTTGCCTATTATCAAGAGCATCAGAGTTTGGTATGTTCTTTGCAATTTCTTTCTTTAATTCTTCAAGATATTTCGCATCAACAAGATCGATGTCATGTTCGAGTTGAATACGATCTATGACATTTGTGGGCTGATCCTTTTGATTTAGAAACTTATAGTAGTCCTCTAAAAACGAGATAAGATTAGCAGACTTTCCCCGCAGTTGAAACGGAAAAAGAGAAGAAACTCCTTCCGCCTCCCTATTGTGTATATGAGATTCTCCTACTGTCTTTTGTTTATGCGCCATTATCCGTCTCTTCTAACAGTTTCAAAAGATGATAACAAACTCGAAACACCACTCACACTTGAATCAATATCTCCAACAACCGTGGTTTCTCCCATATCAATTGAAATAACTTCCTGTCTCTTTGAAACAAGGTCATCCGAAGCAGGTCTTACCTTCACTTTTACAGTTGCTGATGCATCTGCTTTTAAATTGTTTAAGGTAAGTTTACCTGTTGCCGGCTCAAGGAACCCTGCATTGTTTTCGACCTTCTCCTGTGTTCCATCTGATTTGAGTTTAAATACAAATACTCGACGCTGTTTTGTGTCTCCAGCAATTTCTTCATCTGCTAATTGAACATCAGAACTACCGCTTGTCCAAGTAGATGAACTAATCATAGATTCCGTTTGATCAACAGCTCCGTCTATTGCAAATCCAAAATCCAAACTATCATTTGCGGATACTAAATTTTTAACAGTGATTGAAAGATTCTTATATGCGTACAAACGAGCAACTGATCCAGTGATAGCGACATTAGTATCATCAATCTTTTCTAAAAACTTTGAGTATCTAAAAACACCATCAAAGTTGTTGAGATTGTTGTCACTAAAACTACTGATAGTTGAACGAACATCCGTTACTAATTCATCTTTTGTCTTCGTTGTCTTAGTAATATCAAACTTAAAAAATGTTTCGAAATATAAGAAAAGATAAAGGGGATCTCTCAAAACTGGTTTGATCGAAACAACCCTTCTCTTGTCAAGAAATGCCTCAACTTCGTCCTTTTCTAATTGCGTTAAAGTTAATTGTGAAGTATCTGCTGGTCGAATTGAGATATTTACTTCTCCAAAGTTTGGGATATCATTATCTTCACCACCCCAAACTGAAACATCACCGGCACTCGCAATATTTTGTGTTATGAGAGTCTTAAAATCCTCGGCTGTTATCGCTCTATTCTGTGATATGAAAGTAAGAGGAGCATTGAATTTAACACTTGATAATGATTCTTTCTCTGCACCACCTGCGGCCTTTCCGCCTGTCACTAGTGTAATAGTTGCAGCGCCCGTAACAATTTCATCTGCACCACTTACATAAGTGAAACTTGTTGCTCCGTTCGAGTCTGCTCCGTCAGTAACAAGGAAGTTGAGTCTTACAATATCTAAGGCACTCAATTTCTTCCCAAGAACTCCATCTCCAAACGAGACATCAAAAAATCCATCTCCATTCTCGTTAAGAAAATAAATCTGACTGGTTGAGTCTATGCTTGTGAATGTGGTAAATTTTGTGTAAGTATCCGGTGTGAGATCATCTGGTGTTCCAAGCACCTCAACTTTAAGTGTGGATGTATCAACATTTGAGTAGTTGATAATAAATTTTTGAAATGCTGAGTTGTCAACGGTATAATCAATCGTTCTCTGTGTTCCTTGAAAAATTTTCAGGTTTTCGAAAACAAACTTATTGGTGAGACTCAATCCAACTGTTGTATCTTCAATTGTCTGAAAAATGTAAGTGACATCGTTGACAACTGTTCTAAATTTTGTTCCCCTAACAAGGGTGTATTCCGCGGCGGTACTCGTTGCTTTGCGAGTAAGTGTTAGATTAATAGTTGCAACGGGAGCCTTCTTACTTGAGGGAGTGTATCCCAGAAGTTTTGCTCTCGAAACAACATTCGCTCTTAACTGTGCAGAATCCAAAAAGGATTCGTTCATGGCCATGTGAGCATTGACTGCGTTATAGTGAGTATTGTACGCTAATATGTCAAGAAGAGAACTAAGTCCCGATCCTTCGAAGTCAAAGTCAGCGAACGCACTACCAGTTCTTGTAAAGTGGTTCTTGAGGTTTGTTTTTATCTGATCAAAGTCAAGCTCTGTTGTGTTGAATTGTGCCATCTTATCTAAGTCTCTGTAAGTTAAATGTTACCTCTGTTTCAGCCTGAAGGAATATAATATTGAAGGCGATATTGACCGTATATGCATTAGCATCGGATCGATCAAACACCGCAACATTTACACCATTCACTCGTGGTTCATGATTCTTTAAAACTTCTTTAATTTCATCTCTTATCTCGGAAGCAGTGAATCTATCCGCAGGTTCAAATAACTTTGATGTTACATTTCCACCAATCTCTGGATGAAATGGTCTTTCAAAGAAGTTAGTGAGAACAAGATTTACCACCGCCTGTTTTACTGCATCAAGATCTCTGAGAGGAGTAATATCATTGAGAATTGGATGCTTTGTGAAAAAAAGATCTAAGTCTGAATATGTGTCAACCTTTGATATGTTTGAAGACTTATCAAAAACTCGTGATTGTCCTGTTTTTTTCTGATTGTAATCAAGGATTGCCATTTTATCTATTTATAAGGTTTTTACTGAGGAACCGCAGTCAAAGTTCCACCTGCCGTCACACCAGAGTGTTTATGTGTCACTAATTTTATGTTTTGTGTTCCAGCGACCACATCTACTGTTGCATCTAAAGTACCAGTAACATTGACATTATTGTTGATATTTGTAACTGACGCTGTAATGTTTTGGTTTCCGGTGATAGTTGTTTCCTGATCACCACCGACTGTAATCGTCTGTGATCCTCCTACGGTGACATTCATCTCTCCTCCTACATCTAAGTTTAAATTTTTGGAAATCTTTGTGTTCATATTACCATCAACATTTAAGTTTAAGTCTCCGGTGATATGAATTTTCTTATCCTTGATAACCACTTCGTAACAGTCTCCAACTATCACAACGGCCCTATCTCCACTCGCATAGACTTCATCATACGATCCAGACTTGTGATAGACTGAGATTCTTTCCTTCTCACTTGTATCATCAAACTCTACAACATGACCAGACTCGCTTTGATACACATGATTTTTAGGATATGTGGGAGCAATATTACTTCCAGATGGGAGTGACCAAGGTTCTGCATCTCCGGTAGGAGTAATGGAAGTGATAGATCTAGCAGCTTTGCTTTTATAGACTGCGGAATCCTCATAATCCTTTCGAGCAGGTTGAGGAGTATCTGGTTTTTTTAGTGTCCCATCAAGAGGATAAACCTCATCCGGATCCGAGAAACCTTCTGCATAATCTGGCCTATCGTTGTGCATCGATGGAATAGATCCCATGATGACCGGATCTTGTGCGTTTCCTCCATCGCGAAAGAAACCAATCACCCAAGAACCTTGAACCAGACCAGTTGCGGATTGACCAACACCAGAAGTAGATGCGGATGTGATGGGCATCATTACCGTCGCAAAGGGCAAGTCCTCAGTTTCGATATCCCCTTTGCTTTCTGTGTGATATCCAAAACAACGGACACGATATCGACCCATCTCCTCGGGATCATTTACATCTTCTATTACTCCGGTGAACCAAAGGAAATTACCACCAACAAAACTGTCTCCGTACTCATTCATTATAGATCAATCGAAAAAGAATCTCTCTTCAGACGGAGATTCACGTAATATTCATCGTTTTCAAACTCGTGAATCGCTGAAGTGATCAGGTATTTACCTGAAAGAAATTCGTTGAAATGTTTTGTACTTGGCTTATCTGCAAAGTCTCGATAGATACTTGGATCGATTGCTTTTGGAAACTCTAAGATTATTTTTCTTCCCGCATTGAGTTTAAAATCACCATGCAATCTGATATCGTGTGTAAATGTGTTGAAGAGAGAATTGTAAGCGTTGAGAAAATGACGAGAAGTTTTTGATTCCTCGTTATAGTTTTTGGCTTGATCTCCCTCAAATGCTTTACTGTTGACAGAAATATACTCGCAGTGAGATTCGACGAAATCAAGTAATGAGTCTCCTTCAATCAGAAATTGATCTGAAAGAATAGACTTACCTTCGAGTGTTGGTTTCTTATCAATGAAATCTTTATCATAACCATACTCGAACTTAGTATAACTTTTATCAGAGTAATTCAAGTATCGATTTGTTGAGGCAAAAGCACCTCTTCTTGATTGTATACTCTTATTCAACTTCAACTCCGATGCAACACTTAATATTCTCTGAGCTCTCTGAAGAAAATCTTCTTCTGTACCAACTTCAGTATTGAAGTCTGTTGTGTCATAGTAGGTATCAAATACTTTGTTTACATCATCATCAACAAGTTCTGCGTGAGAGGACAAATTATATTTTCCGTTTAGAGTCTGGAAGAAAAAGAAAGGAGAGTAGTTTACATCAAAGGTTTGTCTCCTCAACCACTCAATGGCTTCCATTGGTTTCTGTGTGTTGATGACACCTTTGACTGAACTAATTGCTTTATACGCATCATTTGCCTCACGAAATTTCTTTTCAGGAAGAAGAAGATCCTCGGTGAGTATTTTTTTGATTCGAGTTGCAGTATTATCAGTGAACCCCTTTGATATTTTTTTCTGATTTGATATGTAAGATTGTTCGGATATTCCAACCAGTCTTACTATCTGAACGTATGATGATCTGTCAGTTGTTCCATATGTTGGATATTCAGCAACGTAGAATTTAAGATTCAAAGTCTTGGGTTTACCATTTCTTTTTTTATACTCTATTTTAATTTGAATCTTTTCTTGACCAATGATAGGAAATTCTTCGATAAGGTTTGTACTATCTTTAAGTGTTAGGTTCAAAGTCAAAGATTGGCTATACAAACTTTCACTAATAGACATCTTAACGGCAATGTTTTGAATTTCCTTCTCATCGCCTCTGTAGTTCGTAAAAATTATCGTCTTAAGTTTATAAGCCGATGGGATAAAAGCCTTATCTGAACTAAGGTCTAAATTCTTTCCGGTGATTGCCATACTATAAGTTAATCAGTGCTTTGTACTCATCGGCGAATTGTTCTATGAATTCTGGCCGGACATATTGTATTTGTCGATTTGCTTCATTCTTATCTAGTTCATACTCATACCAACTTTTGAAATTAGTGATATCTCCCTGTCCTCTAATTAAAGAATCATAGGCACCAATTACATCATCCTTCGCCTTTTCTGTTGTTTGCACAACATCCGCCTCAAAATTTTGATCGACTACTGTTGATTTAAATCTGAATGGTGCATCAAGTAAAGAGGAGTATGCTCTCTCAGGTGTGTAAGTGTAAGTCGAAAGATCTCCTTCCTCCAACACGCCAGCTTGATCATAAACATTAACACTTTTCAAATGATCGGTGTAGATCTTGAGCCAAGCAGTCTTACCTGCGTTTGTTGCGGTCGATGAAAACGCAAAGTGATATGTTCCACTTGAGTTATAAAATGAATCAGAACTTGCTTCGTGAGTAATCAACTGCAACATAAAAGGATCGAACCTTTCAATCTTTGCGGTATCTTGAGGAGAAGATCCTACTCGAGCAAGTCTTAAATCCGAGTAAGTAACATCCAAACCACTTATCGCATTTTCGACACGATCTGCCGTATTGGTCAGATCGGGCGGCAAGTAGCTAGGAAGAAAGATAAGAGCACCATGATCATCATACTCAAGTTCTAAACCACGATGAAAATCAAAAGATGATTTGTACCACTCATTAAAACCAGCTTGCAGAAAGTCATTGATGACAAAGAATGTCCAGTAATAATCAGGAGTGTCGTAAAGCTTGTATGATACTATGTCCGGTCTTTCTCCATCTTTTACCTGATAGTAGAGATAAGATGTAAATTCATCACTCTGAGTAGTAGAAACATCGACGTGTCGAAAGATATCAAACCTTTTTGAGAACTGATTAGTCTCTTGAAGATCGTAGTCTATTATAGGAAATTGTTGAAAAAATGACATATTTAATTACGCTATATTGTCGGCCGCTGCTGCGGTTGCTGCTTGCTGTCGCTTGTTATCTGCATCTACTATTCCCTTCGGATTTCCACTAACAGCCGGAGCTCCGGTTTCAGAATCAATACCTCGATCAACACCAATAGATCCCGCCTCAAGACCGTCGATATCAGTTCTTGTAAGAGTCCTTGTTTCCTGATAGGATATTGATACGTCTACTTCGAGAGGCGCTCCATCACGATGAAACATGTTGGTTGTTGAATTGAAACTGGATTCAATTGATACTAAATAACAAGAGAAAATCTTTGGTATAAATTTGTTTTCAGTTAGGTTTCCATCAAGAAAACGTATAGTCCAAGTTGGAGGAAACGCAAGTATCATGCTTTGTGCGTTAGATCGAGAATCTGCGTAAGTGAATGATCTGAATTTTGAATGAATCTTTCGAATCATTTCCGCTTCTTCGGGAGAATGTGCAATCATCTTAAATGCAAAAGTAAAAGATCGTATTGCGTTTCCACTAAATGTGGTATTGGTATTTGGATTGAGAAGAACTCTTGACGCAAGTTTTGATGCACCAAAAACTTCGTCACTAAAGGGTAACATCTGTAAGGCAGCTGCCGCCTGTTCTCCTTCTTTGAAACTAGATCTGGCCTCCTGTATTTGACTGCCTACTCCACCTGCAAGTCCAGAAACACCTGATCCAGACGACAATGCATCCTGAGCAGTCGCGGCCGCTGCTCCTCCAAGAGCCCCAAGATCGATTGTGTTGTATGTTGCAGAATCATTGATTGCAATATTTGCTGGACAGGGAAACCAGATGTGGTGTTGTTTAACACCGTCTCCTCTATTTTCAAAGGCCTTAAACTCAATGATATTTACGTTTGGTTGACCTCGTAATACCAAAGGATAAATTAATCCATCAGTATTATTTGAGGCAAGATATTCCGGTACATTGAGTTTCGATTTCGTCAAATTTTTTCCGATGTCGGAAACCGATGATGACAACTGTGAACCAGCGTTTCTTACTAACGCATTTGCTTGTTTTCCGAGACCTGATAATTTGATTGGTAGTGCCATAGATAAATAGATTCTGTTCTTATTTATAAGAAAAAATGGCATATAGTGGGAGATATAAAGTAAAGAATCCGGACAAGTATAAAGGTAATCCAACTCAGGTTATCTTTAGATCCTTGTGGGAAAGACAGGTTTTTCGTTGGTGTGACGAAAATCCAAGTGTTCTTCGGTGGTCGAGCGAAGAGATTATCGTCCCATATCGATGCAAGACCGATAGAAAACGTCATAGATACTTTCCGGATGTTTACATCAAGACAAAAGATAAGGAGTATTTGATTGAAATCAAACCGAAAAAGGAGACTGTTCCACCCCGAGATCGTTCTCGAAAAACAAAACGTTACCTTAACGAAGTAATGACCTACATCAAGAACACCTCGAAGTGGGAGGCTGCTGAAGAATACTGTGCAGATCGAGGCCTGATCTTTCAAATCTGGACAGAAGAAACTTTGAAGGGAATGGGGATTAAATTGTTGACGTAATCATATAAATAGATACATGGCCGTATCTTTTTTTGATAAATTACAAGCAGATGCTTTTCGTTCAGGTGTTCAACCTCGAACCGAAGAGTCGTTGAAGTGGTTTAAAAAGCGTCTTAGTAGCATCAAAACAATTAGTCGAAACAAGATACTGAAAGACGAGAATTTGATCAAGGTGAACAAACCGCTCACTGGCCGGATGTTTATGTACTTCTACGATCCAAAGACCAAGGAAACTCTACCATACTACGATAAGTTTCCTCTTATCATTATGGTTGATAGAGCACCAAAAGGTTTCTATGGGTTGAATCTTCACTATCTCGATCCAAAGAGAAGGGCAATATTCTTTGATAGGTTGACGGATTACATGACCAACAAGAAATACAATCGAAGTACAAAATTTCGTCTATCCTATGGTCTTTTGTCTGGAGCTAGTAAACTCAAAGAGTTCGAACCCTGTTTCAAAAGATATCTTACCTCAAACATTAAATCAAGAGTATCAGAAGTTCCGGCGACCGAATGGGAGGCCGCACTCTTCATGCCGACCGACCAGTTTGTAAAAAACAAGAGGCAAACTGTCTGGAGAAAATCACGTAAACTTATAGCATAATGTCTTTAGTTAAAAAAATTCAAGGTACAATAAGTCCAACAACGATAGATGACTTCAAGTCAGTCATCAGTCGAAGAAGCGGATTGGCTCCGTCGAATCGGTTCGCGATCTTCATGGCTCCTCCATCGCAAACTCTCTTGAACTTAGACTTGCAGAATGTAGCAAGCAATCTTTTGAGTGGCAACTTTGCCCCATCACAACTTGTAAACGATCCAAGAGATATTTCACTTCTTTGTGAGAGTTGTTCTTTGCCCGGCCGTCAGATACAAACACTCGATCATCAGAACATGAACTATCGGCAATCTATAAAAGAACCACAAGGATACTTCAATGAAGATGTGAGTTTTGTTTTTCACTTGACTAATGACTACCACATGAAAAAACTTTTTGATCGTTGGACAAGTTTGGTTATAAATCCTGAAACATATCAGGTTGCCTACAGAAAAGAATATGTAACTGACGTAACAATACAACAGTTAAATCAACAGAACGTTCCGATATATGGTGTTAAATTGAAAAACGCCTTTCCAGTAACGGTAAATACAATTGAGTTGAATAACGCATCAGCTGAAACCCAAAAATTGAATGTCACAATGACATACGAAGATTATGAAACCGAAGGATCACTTGCCTCCTCCATCGGTGGTGTTAAAAATGTAATTGGAGGCGTGCTTAATAGATTAATATAGATTATGCCATTACCAGTATTAGAAGCGCCGAAGTACAACCTAGTTGTACCTTCGACTAAAAAGAAATTGCAGTATCGTCCTTTCCTCGTGAAGGAAGAGAAGATACTTATGATTGCACAAGAATCAGATGATGCTTCTCAAATAGAATCGTCAATCAAAGAAATAATAAAAGCATGTACGTTTGGAAAAATAGACGTAGACTCTTTATTCACTTATGATTTGGAATATATTCTTCTGAAATTAAGAGAAAAGAGTGTAGGAGAAACTAGTAATTTTTCTTTGGCGTGTGAGAAGTGTGGGGCTAGCAATAAAGTGACTGTCAATCTTCAGGATGTTTCTGTTGATTTTCCAGAAAATGTTCCGGACAACACTATAGAATTAGCTGAGGGTGTTGGTATAACTCTTTCTCCTGTTTCAATCAAGAGATTAGGAAAACTGGATCAGAATAACATCAACTCAGTCATATCTACAGTAATTGAAACAATATATGATGAAAAAAGTGTATATTCTGTTGATAGTGTCAGTAGAGAGGAACTAGATGCTTTCATCGATTCTTTTACTCATAAAAATTTAGAAGAAATTCAGAATTTCGTTAAAAATCAACCAACACTAAAACATACAGTTACTTTTAAATGTTCGGAGTGTGGACATGAGAACACATATACATTAGAGGGAATTCAATCTTTTTTCTAATTTGCCTTTCTCACGATTCACTCGCCAATCACTATCAAACTAATTTTTCCATGATGCATCATCATAATTATAGTTTATCAGAACTTGACAACATGATTCCGTGGGAAAGGCAAATTTATACTTCTATGTTATTGGATTGGGTGAAAGAAGAAAATGAAAGGATAAAGAAAAACAATGGCTGAAGAACCATCATTCTTAGGAATTATAGATAGAATTAGAGCAGAGGGAGACTTGGATCGAAATAAAGGATCCAATTCCATCAAGTCTTTGAAGGGAGAGGTTTCTGTTGGCAATGAGAAAATTGTAGACGAACTAGATGATATCTCTATTTCAGCAAGGGTGCAGACAAATAGTCTTCATGATTTAAGGGATGCCATAGTCGGTAACGACCTTGCAAAAGCAGAAAAAGATAGAGAACAAAAAGATCTCCTTCAAGACATCGCTGATGGTACTAACAAACCCAACAAAGAAATTCAGAAGAGTGAAGAGAAAAAAAGTAAAGGGTTCTTTGCAGGATTGCTTGGATTCTTCAGCAAATTTAAAGGATTTTTAACACCTCTTATAAAACTATTTAAGGGCCCACTGTTGAAAATTTTTGGAGGTTTGGGGACAGTATTCAAAAGAGTTTTC
>Ga0181395_1000146_pt1 | contig 28113 bp, 27 predicted proteins | sample 18SPOviralmetaG_FD_130124 | JGI IMG/M metagenome (GOLD analysis project Ga0181395, IMG submission 130124) | Marine viral communities from the oligotrophic San Pedro Time Series (SPOT) site, San Pedro Channel, CA, USA - 18 SPOT_SRF_2010-12-16 | ecosystem: Environmental > Aquatic > Marine > Strait...
GGTATGCTATGCCTATGTTGTAATATAATAGATTTATATATAACAATTAAAGTTATAGAAAAAAATTGAAAGTGAATATATTCTCTATGTATTTATTACAATAATAAGCAACAAAGAAACAAATCACTATGTCTATTGAAAACGATATTGTATATTCTTACTTTCTAGCAGAACCATATAAAAAATTAAAAGTAAATGATAAGGAATATGAATGTGAAGTAGGCACCAAAACCGAAGGTGGATATTATAAGAATGGTTATATTGCTAAATCTGTTATAGGTAAAAAAGAAAAATATGGTTATATGATAGTAAAATTTTATACAAGTGTTAATAAAGAAATAGATATAGAAGAACAACTAATTATCAGAAATGACGGTAAAATATGCAAAAGACTAGGATGGAATAATGTAAATTTATTAAGATTTGAAAGACCTAATGAATCCTATAATGAATATAAAAATTATGTTATTAGATTAGCAAAAGAATTAGAAGAAAATAATAAAGATGATGAAAGATGTGTAGATTGTGCTAAAAAATTTAAATGGGTAAAAGATGTATCTTATAGTGGTTGTAGTGTAAATGCTTATCATTGTGGGTCTTGTAAATGTGAAGATTGGGATGGATTTAATAAATGGTTTAATCAAGGTAAATATGATGATGGAAAACCACCTCATGATGACTACCCTATATGGTGAAATACTATGGAGTGCTATATGAATATATAAATCTATTAATATATAATTTTTTTTATAATAAAATAAAGTTAAAAAAAAAAAAATTAAAATAGAAAGTTTATAGGATTTGAGTTGGATGAAAAAATATTTAAAGTTGCTGAAAAAAGATTAAAAGAATAATTTTTATATTATATTATAATATTCAAAATGTAAACTATAGATTAATTGCATTATTCCTCTCTTAACCGACACAGATATAAAACTTCAAATGTATAATTTTTATTTTTTTTATAGCAATAATATATATATGATTGATTATACTATTGCTATTCCTACTTTTGAACGCCCTAAAATATTATTCCATAAGACTTTAGCACTATTAGAAAGACACAATATAAATCCTAATAAAATTATTATTTTTTTAAAAGATGAAAAACAAAGAAATAAATATATAGGATTAGAAAATTATAAAGTAGTATTAACTGATTGTAACGGAATTGGTGAAACTCGCAATTATCTACAAACATATTTTTATGAAAGACCAGAATATACTAATGTTTTATTTATGGATGATGATATGACTGAAATAATGGATTACGATAAACCATTAAAAGATTTAAATAATTTTATTATAGAAGCATTTAAAGAAACGAAAAAACGCAATTTAAATATATGGGGAGTTTCAGCATTCCATAATACATTCTTTTTAAAACATACTATATCTACTAATCTTAAATATATTTGTGGTGCTTTTTTTGGTGAAATATTTGATAGAACTAAAGACGAAATACATAGTGATATGAATCACTACGAAGATTTTGATAAATCTTTATTGCATTTTGAACGAGATGGAGGAGTAGTTAGATTTAATTATGTTGCTCTTATTACTAAATATTTTGGAGAAGGTGGTATTAATGAATCCTATAAAGGTATAGATAATAGAAAAAAAGATATGGAAGCAGGTGCTTACTACATGAAGGACAAATGGGGTGACGCTGTTAAAGTTATACAAAAGAAATATGGATATGACCTACGATTAAATCATCATTATAAAAATTAAGATTTAAATATGCAAATTTAATAAAAAAAATTGATTTACTTAAATATTTACTGATATATTACTATTAATCAGTATGAATCGCCCATATGGGATTTCATTAGAAGACTACTTCAGAAGTAAAACTAAAAAAGATGATAACCAAGACGCAGTAATAAAAAGAAAAATAGAAGATTTTATAATTACTGTTAAAAACTTAAAAAAAAGAATAGAACAATTATCTTCACATAATAAACAATTTTTTGAAATATTAAAAGATTCTGCTATTATTTTTATAAAAACTGCGAGTGCTAAAGAAAAAGATATTACACAAGACCAAATAGAAGACCCAGACAATACTATTGATAAAAGGTGTAAAAGAGATGGGACAGATTTATTTAATTGTGCTTGTAGTCATCAACTAAAAAAAGTCGTTGTTGTAATGGAATATGAAATTCCAAATTGTTTTACTTATATTATAGGTAAGGATTGTATCAAAAATATAGATATTTTATTATATATGTTACAATGTGGTGATGAAGTAACAAAAAAATTGTTACGAGAAGTAGATAATATTGATTCCTATATGGATGAAGAAGCAAAAATTAAATTATATAAAAATTTTAATAAAATCTATAAGAAAGTTGATACAGCTGTAAAAGAAAAAGATAAGCAGGAATGTATAATATGTAATAGAAAAGTAATTAATATAAAAGATGTTTCTAATCCACATAAACCTCCAGATAATGATTTACGAAGGTTAGATATATGTAAAAATTGTATTATAGATAATAATACATATAAATGTATTAATAGAGGAAACGATTATTGTCTTGGTTTTGTAAACCATAATAGACATAACGCAAGAAGACGTTGGAGAGAAAAACTACGATGTGATAGATGTAGTGGTGTAAAAAGTTATGTTAAGAAAGATTTTAATTTTCATAATATTTAATCATTCTTCTAAATATCTTTCTTCTAAATCTTTATTATATTTATTTTTAACTGACCTTCTTAATAAACTTGTATTATTAAAAAATACTAATGAATATCTTGTTCCAGATTCTATTGGAGAAACCCAATGCAAATATTCTGCTCCATTAAATCTTAAATGCTTTTTTTTTATATCATAGAATTCTCTTACATTTGGTTCGAATTCTATACCAGTTAAACCGCCTTTGTAATCTCCAAATCCACATAAGACAGAATCACCTACATTAGTGCTATCTTTATGCTCTGGGCAAGGAAAATTTTTATTCATTTGGACGTTTAAGTATTGGAAGTCTGGAAAATATATTTGTGAATATTCTTTAAAAACATCTTTAAGTTCTGGATGAAGGTCGTACACCTTTGTGCTATATAAGCCGACCAGAGGATGATAGGTTCTTGATTTAGTGGGCGATAACCACGAACGCCAAGTGAATCCATAAAGCATACTACCATTTCCTTTACTTACACTCAACATTTTTTTTCTGTCAGTTCCACTATAAAATTCAACATTATCTAAATATTCAGTCATTATAATATTATCTTTTTCTATATCTCCAGTAAATATTTTCATTATAGACTATTTAAAGAAAATAAATTTCTATTAAATACCTATAAATGATTAATAAAAAATATGTTCTTAACTTTCCTGGAGATGATGTTAGAAAACAATACATGCAACAACAATTTAGAGAAGATAAAGTTCATAATGTAAGATATGTATCTGGAATTAATGGACATGAACTAAATTTAGATGAATTTAATTTAAATTTAGATAGACAATTATTTAGAAAACTAAAACCAGGTGAAATAGGATGTTTATTAAGTCATCTAAAAATCTATCAATATGCAATTGATAAAAGAGAAAGTATAATTTTAGTAATAGAAGACGATGTTTCTATATGTCAAGATTTTGAAAAACATTTACGCCATAAGTATAGAGATTTACCGAGTGACTGGGATATAGCGTTACTAAGTTCTACTGATATTTGGTTAAATAAATATAAAAAGAATTGTAAATTAAAAGATATAAATGAAGATTATTACCAACTTATAGAAGGCGACCATTATGGATGCCAAACGTATTTAATTAAAGAAAATGCTATGAAAAAAATATTAGAATGTGATACTATTATTTATCCTATAGATTTATTAATAGGACAGTTAGGATTAAATGTTTATATTACAAAAACTCCTATAAGTCGTCAGACTAGAGGATTAGGTAGTTATACGCAAAGTGATAAAAAACTTAAAATTTAAAAATTGATTTGAAGGCGACTGACTAATTGTAGTTAAATATGACTAACAAAGAAATTGAAGGATTTGAAAACTATTTAATATACGATGATGGTAGAATATGGAGTAAAAAAAGTAATAAGTTTTTGAAAACTTCTTTAATGATAAGAAAAGATAGACCAATAGATAAATGTTATAATGTAATTTCTTTATGTAATAATAAAAAACCATATAGTAAAAGATTTCATAGATTACTTGCTGAAACATTTATACCTAATCCAGATAACTTACCATATGTAGACCATATAGACAGAAACACTCAAAACAATAATATTAATAATTTAAGGTGGGTAAGTGTTTCTACTAATGGATTAAATACTGGAGTAAGAAAAAATAATAAATTAGGTGAAAAACATATTAGTCTGACTAAATATAATACATATAGATTTACTATTGTGTCTAATAAAAAATCTGTTATACAAAAATCTTTTAAAACTCTTGAGGAAGCGATAGAATATAGAAACGAATTTATAAAAGAAAATCCAGAATATTCTATTTAGAATTTAATTTGTTCTACTTTATTAGTTCCTGAAATTGAATGGTATTTTTTACCATCCATCATAATATAATGGCGACTCTCTTTTTGTGCTTTTGTAGGTTTCTTTACTTTAATAGACTTACCATCAAACTTTGTATCAAATATATGATTTTTATCTGTATTATATTTTTTAGGTCCAGCTGCCAATCCTTTAAACTGTGATAATTCTGAAGGAATAAAATTTTTACTATCACTATACTCTTCTTCTGATTTAGTATGATGCAATACTTTTTTTTTTTAAGATAAGAAGAGTGAGCTTTTATTTTATCTATTCGCATATCAGCATGTGGGTTAAATGGTTTTAATTTCATTTATAATATAATTACAATATTTTTATATTATACTATATTATTATAATGCCTCTAATTAATTTATCTAGTAAAAATCAGCAAGATGACGCTAAATTCTCCAACTATTTTAATGAAAATATAATAGTAGAACCTAACTCCTATATTGCATTGGTTCACGCGAGTGTTATAGAAGATGCTAATTATGAAGCTATTGTGATTGGTGCTGGTGTAAAAATGTGTGTCAGATATGACCCACTTAACCAAATAGAAAAAGTTTTAAATGCTACTGAAGTTACTTATACATCAAGCGAGTTTGTAACTCATGTTAATAATTTATTTGGTGGATTAAAATGTTTTGGAAGTAGATTTGAAGCATCTATAGATGGGGATGACATAAATTTTAAAATATTTTATGCTACAAATTTTGATTACGATACTAATTATTTAAATTATGTATATGGGACTTTACCACATGTCAGTTATCAACTATTTCAAAAATACCCATTTATAACACAACCATATTTTCAAGCAGGTGGAGCTCCTCCTGGGTATGATATTGCCTCTATAACATCCCTAGGTAATAATTGGAATTCTATAACTTTCAAAGATACAAGTCAAGGAAGTGGTTCTGGTAAATCATTTATTATGCCCAGAGTTCCTTATAATTATTCTATAAATGGGAATCCAGTTAGAAATTTAGAACTGACTGCTCCTGATAGTAATAATAATATATTATCTATTATAAGTGGAGTTAATAGTACAGAAGATGTTGGAAGCACAGAAGATACATTTAGTTTTTTCACAGTTTCTGGATGTCCTGATAAATTAGCAGACCCAACATACATATATGAATTAGCATTAAGTAATGTAATACAAGAAACTGCTGGTGGTGCTATCACAGCCGCGGCTGTAACAGATTTTCAAGAAGAATATTCACATAGAACATCACTTTTATTTTTAGGGACTGGAGTTTTAAACTTAATTTATTATAATTATATAACTAATCAACGAGATAAAGTTTACGATGGTTTCTATAAATTTGGGGACCATTTTACTATGTCTATAGCAAGAAATACCACCCTTGTAAAACAACAAAGATATGTTCCTAATTTCGTTAACGATAGTCATGAAGGATTAGTATTTTGGTTTCCTAATAATTTAACATACACTTCTGGGTTAGCTCTAAATTTTAATACTTATGTAACTCCCTTCTATCCTTATGTAGATTATTTAAAAATAACAAAACTAATTCCTAGTTGGGATTATTCTGAACTAAAAAGTATTTATTTTAAATCAACCACAACTGAATTAAAAGCAAGTGGTGGTGTTATGGGATGTTGGGCAGGTTCTGGTATAAATACAGGTCAAACATCAGGAAATGCAGTGTGGAAAGGTTTGGTGAATGATGTAATAGACAGAGACACAGCATCAACAGAACCTTGGGAAACGTGGGCAACTGATACTGGAATTTTAAGAAGACTTGATACAAATACTCCTGAACCCCCAACTAACACATCAAGTAAAAGACAAATCATAGTATTTAATCAAAATTTGGTATTTAAACACCAAAATTGTGTGTCATTTTTAGTATATTTTAAGGATGATAGTGTTTCTAATAGTTATCACCCTTGGGAACATACTTTGATGGGTGCTAATAATCAAGCAACTTTCACAGCCTTCACAGGACAAAATAACGCTTCTGGTGATATTCAAATGGGTGATAATCAAAATTCCCAAGTAACAATTAGACTCGACGACGCATTAGGAACTCGTATTAATATAGGTAATAATAAATGGTATCACTTTGTTTATCAAGATAGTGGATTGGTAAATGGAACTACAAGATATTATAGTATATATATGACTGATTTAACAACTGGAACTGTATACCAAAAAGAAAACCAAATTTGGATAGGTAATCGCCAACTTAATGATATAGTAGCATTAGGTGGGCGACGTGATGATACTGTTGCTACTTTAACAGAGAGATATATGTATGGAATTATTGCTGATTTTAGAGTATATGCAAACCCTAGAAACGGACTTTCTGAGGCGAATGATTGGAATGCTTTGAGATTAAGATTAACAAATGGTTATTTAAATACTGATGATTGGACTGATACAATTTGGGGCAAACCAACAACAACTATATTATACAATGATGATGGCGAAGAATATTGTTGCATGAATGAAAGTAATTTATTACAAACTTATACACCCCAATTTATATGTGAAGAAAAACCTAGTGTAAATACTAATGGAGAATTACCAGATTTTGTAGATTTACATTTTCCACATAATGTAAAAATACCAGTAGAAGAAAGAACTGTAGATTTACCAAAAAGAGCATTAATTGATTATGGTAGCGGATTTACAGAAGCAGAAAATTTAGATAAAGAGTTGGACTTGCCTGGTATGGATGCTAATTTTAGAATATTGAATGAAGTTCCAGCAAGTGCCTCTGGTACTGGTGAAGCAAATCCAATATTTAATATTAGTAGTACACCTCAAAAAGTTGATTTACTGGATGAAGTTTTAAATGTAGAAATACCAAATTTACCTCATAGAACTTTTAATGGAACAAATAATACTATAGATAAAACCATATATCAACTTCCAGTAGAAAGCAGAAATATTGTTGGAGATAATAAAATAACAGAACATTCACCAGCTACAAAAGTATGGTTACCTTTAAATAATCCTATGGAGATACCCCTAAATAGACTAGAGGTTCAAATTAGTAAAGAAGATGGTAAGAAAGTAACTCATTTAAGTAATGATACTCATGTATCAGTTCAGATAGAAAGCCGTAATTCTATATTTAATTAAAATTAAAATTAAAATATTTTAGTATTATATAAAATGAGTTTAAACATTCAAACAACTAGTAGTAAAACAGAATTTTTAAACTATTTTAGTAATCCTATTACTATACCACCAAATAGCACTATAGCATTAAATAAAGTCGCTTGTAGAATTCCAGTATGGGTGCAAAAAGTAGTAAGAGTTCCAGATATTCCAGACGCACCAACTCGTGCCAACGAATGTTTAAAAATTAATATAAATGGAGTTCAAATACTTATAACTTGGAATGATTTATTTACGGCACATACCAGTTTTGCTACTGTTGATATAGAAGGTGGAGTTACAATTGATAATTATTTTAGTGGAAATTTTGAATATTTTGCTAATAATAATGTTTTTCTTATTCCTAATGATTTAGTAGGACAATCCAAACAAAAAATACCATTTGTAAATGTATTAGCAAAAGCAATCGACACAAAGTTAGAGTTTTATGAATGTATCCCTTCTCCAGTTTATAAAAATAATGAAGTTGTATATAATCCACTTAACCAAATAAAAGCAAATACTATAGATTATGACTTACTTCCAAACGCAGATACTTTAGTGGAAATAGGTTTTCAGATTACTTACGCCCCAAAATATATATTTAATTCAACTCCACAACCAATAACTGGAGCAGAAACATTTGATAATATAATTAATACTACAATAACAACTGATGCTATAAATGGTGATATTATTAGCACTACTGATAATAGTGGAGGTGGAACTTTTACAAATGCAACCGCTGGAAATTTTATTGTAGATACTAATGGAGGTTATTGGAGATTTAAACCTAATTTACCATTAATTGATAGTAGTGTTGTTTGTGGATTTCATAAAGGTGGTAATCAAAATTATTCAACTGGTATACTAACCGAATTTAATATAGCGGATATTAATTTTGGTATTAAATTTAATAGAACAACTCACGGAGGTGGGACTAGTATATCATATCAGATTTTAGATGGAACAACTAAAAATGTATATCATGGAGGAAATCCAGTAGATAAAAATAAAATATATCCACAAACAGAATTTTTAAATTTTAATAATGATACAGATTACTTCTATATAAGTGTAAGAAGAGCATTAACTTATGAACATAATAATAATGAATATATATTTCAAGTATATCTTGCAAGTGATGAAGTTATAACTAATAGTGTTTTAGTCTATCAATCTGATACATTTTTAGCAACCCCTAATATGCCATTATTACCAATTGTAATCGCTGATAATGTAATGCCAAATGTTATTAAAGACAATAAATATATACCTATGGGCGATAATACTCCAGATATGGGTGAATATAATATAACAGACGCTATAGGATTTTGTAATAAATTTACTATATCAGCATTAACTTCAGAAGTTGGTGGAGTAGGAACACCTTGGGCACCAGCACAATTATTACAAATAGTAGATTTTTGGAAATCTTGGGGTATATCGTCTTTAGTAGAAAATGATTTTTCTATAGACGCAAATAGAGGAAGTGGAACATTTAGTAAAATATTTAGATTAAAAGTAGATGCTTTTAATAATCCAGCAGGTTGGAATATAAATAATATCTATTATTGTATTGGTGTGCCGTCACAATCAACAAAACAAGTTTTAGTAGATTTATACAAATATAATGATGTTACAAAACTATTTACTATTAATAGAGATGATACCCAAATTATAGATACATTACCAGATGCTTTAAATGTATATATTAATGATTTACCTATTAAAAATTATAGTGGAGTTCCGCCAGATTTAAATATTAACCAATCATTAAAAGAAAAATTATTGGGAAGTGTATCTCTTGTAGATTATCAAGATATAGATTCTAATATTTTTTGGGTTATTAATTATGAAGTATTTAATAATTTATATAGACCACTTAATAATCCTAACCCTTTATCAATAAATCAATTAAATGGTGAAATTTCGTATGATATAGGTACACGTCGTCATGTCATACCTAATTTAGATGGTTTATTAAAAATAGATATGAATATTAGAAGTCAAGGATTGCCTAAACCCCCACAAAACAATTTATTATCAACTGGTAGATAATAAAAATATTATTATATAATATGACTAGTGGAACTGCTTCAAATGAACTAAGAGAATGTGGTCTATGTGGAAAAAAATTAAGACCACTTAGAGCAAATAATGATTGGGATGGGAGAAAGTATCATGTTGCTTGTTTTACAGAGTTAATTAGCGATATAGCAAACTATAGCAAAGTCGCTTATACTAAATATAATGTTGTAAGAGATTATAAATTAATACAAGAAATAGAACAAAATAAAGAAATAAAATTAAATTTCGATTAAAATCTAAAATTATTTTCTTGGGAAATACTATAAAAATGGAAGCAGTACGAGATTTAATGAAAACTAGTAAAAACCAGTGGGAAAGTTTAGACGATTATGAAAAAATTATTAGTATGGGTAAATTAAAAATGTTAGAACAATTAGCGAGTTATATAGAATGTTTGCAATTAAGTTATACTAAGGAACTTTTGGTTAATGGTATGCCCCCAACCGAAAATGAAAAAGAAATAAAAGATTTGTTTAAAGTAGAAAAAAAAGAAGAAGAAGAAGAAGAAGAAGTTAAAGTGGTTTAGAAGCATTTAACGCTTCTCTTGCTTTTTCTTCTCTAAAATCATTTAAGTAAGATACTTGTTGTTCGTATGAGTTACAAGGGATATCTTTGCACCAGAATATAGTAGGTTTTACAAAATCTTCAGTAACGTGAGTGCTTTTTAGTTTTCTATAGTATCTTACTCTATTATATAATTTAGCAACTGTTGCACCATAATAAATTCTACCAGTTTCACTACACGTTATCTTATAGATTTTGCTTTTGGTGTAATCCACCATATTTGTTGCCTTTTTATATTATTATATGACTTATTGTTTAAATATTTTAAAAAATAAAACTATTAAATCACTTTAACCTCAATCTCTTGATTAATAGTTTCATTTAGTTTCACTTTATCTTCTATCTCTTTAACTTTAGATTGAGTCTGTTTATACCATAACTCTGCTTTATATATTCGTTCTAATTCTGCTTGTTCTATTAATTTTTCATTTTCTCTATCTCTTAATTTTTGTTGATACTCTTCATAATCTTTTTGTTCTTGTTGTGTATCTTTTTTAATTTCTTGTTTATCTATTTTAACAAATAAAAATCCATTATTATCATAGGTTAAAATATTATCAGAATCTCTATGGTCTTTTACCATCATATCATTATAGTCTTGCTTGTCTTGTTTAGTCCATTCACTATTTTTATCTTTGCTATATAGTTCTTTTGCTCTTTTAATATATTTTTTCATATTAATCATTTGCATATTATGTAGATTAGTAGGTGAAACTTTAACACAATCTGGATTAGATTTATAATGGTTTTCTAATTCAGATTCCATCATTTTTTTTCTACATTTAGGATTACTACATATAACCAGTTTTTCTCCAGTTTGTTTTTCTTTATGTTGTGGTGAGTTTAAATGTTTAGTAAATCCAAGACCATTTTTTAATTGTTTATCACAACAATTACAATACCAATCATCTAAGTTTTTTAATAAAGCTTTTAATTTAGGTATTTTTATCAGTTTTCTACATTTTAACTCCTCTTCATTTAATATAGAATCAGTAAATTTCTTAACTTGCTTACTTGTATCATAGTGTTTCTTTACATTTTCTATGTTTATATCATATTCATTTAATAGGTTGTAATTAATCATATATAATATACAAAGATTTTATTTTCTTAAATCAATTTTATTAATTAATAAAATTACATAATTTTGTTAATTTGTTAATTTGTTAAAATGTTAAATTCTTGAACTCAACTCGTTTTTGTATTATTTTTTTTTTTCATTTTTGCGTAGAAATAAAACTTGTGATTTGCGTTTGAGTTTAGGAATTTAACATTTTAACATTTTAACATTTTAACATTTATATATTTTATGATTTTACTTTTACATTATAAGAATAAGAAATACATATATACAATAACTACACATATAACACTATTAAGACTCTAATTCTTCTATGCAAGTTTCTTCTATAGTTAAATCACTTATATCTATAGGAGATGGCGAACTATTAGGTATTCTAATTAATATTTCATCGTCACTATCATCTGGTTCTACCCTTATGCTACTAAAATATCTTTCTGTTGGATACTTCTTATATATTATATCTTTATCATTATTTAGTTTATTTAATTTATTATATATTTTCGCTATATGACTATCAAGATTATAAACATCTAAATAGATACATACACAATTAAAATTTGCATCTTTTAATTTATTTGCTATATCCCATCTTGTAGCATTATTATAATGTTCTACCATATTTACTTCTTCTGATAATTTTACTTTATGAGCTCTTTTAGTTATTATTTCTATATCCTCTGCCTCTTCACAATCACTTAAATCCCATTCCTCTATATCATCATTAATTAAATCACTTTTATTTACTATTTTAAATTTAGTAGATAAAGTAGCAGTTGCACTATGAGAAATCATATTTTCATTCTTCCCCTTAAAAATACTATGTATCTCATTCATAACCGCTACATATTCGTGTTGTGGGATTGCCTCTCGGTGTTTAAAAAGTATTTCATCAACTATAGCAAAAGACATTTTTCTATATATCTATAGAAGATTTTTAAAATCAATTTTTAAATATACAAAAAATATTAAAATTACAAAATTATTTTCTGTATATATTTATATAGATGAGTAGTGTATTACCTTTCAGTAAAGAAGATATTGACCGACATAATGATGATAAGAGTGTAGAAGCACCACCTAAAGAAGAAGAAGTCTTACCTAAAGAAGAAGTAGAAGAAGAAGAAATAGAAGAAACTAAACCTAAAAAAGAAATATTTATTAAACCTAAAAAAAAGAAAACTAAAATGGTAGAAATAGAAGTAGAATCAGAAGAAGAACAAGAAGAAGAAAAACCACCTTCGCCTCCACCAAAAGAAGAAAAAAAGAAAAAGAAAAGAGTTTTATCCCAAGCCCAATTAGATGGATTAAAAAGAGCTAGAGAAAAATCACTTGCCAAAAGAAAAGAGTTAAGGGATGCTAAATCCGAGATTACCCAAGCAAAGAAGATAGAAAGAGAAATGAAAGCTCAAGCAAAAGCAGATAAACGAGCAGAGAGCGAAGCACTTATAAGACTACAAGCAAAAATGAAACAAAAAGCTGAAGAAGAAAATATGTGGTCACCAGAACGAATGGCAAATCTTATGGAAAGCACTATAGAAGCTTATTTAGAAAAGAAAAAAGCACAGAAACCAACGGCAAGAATGACAATACCATCACAACAAGCATACCCTCAATTACCACCACAACAACAACCACAATACTACCAAGCAGTCCCACAACAAAATCAACAATATAAACAAAGTCCATTAAGAACTCGTAGTGATTCTACATTAAATACTTTATTTGGGAATTATGGTTCAATTTAATATATAATGTATAATATAAATGGTAAAACCAAAACCAATTCAAGAAGAAAAAAAAAGAAAAGAAAAAGATTATAGAATTTTACCAGTTAGAAAAGAAGAAGATTTTGTAAAAATGGAAAGAGAATTACCAGAACCTTTCAAACCAATTTTTGAAAAAAATGGGGCTGCTATTGCAATATTGGGTGGTATGGGTTCAGGTAAAGGTAACCTATTATCTAATTGGTTCTTAAGGGATGAGTTTTTTAAAGACCTATTTATGGGAGGTATATATTTTATATCTCCTACAGCACATAATGATTTAACTAACGTCCATTTAGTAAGAGAAGCATCGTTTGTAGAAACAGAGTATAGTGATGATTTAATGAAGGGTATTTATGATAATATAATGGATGGAGATACTGACGATAGAGAATTATCAGCAATAATATTAGATGATTGTTTAGGAAGTATTAAGCAACATTCTATTATGAATAAAATTACATCCACCGTAAGACACATGAAATCATTATTAGTATATTCATTACAAGCATTAAAAGGATTACCACCAACAGTTAGAAGTAATATATCAGCGACTGTAGTATTCCATAATCCATCAACTAAACAGATGTCGCACCTATTAGAAGCACACGCAAATTTAGGTGGAGAAGAGAATTGGTTACGTTGCTATGAAGAAGCAACATCAGAAAAATATGGATTTTTATATTCTTGTTTTAAGACTATGCGTTGTTTTAAATGGGGTGGTTCTACAACAGAACCTATATTATTATGGCAAATGTATGATGAAAATGGCAACAAAATACAATATGATAAACCAGAAAAAACAAATAAGAAAAATAAAAAAAATATTGAAGAACCTATAAAAGAAGATAGACAATTATAATTAAAATATTTATTAATATTATTATGAGTAACATTTTAAATGCTTTAAACCAACAAGCCCAAGAATATGAAGCTAGACAAAACAATATAAATCAAAAAGTTAGAGATTTTGACCTAGAAAAATCTATAAAAGAACAAGGTATAGAACAATTAAAAAATCAGATGGGAGCTCAAAAATTTGAAGCCGCTATGGGTTTAGTTCCATTAGCAACAAGATTAGGTGAAATGAGTGGAGCATCTAAATATGTTAAAGGGAAATATGATAGTGCAAAAGACTATGTATTAGGAAAAAAACAAGACGCAGAAGAAAATTTAAAAAATATAACAAATGACGATTCACCACTTAATAAATTTACAAGTGATATAAAAGATAAAAAAGAAAATCTACAAGCAATTGCGGATGAATATAAAGACTTATCCACAACAGTAGATACTACTGATTTTGATAAATTAAGTCCAAAAAAAATAAGTAAGTTACCAGCAATCGCCACAGACGAACATGGTATACCTATATTTGATAAACCTACTCCAGAACAATTAAAAACTGGAATAGCGAGTGGTAGGTTCAAAGTAACTAATGAAGGAATACAAGATAATTTAACTGGAGGTTCTACAAAATTTGGTTTAAAGGGTGGAGCTAAATTTTTTTCACCAGACGATTTAAAAGAATTAGGTTTAAATATAAAACCTGGTGGAGATATAAGACAAGAATTTCAAAGACAGAGAGATATAGAAAGTGGTAGGACTTATGCTCGTGCAAATCAACCACCAAAAATTACTGAAGATGAAGATAAATTTACTATGGTTGGAGAACCTTCTGAAGAATTTAAAAAAGCATTTCCATTAAGTGAAGGTTCAGTAGGAACTTCTGCTGATTTATCATTCCGTATTAAAAATCCAATACAACCCCAAGAACAAATAAAGGCAGGAGAAGAAAGAACAAATGTATTTAGAGCAAAAGGTAAAGTTATAAGACCAGAAGATATAGCAGAATCAGCCCCAATACCAGAGGTAAGAGGTTTAAATTTATCTGAAAAACAAGCACCTATAACAAGTGAATTAACAAGAGATGAACGCCAACGAGGTGCTTATGGTAGTGGTCAAGGGACTGCTTTTGAAAGAGCCCCAATAGAACCAGAAGACCAATCTATGTTAAATAGATTAGAAAGTGGGGCTCAACAAGCACAAAATTTAACTAAAAAATCTTTAGAATTACCTTCACAACAAAGAGAACCTACTTTAATATCTAAACAATCTTTAGATAATATTGCTGAAAAATCAGAACCAGCAGAAGAAGGAGAAGAAGGAGAAGTAGCAGAAAAAGAAGTTGCAGAAGAAAGTGGAAGTAAATTAGGTGGAGCTACTTTAATGGGTTTAAGTGCTTTAGGCACTATAGGTGATAGTTCAAAAAGTGCTGGACAAAAAGTTGGAGATATAGGAAAACAAGTTGCTATGTTTGGTGGTATAGAAGCTTCTGAAGCATTAGTGCCTGGATTAGGAGATGTTGCCCTTGCTGGAACAGCTATTTATGAATTAACACACGTCGCCCACGAGGAAAAAGAATTAAGACAACAACAGGAACAAATATCACAAGCACCAGCACCAACTGGAAGTGGTGGTTCAAGTGGTTCAGCCCCAGTTATAGATTCATCATCATATCATATTTTATAATTTAATTTAATTTAATTTTTTCATAAAATTATTTTATATTTATATTGTATTATGTTTAAACCAAAATCCAACGCATTACAAATCGGACAAGATGCTTTCCAGATACCTTGTAAAAATGGGTCACAATTCGGACAAGATGGTATTATAAGGTTTGAAATACCAAGAAATACTGGATTTATAGATATGGCAAATTCATATCTATCTTGTGAAATAGAAGTTCAGAGTAGTGCTAATGGAGTTATTGCTAATAACAAACAACCTATGTTACAATTAGATAGAGCAAGTGGAGCTCAAAGTATTATATCTCAAATAACCACGAGGTCTGAAGGTAGAGTTCTAGAAGAAAATAGAGGATATAATGTTTATACAAATCTTCATTATTGTGCTACTGAAACTGAAGGTGTTAAAAATAAACGCAGTAGATTAGAAGGATGTGCTAATAGTTATATGCCTCAAGATAATCCGTATGTTACTAATAACAAAGTTGTTCCTGGTATTAGTGTAGTTCCAGCAGGCCCTGCTGGTTTAACTTCAGCCGCCGATTGTTGGAAACCAGTAAGAAGGAAAGTTTGCTTACCAATTAATACTGGTATTTTTAATAATCCTCAGTCATTTCCAACAATGGCGATTCCATTAGAAGTTGAGATAATTCTTGAGAAAAGTTTAAGATGCTTAAGAGTTGCTGATAGAGGTGATAATCAAACTAATTGTAGAGTTAAAGATATAGTAACTACTGGAGGTGCTGGTAGTATCGGTAGAAGAACAATTGTTTTACAAGATAGGGCACAATTTAATAGTCCAGGTGGTGCTAATGGAACAGTCCCTGCTTCAACCGCAGTATTAACAGATGGAGAACAACAACTTTCCGCTGTTAATAATTGTTGGTGGAGAGTAGGTCAAGAAGTTCGTATAAATGGTGCTGGTGAAATTGCTAACGCTCCAACAGCAGTTGGAAATGATGTTATATGTAATATTGTTAGCATAGCGGCTGCTGATGGTTTGTATGCTACTGCGGCTGATAGAGGTTCTCTAATTATTGTAGTGGACGAAGATTTATCAGCGACTGACGGACCAGCATCAACCTTTGTAACTATAAATCAGTTAACAAATGTTGGAGCACCTCTTCCAGGACACGGTAGTTTTAATTATACGGTTCATAATCCTAGACTTGTGGTAGCAAAAGTTGTGCCTCCACCTCAAGTGGTTCAAGGTATTGCTCGTGCAATTTCAAGTGGTGAATATTCACAAGATATTGTAAGTTATACTAATATAGATAATGCTATTCCAGCTTCTCAATCTACTTCTACTAATATCTTACCAATAGATTTAAGTAGAGTTAAGAGTATTATTTCTATTCCAACATCACAAAACAATACAGATAATGTTACTAATTCTAATGCTATTCAAGGACAATATTTAAATGCTACTGAATACCAGTGGCAAATAGACTCTAAATTAATTCCAGATAGAAGGGTTATATTAACAAGAGAATCTAATCCTGCAGTGATAGCAACACCTAATGATAATACATTAAAACCATATAGGTTAGGTTCTTTTATTTCAGGTTTCCACGCTTATGAAATGGAAAAATCATTAAAGAGTGCTAATATTTCTCCAACAAGTATTAAATTTATAACACAGAACCCAGCAAATACAGATGTAGTAACTAATAACTTTAACGCTAGAGTGCCTGGGTGTTGGGCGGTTTCAAGAGCATTAGGTGCTAATATGGGAACTTCTCAAAATCTTGTGGGTAAATCTGTTATTCTATACCTAAATTACAATCCTAACTCAACAATGGTTAAACTATTAAGAAATTTTGTCGTTCACGTTAGAACAATTCGCGTGGGTATGGAAGGGGTTTCATTATTTTATTAACTTTTAGATTTTAGATAAAAAAAATAAAAATATATTAAGATATATAATATGCCTCAGTATAGAACAGATAATCTTGGAAATATGAAAAAACGATATTTACAACTCCACCCAGTTAATGCTTCAAGTGGTGGTCAGTTCTCTTTTAAAAATGGTCTTCCACTTATTAAATTTGATATTAGTTCTTCTATGAATACCACTATGTTAGATGGTGCTGAATTAAGGTTATCTGGAAGATTTACTGCTCGTAGTGGAGCAGATGCTTCAACGAATTTAGACCCAACCCACTTTAACTTTTTGGATGGATATGCTGGATTTAATCAGTGTATAGAAACTTGTACTATTTCAAGCAAACGTCTTAATTCAGTATTAGAGCGTGTAACCAATTATAATAGATTAGTTCCTAGTATTTTATCTGGAACTCACGATGCAAAAGAATTAGAAACAATATATTCTCATATGGCAAATCAGCATCAAACCCCAGCACTAACTAGACCAGCACTAAACTCTTATAATCAGTATAATACTGCTGGAGAAGTTCAGGCTGCTTCACGTAGAGGTGCGAGTTTTTCAACTCCAATTTATGCTGGTATGCTTCATTCTGAAAATGATATAGATATTTCTGTTAATGGAACTGGTGGATTAATTATAGAGATTCTATTAAGAAGTGATGTTGGAGTGGTTTTTGGAAGTAATGCTTCTGCACTCAATACCAGTTATACCTTAAATGATTTAGTTTTAACTGTTCCAGTTTATGAATTACAAGGACAACCCAGCGGACAAGTTTCCAATTATGAATTTAATTCTTGGTCCAGTATGTTTCAGACTATTAATACTTCTAGTAGTGTTGTGGCGATGACTCCTGGATTAGCTCAAGTTTCAAGTGCTATTTGTAATTTTATTACTGCTAATGATTTAGGTAACCAAAATTTTAACTCTTCTAGACTTGGACCGATTGGTGAAGTTCAGCAATTACGTTGGTCTAAAAATGGTGCTTTATACCCTAAACAATTTAGGTCTGAAACTGTAAATCAGCAAAATAATGATGTAGCAAAATCTGCGGCTGGAAACGCTCAATCCAATCACGTGTATAATGTTTCAGCTGAAATTGTTAGAGATGGATTAGAAGCACTTAAGGTGGATAGATACAATAACGTTCATAATTGTTCTCAAGCATATAACTCGTGGCAAGGTGGTTCAGTTGATAAACATCAAAATTGTGGTAGGGATGGTGTTGCTCCTGGTAGTTCTTATCAGTGGGGAATTTTATATGATGCTTATGGTGCTGGAACTAACTTTTCACAAACAGTATTTAGTGTAGAAGTTCAAGCAAGTGGAACAAGCACTCTAGATGTTGGTGGAACATTACTCGCTAACAGTTTAACTGGTTCATCAGCAACAGCACAAGCGTGTGTATTATACTTTTTAAATAAAAATACCCTAATGATGTCACCACAAGGAATACAAGTTGTTCGATAATTAAACAAAACTTTTATTAATTATACTAAATTTATTTAATGGTCTATTTATTTCTATATTATGTGTTGACAGATTATTTAAACTATTATTTCTTTTAATTTCACATTCCATTTTACTTTTACAACATATAAATAGACATTTACATTTACATTTTTTTACGAATATTTTAAATTTTTTTAAAAATTTTTTCATATTTATTTTAGATTGAGATTTAAAATAAAATATATTAAGAGTTTATAACATGAGCGAACAAACTATGAATAATGCCCCAATGGGAGTTCCAGACATTTTAATGAACGCACCACTTACCAGACAAGTAGATGTTACTTTAGAAACAAACATTTTAGACCCAGTTTCACATAGTTTTAATAGTGCTAGTGGAGGTAGAACAGTTTTCCAGTTACCACCAAAAGGAGTTTTAGACTCGCAACACGCAGCTATAGTTTTTGAAGCGGCTGTTGCTGGAGGCAGACCTAGTGGTTCTTTAGCATACACCGCTTGGGCAGGTGGTCTTGGTGCTATTAGAAGAATAACCGCTCGTTGTGGTGGTAATATTCTTTCACAAATAGAAAATGTTGGAACATATGGTGCTATTAAATCTAATTTTAAATCCCAAGCAGTTAAAGAAAATATTTTAGATATTCGTCATCATTCTAGTAGTGGTTTAGAGTTAAGAGTTGCACCAGCACAATTATTTGCTGGTTCTCCTTCGTTAACTTATCAACAATTATATAATCCAGAATTAGACCAGTGTTCTACATTTGGCGGTTCATATAATGGAGGCAACGACAATACGCATCAAATTCAAGTTAGTAAATGTTTAACAGATACAATTGGAACTGGACCAGAGGTTGTTGTCAGACTTGCTGATATTTTTGAGTTATTTAATTCTCATAAGTTACCCTTACTTGCAATGGCACTTGTTGAAATAGAAATAGAATGGAATGCTTTTGGAGATGCTACAACTCAAGCAGACCCTACAAGTATTCAAGACTCACCAGTTATAGATAGTTTAATTCCAGACGCAGCTGTAAATGCTGTTGGAGCAAGAACTGAAGGTGGAGAAGTTGTTCTTAGCACTCCAACTATGCTCTTAGATTATATTCACTATGACGACCAAGAAAGACAAAAAATATTTGATTCAGTCAATAGTGGTGGAGGACTGAGATTAGATTTTAGTGAAGTTCTATTAACAAAAGGTGTAAATCCAGCTGGTCCAGCAAATGGTGGAGCGGATGTTGCTAATCAAGTTCAAAGTAATCACATTATTGGTATGGCAATGAAAGAGGTAAAAAAGATATATGTTGTGAAAAATTTTGACCTCAATACTACAATAGGAACAGCAGAAAGAGACGCTGATACAAATCAAATGAAAACTCATAGAAATATTGTATTAAACCAGTTTAAATCTCAACAGATGCTTGGTGAATCTTATAATTTTTTTATTAATAACCAAAGAGTATATGATAATGATGTATCCAATCCTTCAGTTCAGATGAATTATTTAACCCAGTGTAAAGGAAAATGGACTTGTCCTGGGTTTTCACAGAATACTGAAAATTATAATGACAATTATAATGCTATTTCTTTAAATTCTTCGTGGTCTGGATTAAACAGAACTGATAATATCAATAGTGGAGCAACACACCGTTATCTATCAGGTGTCAATCATGTAATTGGTCTAAATCTTGATAGTTATAACTCTCTTGGTTCAGCACCTGGAAACGGAACTCGTATTGGAAGTTCTCCTATAGAATTTAATTATTCTAGGGTAGCGGTGGATTTAGCGGCTGGAGCGGCTGGTTCATCGAGAGCAGAAGTAAACCTTGACTTTTTTATTGTTTATAGAAGGTCATTAATTGTCCGTTCTCTTGGAATAGATGTGAGTGATTCTTAGATATAATATTTTTTATTTTTTGTTTAATATTTATTAATAATATATTAACTATATATTAATAATGAGTAATTATCAGAGTGAAGTATATGAATGTGCTAGAGGTGATGCTATTTGGAAGTCAGACGATAATAGTGAATGGATAAATAAATTTAGTGAAGGTATCAAAGTAGAAAGAGGAGATAATATAAGAATTTTAGGAAGTTTTATCCATGAAGGTTCAAGTGGCGAAGAAATAGAAATAGATAAAGACCAACAAATTAATATAGCATTTTCTCCATATATACAAGCATCTACTTTAGCAATAGATGTAAATACTAATATAGTAGATTTATCACAGTTTAGTGATGTTCCATATAGCACAGATGCTTTTGGTATAGAACCTCCTTTATGGTTTGAAGACAAGGGTTATGCTGAAACAGCAACTAATAATTATAATTTTCCAACAAATAATGAAGTTGCTTATGGTGTGCCTTTAGCAACAGCCCAACAACCTATAGATTTTGGAAATAAAATATGTAAATGGTATACTTTAAATAGTAAATTAGTCAATCCATTCACAGCTGTTAATAGACAAGACGATGTAGCAAAAACTTGGGGTAATAATTTACAACTAAATGATTATAATGTAGACGCAACAAATTCAATAAATAAAGGATATAAAAACTTTACACAAAAAACTATACCACAAGAATTATATATATCTCAAGTAGTAAAAAAATTTATACTTCCTTTTTATGATGGAACGACTACTACTGGCACAATTAATCAATTCGCCGAAATGGTAAATGTAGCACCAGACTGGGGAAGTAATGATGGTGCTGGTGGATATTTTAATGGGTTTCCTCAAGTTGGTATGTGTATTGCTACAGTAGATATAGGAGCAAGTAATGGTTGGTATGATTCAACTGGAAATGGTTTTTATGAAAGAAATTGGAGAATAGGAGTGCCTAATTTAAAATCTGGCGTTCAATCTTTAATAGGAACTATTATAGCAGTAAGACCTATTTGGCATAATATTTTAGGTAAAACCACTGGAACATTTGAAATATTAGTTTCTAACTGGGTTAATCCAAGCACTATATCTAACAAAACATATTCACATCAGTTTGGTAATTCAGAAGTTGTAGAAGCAAGAAGTTTAACTAATGCTGGAACTAATAAAAATTTATTTAAACAAATTCACGGAGGTAATGAAAATAAAGAACAATATAGTAACAATCCCAGTTTTAATGGAAGTAATGGCGGATATTTTCAATATAATAATCCTGGTACTACTACAACTTTACAAGGTGGTGCTAGTAGAGATATGATGAGTGGTATGCCAACTACAACTTATAATAAAAATATTACTTTAAGTGGTCAAGACCAAGTTATAACTGGTTCAAATGATAATACCCCTAATGATTTTCAGTTAGGTTATGGTATGCCTCAAGGAACTTCATTTTTATGGAATGGTTCTTATAATGGTGATTTAAGATATTCTCAAGAAGTTAATGCTACTGATGGAACTATGATAAATAATGATAAACCTAGAAGAGCAAGATGTATATTCCACTGGGATAGACCTGTCGATACTCCTGCCCCAAGTCCAGCAAATGCTGGAACAAATGGTTTATGGTGTAGAATAAATCATCAAGATGTATCATTACCTAAAATTGATAACGATTTTTTTCCATCAGAACCAGTAGACCCCTCACCAAATATAATGGGAGGTTATATTATATGTAGTAGAACAACTATGGAGGCAGTAGTAAGAGGCGAAGTAGTTTCAGAATCAGACCCAAATTATTATAGTGGAGAGGCTGGAAAAACTCCAAGAGTATGGATAGAATACTCACATCAAGCAAGTGTATCACATTATTTATCGAGACATTATGCAGAAAATTCTTGGACTAATGATGCAGCTACTGAAACGAGTGAATTACCTGGGTCACTAAATAATAATAATTTAAGACACGGATATGTATTTGCTGGTATGCCTTTAGCAATTAATTGGAGGCAAGGAACTGCAATTCCACAAAATTATGGAACTGGATTCCAAATAGGTGATAATTACCCTGGGGGATATTCTACTACAGCAGGTTATGAATCTGCTGGCGTATTTGGAACAAAAGGTGATGCTATGGCAAGGATATGGGCTTCACCTGATGGAACTGCCCCAGTAGTAGTACCAAATGCTAGTTTTAAAGGATTACCTACAGAGTGGTGTGCTTATAATACTTGTATAAATAGTATTCATTTTCAACAAAAAGAAACTGGGGATATTAATTTAGGTAAAAATACTGTAATATTAAAAACTAAATTAGCTAATCTACAACCAGCAAATTCATATATAATAATAGTACCAGTTCTAGATACTATAAATGTAGCAACTGGATTACAAGAACAACCTAATGTTGGTGATTTAGTTAAACTTTTACATAGTGATGTGTTTTATAATGATTATTACCCTATAGACTCAGTATCTATTGTAGGTTTAAACTATCATATAGATTTCAGTATACTTAGAAATCAGTATAAATTACTTATAGATGCTCCAGCAGATACTGTAGTATATATTTATAGAAACGGCGGAATGTCTAATGGAGTAGGTGTAAATGCTAATCCTTGGAGTGCTGATTGTTTAATGATAAAAGAAAATTTAACTAAATGTTCTGTTCCAAAAGGGTTTTATACAGAACAACAATTAAGTGAATATATAAATACCCAATTACATTATACTAATAGAGAATATGCTGTAAAAATGGGAACAAAAAATGTAGATAATACTTTTAATATTCCTACAACAGTTGGAAATGGTGAAAGTAATATATGTTCTAATCCTACAATACTTAATGGTAATTTCGTGCATACTTATATACCAGATGTAACTTATGGATTTTCACCTATAACACAGAATACCTCAGCTGGAACTGATTTATTAGCAACAACTAAAGAATTAAATGACGAATTATTTACTTATGATGTTTTTAGAGGTATCGCTGGTGACGGCACACTAGCAAAATGGCAATTTTATTGGAGTGAAGAGATAGATACTATTAGACCTTATGATGGAAATAATACAAGAAAATTAAGTGAATCTAGACTTAATGTGATAGGAAAACATTTTAAGTTATATAGTATTCCAGAAATAGAACCAACTACTCCTAATCCAGTTAATAATAAAAATATACAACTTATCAGATTAACTGGCGGAGCTTTAAACGTAGATGATTATGTTCTTCCAGTGCCTGCTTCTCCTCCAGACCCAGCAGTAAATGGTTATTGGAATAATGCTTTAAAACGCTGGTGTGGAAGTTTTGAAATGTTAAGAGATAAGAATGGAAATACTCACGGACCTGCTGGTAGCGGACCTATAAATTATGGAGCAACTTTTTCTTATCCAACAAGACTAAATAGAAATTTATTAAGTTATGGGGGTTCTTCTAAAATATTTTGTGGTGCTAATAATATTACATTTGAATGGGATGAAGGTAGAAATAGATTTTCATTAAATAATTTATATACTCCAATACGACCGCATTTACCTCAAACAAGTGGAGCAGATTTTGGTAATGGAGATGCTATACCAAGCACAATACTTAATACTATGTATAATGGATTTGTAAGAGGTCAATTAACTGGTATATATATTAATAATTTAAATGCTGGAATATTTGATAAAGCAAATTGGGGTGATGCTCCTTGTGGAGATAAATATTTATATGATACTTTAAGTTCAGACCAAATAACAGAATTAGGAAACAACTTTTTAAATACTTTGGGATACACCACAGAACAATTATCAAAATTTGATAATAGTTTTAATATAGTTACAGATATATTTGTATATAGAAATGAAACAGAATTCTCTGGAGCCGCTATTAGAATAGCACCTAAATTATCTACTGCTATTAATGGTTCTAATCCTAGTGCTAGTAGATGTTTAAATATTGCTCCAGTAGTTCAGTTTTTTGTTGAAAGTGAAACTGATGATTTTTTCGCTATAAATGTGCCTAGTAAAGGTAATTCACCATATTATTTTATTGGAAGTTCATTTCCTACTAAAAAATTCTTTGGAAATAAAGAAGGAAGTAAATTACCAGTTATAGGAATATGCTCTAGAAACTTTCATAGTTTTAATTTCGCTTTTGATTTAGGTGGTAGTAGTATATCATATACTATGGAAGAAAATACAACTATTACAAGTATTAGAACAAAAATATATAATTCATCTCTTGGAACTCCAGCAAATTTAAGTCCATTTTCAGCAGTAATTTATGTAATAACAAGAAATAATTATATAAAAGACCTTTCTGAACCCCAAGAACAAGAAGCTGCACAAATGTATTTACAATCTAAAAATCCTTTGTTAATCCCTAATAGTTTTCAAACTCAAGCACCAGCAAATTATAGAACAGAACCTCCAGTCTTTATTCCTCCAAATTACGATGTACCACAAGGTGCTGATTTTCAATATAATTTTGAAGATAGTGATTCAGATTAATTATTATTTAGATTTTAGAAAAATTAAATTTATTTTATAGAATTATTAAGAATGACAATACACGGAATCGATGCATCTACAAATGTAGCAAAACCTATCAAAATGACAGACCAAAAATTACATATAAAAGGAAGTGAGATTGAAACTAAATTAGATACTATTAATACTTCACTTGGGTCTTTATCTGTAAGTGTAGGCGATGTGAATGTCAACACCGATGGATTAGAGGGATTAGTTGGAACTTCTAATACTTCTTTAAGTGCTATCGAAGGTTCAGTCGATGGAATAGAAGGACTTATTGGTACGACTAATACAACTCTAACTGCTATTAGTGATTCAGTAGATGGATTAGAAAGTTTAATAGGAGATTTAGATACCGCCCAAGATTTAACTAATACTAAACTAACTGCACTTGTATCGGCATCTGGAATTAACCGAACTTCTTCAACTTTTATGTCGTCAGTTGCTCTCGCAGCTAATTCACAGCATTCAAGTAGTTTTGATGCTTCTTCATATAAATCTGTAAGAATTTTAGGTTCAAGTTTAAATGGTGGTTCATTAAATATAATGGGTTCGGTTGATAATTCTACTTGGTATGTTCTTAAGGGAATGTACGCCCAAATGGATGACTCTTATTATAATTATAGTGAAATAATTAATAATGCACCAAAATATATAACTATTAAAAATCAAGGTAGTTCCGATACAGTTACAATCGTAGCAGAAGGACAATCATTTTAATTAATATTAAATAAAATTGATTTGAGGGGGACTGACTAATTGTAGATAAATATGACTAACAAAGAAATAGAAGGATTTGAAAATTATATAATATATGATGATGGGAGAGTTTATAGTAAAAAAAGTAATAAGTTTTTGAAACCTTCTTTAATGATAACAAAAGATAGACCAATAGATAAATGCTATTATAGTGTTGCTATATATAATAATGGGAAAAGATATTATAAATTATTACATAGGTTACTAGCATTAACATTTATACATAATCCAGATAACTTACCTTCTGTAGACCATATAGATAGAAATCCTCAAAATAATAATTTAAGTAATTTAAGGTGGGTTAATAATGCTGTTAATAAAAGAAATACTGGAGTCCAAAAAAATAATAAATTAGGTGAAAAATTTATTAGTAAAAGAAACGACAGAAATTCATATTTATTTATTATTCAACAAAATAAAAAATCTGTTATTAGTAAATACTTTAAAACATTAGAAGAAGCGATAGAATATAGAAATGAATGGATAAAAAATAATCAAGAATTTAAAATCTAATACTATTATATAATATGGGACTTTGTAGTTTTTGCGAAATATATGAAAGAGAATCGTATTGGAAAAGTTATTGTAAGGAATGTGCCGACCTTAGAAGATTATTAATAATACACGATAGTAAAACTTGTATTAGTATTTTAAAAAGAGTTTTATTAAGAAATGAAATTCAAATAGACCATAAAGTCCAAATGGAATTAAAAAAAAAAGTTGTTAAAGAAGTAGAAAGTAATGATATTAAAGATTATGATAAAACTCCATTAACTCGTAGTAAAAGTAAGATTACCAGTTAACCTTTCTGCTCCAGTAGTTAGCACTATTCTTATCATTCTTTGTTAATTTTCCTTGTTTATTTTTTATACCAGCACTACGAGCTAAATAAGATTTTTGTTGAGCTTCACTTGCACCTTTTCGTTTATCAGTCATACCCTTAGTCCCAAAATGTATAAGTCTTTTTTTACCATCCTTTAAAACATAAACGCTTCCTTTTTTACCTTTAGCAGTTGATTTAAATGGTTTATAGAGTGGTTTATCGTCTTTTTTTTTATCACTCATTTATAATATTAATATATAAAATAATTGAAAATTGTTTTATTATTCTATATATAATAAATCCAATATGAATACTCTTGACTTATTTTGTGGGACTAAATCATTTTCTAAAGAAGCAGAAAAATTAGGTTATAATACTATTACATTAGATATATTAGACAAATTTAGACCTACTCACCTAACAGATATATTAGATTGGGATTATAAAAGTTATCCTAAAGACTATTTTCATATAATTTGGGCGAGTCCTAATTGTAAAGATTATAGTAAAATGAATTTTCTAAGTAAAAAAGAAAAGGATTTAACTTATAGTAATAATTTAATAAAAAAAGTTATAGAAATTATAGAATATTTTAACCCTAAATATTGGTATATAGAAAATCCACAAACTGGATTATTAAAAGAACAAGAATTTATGGAATATCTACCTTATAATGATGTAGATTATTGTAAATATGGATATACTTATAGAAAAAGAACCAGAATATGGAATAATAATGAAAATTGGGTCGGTAAAAAATTGTGTCGTGGAAAGGATAGGTGCGAAGGAAAGAAACTGACTAATAAACATTTAGGATTTAAGTGGATTACAAGAGGTAAAGGTGGGGGAAGAACTACGTGGGAACAGAGAATATCTATACCTTCTAATTTAATTAAAGAGATATTAGAAAGTGTTTAATATAATGTTAGGAGTTTATAATAGAACCATTATAATTAAAAAGTGTTAATAAGAGATATATTTATAATAGAAAAGTGATATTTCTTATATTGTCAATTCCTTGAACTCAACTTGAATATATATTTATAAATATTTTAAGAAAAATGAAAAAAA
>Ga0181395_1000147_pt1 | contig 28108 bp, 40 predicted proteins | sample 18SPOviralmetaG_FD_130124 | JGI IMG/M metagenome (GOLD analysis project Ga0181395, IMG submission 130124) | Marine viral communities from the oligotrophic San Pedro Time Series (SPOT) site, San Pedro Channel, CA, USA - 18 SPOT_SRF_2010-12-16 | ecosystem: Environmental > Aquatic > Marine > Strait...
GCATCAACTAATGATTATTTTAAATTTTCATCACCTAACACACTACCTTTAACAAATCCAACAGTACAAAGCTCATCAACTGAGTGTGAATTTATACAATTAACAGCACAATTAACTAGTGAACAAAATTCACCAGGTTTAACATTTACAGCATCTTTTGACGGAAATTCTGCATCAGAGTCTTTTGATTTAGGTGATATTACACTAGGGCAATCAATTAATATAGGTGCTGATCCAGGAAATAATAAAATGTACACGTTCCAATATTTAGACGGAACAAGTTTTAAATCTGTAAATAATTTTCAGCGTGCTAACCCTACTCCTGATGACCCTACAAATGTTACATTTTTATTAGCTAAAGAGTTTTTTGAATTACAAACAGAGCCTTTAGAAATATTACAAGGTGATATACAAAGCTCTAGTATTTCGCCTTTAAATCTTATAAAATACTCAATAAATAATGATAGTGATTTTAAATACTATACATTTTTAGGCGGTACTTTTAAAGCTCAATCTGAAATTTTGAGTGGTGAGTGGTTTGCCTTTAGCACAGTAAACAACACAATAACAGAGGGAACGCCAATACCTGACAATCCTTTTACTCCGCCTATAGGGTATAATCTTTTAAATACTGTAAAAAATGTAACATCATCTATTTTTGACGTACATAAAACAGCACTTGATAATAATGGACACGGTCCGATAAGTACAGAAATAGCTAGTAACACATCAACTAATAAAGTTAATATTAGTGCTGGTGTTAATGGCTCAATAAATAGCGGTCAAAAATTAGTTTTAACTTTACCTGATGGCTCAAATCCTATAATTTTAACTGCATCTAGTTCAGCAGCAGAAAACGATGTAGAGGTTGATGTTAATTCATTTACTACAAATATTATCTATCCGGTTGGCTCAGTATTAAGTCCTTTATCTTATGAGATAAATAGTTTAGCTAAAACGGCTTTAGGTAATGCTGCTGCAGCACAAACTAAAGCAGATGCTAATGAAACTAATATAGCTACTAATACAGGTGCTATTACTACAAATGCTAATGTTATAGCTACTAAAGCTAATTCAACAACAGTTGCGGCTAATACTAGTTCAATAGCTAGTAATTTTACTGCTATAAGTGGTAATACTACAAACATAAATGCTGTAACAACAAAAGCAACAGCTAATGAAACAGATATTACTAGTAATAGTAATAGCATAAGTAGTAATACATCTTTAATTGCTACTAATTCTAATGCAATTACAACTAATGTTACTGCTATAGGCACAAAAGCACCTACAGCTAGCCCAACTTTTACAGGTACAGTAACAATAGGAAGTAATACAAATGTAGAAACTTCTATAAGTAATAATTCTAGTAGTATCATAACAAATGGTAGCAACATACTATCAAACACGAATAAAGCAGATGCTAACACAACAAGGTCAACAGATAATCAAAATAATATAACTAGTTTAACAAGTACTGTAAATACAAAAAACCAAACTTTTACGGGTAATTCTGAGCCTAGTGCAATAAGTATAGGCGATGTATGGGTTGATACAAGCACAACACCAAACACTATAAAAAGAGCAACTGCTACAGGTACAGGTAATTTTGTTGTAGTTCAAGAAGTAGGAAATAATAAAACAGATATAGCAGCTGGTAGTGAAAAATTAGTTACAGGAGCTGCAATTGCTGATAAGATTTCTACTTTAAGCGGAACACCAGCTGGATCAGATACGCAAGTACAATTTAATAATAATGACTCTTTTGGTGGTACTAATTTACTTACAATAACTGATACTGATGAAATTACTATAGGTGGACCATCAGGGACAAATGCAAATATTAAATTAAACGCTGGTGCTGATATTATATTGGGTGCTGACGTTGCTGGTGGTACTAGCTCGACAATTCAGTATTTAGATAGTGGTCCTGGAACAGCTGATCCTACTGCAAGAGTTATGTTAGGAGCTTATGCTACTGATGTAGTAGTATTATCAAATAGAGCAGCAGATGGAATTGTAGAAATAAGAGCTAATACATCAACAGCGGGTGCTCTAGGTGAGCTAACTATAGCAACTTTTAAAGATACGTCTGTTGACTTTTTAGCAGATGCTGAGTTAAGAGGTACTAATATTGGTAATATATTTGATTTAACTGCTTACTTAACTGCTGTAGATTTTACTATGAGTACAGACCGCTCTAAGGTTGGGTATAGTCGTACAAATGGTGCGGCTGTTAGAGTAGATTCCACTACTGTTGGACTATTAGCAACTTTTCAAATACCTATAGGTTATAAAGCAACACACGTTCAAGTTAACGGAAGTTCTAGCTCATCAACATTTGATGTTTATGCCTGTGATGTAGCTAACAATACAAACACATCTTTAACAAGTAGTCCATCAGTTAACACAGATCAAATTTTATCATCAGCTGAATCAGGTGTTGCGGGTAAATATTTAAGTATTAAATTTACTGCGGGATCAACAACAAGAGATGTTTACGGAGCTAAGATAACACTACAAAGGTTATAAAAAGGGAGATTGATTGTAGTGTATCTTTTCGCTACCTTTTCGATATACTACTTTCACTCCCTTTACATAAAATTAAAAAATAACAAAAATGCAAGTGACAATAGGAATAATAGAATTAGTAATATCGCTTATCGTATTACTATCTACTGGTGTAGGTGTTTGGACTAATCTTCAAACTAAAGTAACTAAACTTTCTTCTAGGGTGTACCACTTAGAGCAATCTGATAATGAATTAAAAACTATTTTAGCAGATATATCGACTAAATTACACAAGATAGAATTATTGTTAGCTGCTAATCAAATTAAAGAAAAGTGACTAAAGAAATACAAAACACTACTTTTAGCATAAGTCTAAAAACATTGTTTACTATTTGTGCTTTTTTATTTTTATTACTTGGTGAATACATTGTTTTACAAAACGATATTAATGAAGCTAAAAATTTACCTGTAACTGAGGTAAGTAGAATAGAATTTGATTTTAGTAATGATAAATTGCAATATCAAATTGATGCTTTAAAAAAAGAATTAGAATCCTTAAAAAAGTAGTATAAATGAGACTAAGTAAAAACTTTGTGTTATCAGAGATTACTCGAAGTAACACAGCCAAAAGACTTGGAATAGATAATGAGCCGACAAAAAAAGACTTGGAGAACTTGCAAAGGATTGTTACAAATCTTTTACAGCCTATGCGTAACCACCTTGGTCCTATCAGGATTAGTAGTGGTTATCGTTCCAAGGAACTTAATCGTGCAATTGGTGGGTCTAATAAGTCGCAACACAGCAAAGGCGAAGCTCTTGATGTACAATTTTGGAAAGATGGTCAAATGTGTAATAAAGAAATTTACGATTGGATTATAGATAATGCTGTTGAGTTTGACCAAATGATAAATGAGTTTGACTTTGCTTGGATTCACATCTCTCTTAAAAAATCTAAAAACAGACGAGAAGTTTTAGAGGCTTATAAAGATAAAGATGGAGACACACAATACAGATACGCACCTGATATAATTACATTATGATAAAAAACATTATAAAAAGTTTAGTAGGACAAGCTTCTACTATAATAGACGAAGTAGTTACTACTGATGAAGAAAGGTTACAACTTAAACAAAAGTTTGAAGAGGTAGTTAAAACCCACGAAAAAGATATGTTTGCTCTTGAAGTTAAAGATAGAGATAGTGCTAGAACAATGTTTATGGACGATAGCTTTATACAAAAGATTCTTGCCATTATATTTACTTGTGCTTATTTTCTTATTTCTTACTTTATGTTTAATTGTTTTATAACAAATACTTTAGAACTTTCAGATTATGAAATAGGTTTTATTAGTACAGTCTTTGGAGCTATGTCTAGTAAAGTAAACACCATTATTGATTTTTTCTTTGGTGGATCATCAAAATCTAAATAAATTAATATGCCTTGGCTTCCTAAACCAAGAGATAAAAGAACTAAAGCTGAAAAAAATAAGTCTTGGGGTGGGGACACCTCGTTTTATAAAACAGCTCCTTGGAGAAAATTAAGGAAATTAGTGTTAGAAAAAAATCCTTTGTGCGTTTATTGTTTAAAAGAAGATATAGTAAAACCTGCTAATGTAGTCGACCATATTGTGCCGATTAAAAAAGGTGGAGCTGAGTTAGACGAATCTAATCTACAAGGATTATGTCACAAGTGCCACAATAAAAAGACATATTATGAAAATAGACAAAAATAGGTATAGAAGTAAATATGAAGAAGATGTTTGTTCTAGGTTAATTGAGAGAAAAATTAATTTTGATTATGAAACTGTAAATCTTTACTACGACATTACAGAACAAAGAAGATACCTTCCAGATATTATATTACAAAATGGAATTATTATCGAATTAAAAGGAAGATTTACAGCAAAGGATCGTAAGAAAATGTTACTCGTCATAGCTCAACACCCTAACCTAGATATAAGGATGGTGTTTATGAGACCTAAAAATAAATTACATAAAAATAGTCAAACCACCTATGCTCAATGGTGTAATAAGAATAATATAAAATGGGCTGATAAACATATACCTGACGAATGGATACGAGAGACAAAAAAACACCCGAAGAGATAGCTGAAGAAATCTTTGGAAATTGGATAGTGGATTCTACAGAAGAAGAGCAAGGAGAGGATGGTTAGTCCTCTTTTTCTTTTCCTAAGTTTTCTATCTCTAGGTCAAGCATCTTTCTATTGTAGTCGCCACCACTACTAGGCTTAGTCATATTCCACTCGTATTGAAACGGCTTACTTTCCTCAAGCTCGATTAACTTCTGTAAATACACACATAAATCCATCGCTTCTTCTTGAGCGTGTTTAAGCCACTCTAACTTAGTTAAATCTTCCCGCTCCATCGTAACACCATATTTATTCTTACCCTCGTCTGAACGCTTTAAAATCTTAAAACAAACTTGTTCTTCTATACTACTCATAATAATTTAATTTGATTAGATACTCTTTTGTTAGTCCACATAACCTCAGTAGTTCTTTTTCTTACTCCTGCAAATTCTAATAGTGGTTCAAATGGTAGCCAATTAGCATTATCATTCTCACAAACTATTACTTGACCTTTTCTACTTTTACACCATTCAGCTAATTCTTCGTAGTCTATATTACTTTCTTTATAAAACTCTCCACCTACTTGATATGGTGGATCAATAAACCAGGTAGCTTCTATATTTGGCAAATCCTTGTAATCACCAAAATTAGTTTTCCAATGTTTTATTTCAGGTAAAAGCTTTGCTATTCTTTTTAATTGAAAACTTGTTGTTGATGCCCAATTAGGTTTATCTTTTGATTGACAACTCCATTTCTGAACTATACTACAAGGTGCTACACTAGCTCTGTTTATACAAAAACCTATTAAGTCTAAATGTTCTTTTCTTAGATTTTTAGTTTTTATATCCTCACCTTCATAAAAGTCAGAATTATTTAATATAGTATTAGAATAACAATCATTAATTAACCAATTCCATATATTGTAAATCACATCATACTTTTCATTCAATATAATATTTTTGTTTCTATTTAAAACACTATACCAAGCTGAACCTGAGAATGGTTCTATTATTGTGTCGTAAATTGGTTTTGGGTAATGTTTAGCGATTCTATTCTTATTTCCATAATAGCTCCACATAATTTAATTTTTCAGTTTTCGCTAAAGTACAAAAAAAAAGGCATCTATAAATAGACACCCTCTTCTTAACCAAAAAAACTTACAAAATTATGCAAAAAGTCGTAAGAATGGTTCAAATATATAAAACTTTTCCTTTATCATAATTTAAAAACGTAATATATTTATAAACAAAATTTCTTCTACCAAAAATACTTGTCTCAGGCATAGTTTTCCACATCCACTTATCTATTTTAATCTTGTTTAAATTAAATAATAATACTGAATCGCAATCAAAAAAGTTAATATACAATCCTTGAGATGACTTTTCGTTTTTAGCTTTTCTTAATATTCTTTCGTACTTGTGCAATTCTAAAATCAAACCTTCAGAGTATTTACTTTTAGCTTTATCTAAAGTAAAGTTTCTTTGTTTCATTTCGCAATAGAACTTCCTATTATCCCATTCGTATGTAAAATCCCAAAAATCATACTTTCCCTCGGAAGGGACACAATCAATTTTATACTTACTAGCGAATCGGTCTAACAAGTTTAGTTCATTTTTAGTCACTTTTATCTAACTTAGTTAATATATCTAATTCACTTTTAAGTTCTATAACAGCATTAGCCATCTCCATTTCATTGGCATTAGCTAAAAGCTTTTCTCTTTTATAAGCCATCATTTGTGTGTGTACCCAAGTAAATGCTAACGCACTTTCCTCGAACACCTTTAATCTAGGCTTTAACTTCTCAGCTTGTGGGTGTCCCTTAAATTGCTTCATCATCTTTAACACCTCGCTTTGATGTGCTATAAACTTATCGAGACTATTCATCTCGTCTAAATTCGGGTCGGCTTCTCGCAATAAATTAATTGCTTTCATTGTAATTTGGTCGGGCATAATTTAAAGTATAGTTAATTGGTTAGATTGATTTGATTTATGTATGTTTAATGCTGTTTCTAATATTGTTTTACCTGCTTCGTAATCTACTAGGTTTCTTGCTATTTTTAAAATTAATTGTTTTCCTTTATATTTTGTAAAATCGTAATCGTGAAAAGTAGACCAAGTTTTTAAAGATTCGGTATTTCCGTTTTTAGCATCACCAAAGTTTTTAACTCTTCCATTTAAATTATTAGGTAATCTAAAATTAGTCCAGTACAAATGTCTATCTCGTTTTTTTGGATTAAACATAGGTTCATAGTAAGGTATTACATTTTCAATTACATATTTATTCTTACAATGATGTTCTAAAAATATTATTTCCTCATATAGTTTCATATCAGGATAAACTGGTTTTTTACCATTAGCACCAAAGCCCCAATATCTAGCCCTACTATGTGTAGGGCAAGGTGGACTACTCCATATAAAATCAAATTCTTGATAATGATCTAATAAATATTGATGTGCATCTGCTACAATTACTTTATCATTTGGGAATCTCTCTTTATATAATTTAGCTAATTCATTATCTAATTCAACGGCTGTAATTTCAATATCTTCTTTTACTTCGTTCCACTTGTATCGGTTTCCACCAAGACAAGCATATAAATTTAATATCTTCATAATTAAAATATATCGTTAGTTGGTCTTTTGATTATCGTCTCTTGTATAGGGTCTACTAAACTTCCATTCTCATTAAGGTATCTAAACCTACGCAAACTATAAGAATAGAATAAACAAATAGGTGTAATCTCAGGTGTAGGTACTCCGACTAACTTTTGAAACTTAATCTTCTGTGCGTGTATTTCAGTAACATTCCATTTCTCACTTTGTGGGTTACGATGGAACACAAGAAAGTTATCTGCCCTATTTCCGAACATAGCACCAAACTCTACATCACTCATATTAGGAGCAGGTCGAGTACCATCATCATTTCTTCTTCTATTGGCTGCTGTGCCAGGATGCACAACAAGATAAAACATTACATTGTGACGCTTTATAAACCTTCTAATATTACTTAAAGCATCATAATAGTAATCGTACTTACTTACTTTTGGTGGTGCTTTTAAATCATTAAGGGGGTCTATAGATATACCATCAAATTTTTCTATTTGCATAAAATCATCAAAAGAATTTATGACTTCATCTACAGTAGGTGTCTCATCAAAAGTAAGGACAGTAAAATGATTGTAAGCCCACTCAATAGCTTGTAAATAATCGTCTTGATTAATTCTATCGCTAAACTCTTTATCGGCTGTCTTACCACAATACATCTCAGCTATATCTATCATCAAATCACCGATAGGCTCGTTCTCAGGGCAATACATTAACCACTTCCAATCGTAAAGTTTAGAAGCCATTATCATAAGAAATAATTGTGTAGTAGTTTTTCCGATATTAGCAAACCCAGTCATTATAGTCAGTTCACCTTTACGGAAATTATAGTGAGGGTTTAACGGATCAATACCTGTAGTTAGCCCTTTTGTGTAACCATTAGCGTAAATTTCTTTACAATAATCAGTTACCTCTTGCTTGGAGGTTATTCTATATAAAGCCATTACTATTCCTTCATAGCATCTAATTGACTACTAAGATAATCAGAGTTAGGGACTCCTTTTTTATATCTATTAATCCACCCTGAAGCAGCCATCTTCCAATTTTTCATAGGATTATCTCCTACTTTCCAACCTTTCGATTCATAAAAGTAAAAGAAATTTTCTCCTTCTTTTTTATTGCTACCCTTCTCTTGGAAGTATTCGGCTACCTCAGTTGTGGATTTTGGTAATTTTATAGTAGAGGATTTCTTTCTTTTTTTTGTTTTAGACTTATAATCAATTTTATTATCTTTTAGTATCTTAATTACTGAAGCGTGAACAGCACTAGAAGGATTTAATATTTCACCATATTGAAACTTTATAAAATCAACTATATACCACTTACCTTTACTTATTATTTTAATTCTTTGTTTTCCGTCATTAACTATTAATAAAAATTGTTCAGGATTAATATCTGTTCCAATTAGAAACTCAAACATTTTTTTATTTAACTTAAATACACCTGCGTGATTACAATTATCACAAATGTATATCCAAAATAACTTATGAGCATTAGATAATTCTAAGAACCAATCTTCACTCCATTTTTCTGTATCTGTAAATCTTTTTGGCATAATTTATTTATTTTTCTTTGGCTTAAAAAAAAAGTAAAAGGGAAGCCGCATAGACGACCAAGTTTATTTGTCTTCCCTTATACAAGAACAACCTAGTCGTATTGCTTAAAACTAGGATTTAAATATGTAGCACTCACGCAGCCCACTCTCGTTAAAAATAAAAGGTTCTCAGATTTGATTTTTGCAGAATCGCACTCTGTAGCTGAAATTATAAGAGTTTAACAGTTAATCACCCACACCTTTATAAATTAAAATGGTAAGTCCGTAGCTTTATGATATTCACCATTAGTATCTACAGTAGTAGTTGCTTCAGTAATCTTTTCACTTACTACTTTCCACGCACCTAAATCGGTGTACCACTTTTCATTAAACTCTCTTGAAGAAATATTAAAAAACACTTCTACAGTTTGCCCTACTCTATTAAACTTCATAAAGTTTGCAACCTTCTCTTCACCAAAGACTGTAAAATAAGCATCTTTAGGGTACTCGCTTTGAATTGTAACGACAAACCCTAGTTTTTGCCACTCTTTACCTGCTTTAGATGTTCCAGTTTGTAACTTGGTGATTTTTGTAATCTCACCTGTTAAAGATAAATCATTCTTGTTTTCCATACCTTTTTTTGTTTATTTATAGTTAAAATTAAATTTGTTCATAATATTGGTCTACTACTTTTAAAAAAAATTCTCTTGCTTGAGGTGTCTTATTCATTTCGTCAACACACAATCCTACAAGTGGACTTAATTCTTCGTGGTAATTTAAATGAAAACGTATAGCAAACTCTTCTTCCTTATCAGTTTCTACTACAGAGACCACTATGCTTTCGTTTGTTTCCTCTTGGATCGTTTCGTGACAAACGTCTATTCTATCTATTTTCATTGTAAAGTTTTTCTAATCCTTCTATTTGTTCTTTTTGTGACAAATCAGATGTTATTACTTGTTTGATTTTAGACCTTATCCTGTGGTGCTTATTATAAATTAAATTTTTATTAATCATATCAAATAATTGATTAAACATAAAGTCTTGATTCATCAATATTCTAAACATTTTAACTGAGTGCATAACAGTAGCGTGGTCACAATTAGTAAGAGTGCCAATTTCTGCTAAAGATAACTTTTTATCTTGATAAAGTAAGTATCTCAACGAGTGCCTAGCGTAAACTAAATTTCTATCTCTACACTTACTTAACAAATCATCTTTAGTGACATTCCAATATAAACAAATTGTAGGAAGTTCTTTTTCTAACTTTCGTATTCCATAATCGGTGGCTACATTTCTTCTCATAACTCTTCGTGTATTACTTTCGTTTTTGGTTCATTTAACATCTCTAGTAAACTAACGTACTCTTGTCTACCTTGGTCAATAAAATTCTCAGTACATCTAAATATACCTACTTGATACGGCTCTTGTGTCTCTACTACAATAAATACAAATTCCTTTGCTCCAAAACCATCTAAATAGAACGCAGCTTGTCGGTGGTAATTGTACCTATAAGCACTTTTTCTAAATTCACTTACTGGCTTAGAAGTAGTCTTTATATCTACTAACATATCACCACCATCAACAACTATATCGGCTTTACCTTTACACTTTCGCATCGTGTTAAAGTCTATCCAACACTTCGGTACTTCCTTCTCAGAGTTATCTAAAATAGATTTAACCTCATCAATCCTAGACAATTTATCCCGAATATTTAAGGCTAAGTTGTACTGATCCATTCCGATTACAATACCTTTCCTTTCCTCCATTTTAATCTTCCAGGCTTTATTTAATTTACTTTGCATCGATTTAGTTGGCTCAGGTCTATCTTCAATATTAATTACGATAAACTTACGTTGAAATTCCTTTGGCTCTAATATAAGAGTGTGAACTAAGTTACCGAATCTTAAAGCAGGTGAGTCTATCATACCCCCTTGCTTCATCATATCGTAATATTCCCACCCTTTCTTTAGGTAGCCTAATTGAGAATTCGTAGTGTAATCCCAATCGCTGTAATATTCTTGGTCGGTCTTAAAGTTTTTCATTTTTTATTATCGTGTTGCGTTAAAGATAAGTAAGCTATATAACTAACAATTAAAAGTATTACTATTAGTGGTGCGTACATAATTTTATTTTTTTAAGGTTTCAATTAATTTATTTACTTTATTATTATCTTCAAATAGCCAAGCAAAAATACACCCTACTATGTGAATTACAAACGCAACCCATATCCACCAAGGGGCATTAGCTACTACTAATATCCAACAAATACAAATTAGTAACATCATATCTTAGATAGTTCAAGGTTAATAGCCTTTTTCTGCTTATCACTCATATTGTATTTAATAAGAGCTTGTTCAACTTGACTTGCTTTACCATTCTTAATCGCATCTAACATACTTGTCTCAATATCCTTAGTCATAGTTTGTCTTGTCGGTTTCTTATCTCTGATTCGCAAAGCATCTACTACGTCACCAAAAGCTTTAACACCTTTCTCTACATACAACGTAACTTGTGTACCAACCCAATCTTCAATCAACCCACTTCCTTTGACCTTTTCTATTGCCCTGGCATTAGTTCGGTTAAGTATCATTCCTTTGTCAAACTCCTTAAAGTAAACTACAAAGCAATCTTCTTTTCTACCTTGTTGTCCAGTAACTTTCTCTTGAGCTAACTTACTAACTGTAACTACAGCTTCTTTCTTGCCATCTAACGAATACGACCCTAGGTACTCGTAATTAAATTGTTTCTTCCAATGTCCTTTCATAATTTATTTAATTTAAAGTGGGGGCGGTATATAAACCTATTTGAAATATTTGTAAAAATGAAGATTTCACTAATGACTTTTCTTACATTTGAGTTGTGCCTCATATATACACTTTGTAATACAATTAATCATATCAGTAAAGTGCTTAGAACAATTTAAATTACTTTGCTCTCGACCACTTTCCATAATTAAAGTATATCTGATTCGAGGTGGATTATCTCCATCGTATTCGGTTGGGTAAAATGCAAACGATAACTTAACATCGTAACACTTCTCTTCGTTGTTCAAGTTCCAACCAGTTATTAACATCGGTCGAACTTGCTTTAGTAGATTTTCTTGTTCTTTACTCATTTTAAGCAATTTAAATTAGTTTTTGTTTTTTGGTTCGAAGGCAAAGATATAAACATTTTTTTAATTTCCAAACTGACCCCACAAAATAAAAGCGTATTACTAAATGGACTAAAAATTAGAGAGGGGAGGGGCAAAATCGGTCGAGTGGGGTAGGAGGGAGGTCGACATATCGAGAAAATTATATGTATTCGGTAGGGGAGGAGTTGAGGCGTGTCTTTTTGTCAGTTGCAAACTTTAAAGCATTTTTTTAGTAATTATTTTTAAATTAAATTGCGCGTATTATTAACCAAAATGCAAAAAAAATGAATTTTACAATTAATGATTTGAAAGAGTTAAAACACACGCAAGTTTTGACGCAAAATGACAAAATGAAGAAAACAAGCAAAAAGGAAAATATACGTCTTTACAATTTCGGTATAAGTGCGTATAAGTCGCATTCGACGGGGAAAGTTACTTGCCCATTTGCCAGGGATTGCATTAAGTTTTGTTATGCTCGAAAAGGCAGTTTTATTTGGTCGAATACTAAAAAAGCTTATGAAAAGCGGTATTTACTGACTAAAGAACCCGATTTGTTCAAGGCTAAAATAACGGACGCAATAAAAAGACGCAAAGCGACACACATACGTATTCACGACTCAGGAGACTTTTATAACCGCAATTATATTTTACAATGGTTTGAGATAATGCGACAATTTGAAAACGTGACTTTTTACGCTTATACAAAATCAAAAATGTTGTTCGATGAATTTGATTTTTTACCTGCTAATTTTACGGTGATTTATTCGCTTGGGTCAAGATTCGACAATTTAATTAATCAAGATGTTGACAGACATAGCAAAATATTTTATTCACTTGAGCAACTTGAAAAACAAGGCTATGTTAATGCATCTAATAATGATTTAAACGCAATTAATCCAACAACAAATAAAATCGGTTTATTAATCCACTAAAATAAAAATTATTATGTATTACGAAATAACACAAACCACGGAAAAAAAACGCCTTTTATTTGGCACTAAAAAAGTTACTAAGCTTTATAAATTTAGAACCTTAAATGATGCGTATATATTCGCATTAGATGAACAAATTAAAAACGTCTTTTGTTGCTTATCGGACAAAATAAAAACGATTCGAAAACCTTTTAAAATATTTTACACTTTGGAACAATTTATAAAAGTAAGTAAGAAAAACCCTTTTCATTATTTAGGTGTACACAATTATAAAAAAATCAATATTAAATTATATTACTTTTATTTAGTCAATTCAAACCAATTACAAAAACTTAAAAAATTTGAATAACCTTTAATAAATAGAAATTATGCAAAATCAAAACACTATCAAATTTAAAACCCTTTTGGCAATCTCTAAAGACAAAAAATGTACTTACAAAGGGATACAATTACACGTTTTAACAAGTCAAGGGAAAGACGCAAATAAAGAGTATAAAAGAGGCTATTATTGTACTAATATTTGTGATTGGAAATACACCAATTTAATAACTAAAAAAGGGAAATTTTACCGCCTTACGTCATTAGGTAAATTGTACCTTAATAACCCACAAAAGGCAAACGATAAAATCAAAATCAATAAACTTAAATCAAGGGTTTTAAAATTTCAAGATATTGCAAAACATTGGTTTGATGAGGCTAAAAATATAGAAAGTAAACAAACCAATACATTTAATATGCAAACTGACTATATTGACATTTGCTTTAATTCAAATAGTGACTTTATAACCTTAACAAGTCAACAAGGCAATAAAGAATTTAATATAATTATAGAACCGCACGAATTTTTGTACTCTTTTAATAACCATCAAATAAATAGAGTTAAAACCGAATATATAAAGCAAATCAATAACCTATAAACAATAACCATAATTAATTAAGCCGTTGTATTAAGTTGCAACGGCTTTTTTTATTGGCATATATTAAAGCTTTTTTTATTACAATCTATTATTAGCCCTTTTACGGGCTTTTTTTTGTGCCTTGTATACAAATACCTTAATGAATTGCGTTAAGCTTTTATATGTGTCTTATATCGCCTTATATAGCATTATATTAATAAAGCTTATATACATTAATACATTGACTTAAATTAAATCTAATCGACTGACAAAAAATATTTTAAATTTTTTTTAGCTCTAATCTGTGTCAGTTTGGTCGGATTCGATACAATTGCCCCGGCAAAAGCTTAATCGCATAAAATCCCTTACCACAGTACAACATATAATTATTTATATATATAATAATATAAATATATAGAAAGGGGTATATGTATCACGAAAAATTTAACTCATTTCTCCGCCGCCCCCCTTACTCTCCACCCTCCCAATAAAAAAGGGGTTGTGGGGGTACTCCCCTAGCCCAAGGGGAAAGAGGCATTCAGGGAATTCCCTCACCAGGAAAAGGGTTCTCTACTTTGTAGTTATTCTACCTAGTCCATTTGTAAGTTTACCCAAACTATTATATATTAGCGATTCTTAAAAAAAAAGTGATGGAAGAAAAAGAAGAAAAAATAAAATTTGTAACTAAAGGAACTGATGAATTAATGTTCGGTTGGAAACTACAACCTGTTTATTTAAGTGGAAAAATAGCTAGGAAGTATTATGAGAAGTATGGTACTGAAATTAAGGGAGTTACGTTAACTTCTGAATAAGGGTTACCCATACCCTTACCCATACCCTTACCCTAAGCCTTACCCATACCCTTAGCTAAGGGTTAAGGATAAAGATAAGGATAAAGATATATACTATATGTAAAATAATTTTTTATATTTGTTTGCTCAAAAGAGAAAATGAAACGACTACCTACAGAAATTAAAAAGCAAAGAGGGACACTTCAGAAGCATCGTGAAAACGAAAACGAACCAAAGCTACCTTGTGTTATTCCGCCAATCCCTACTTGGCTATCTGAGGATGGTCAAAAAGCTTTTAGTGAACTAAGCACTTTGCTTCACGATATGTCGGTCTTAACTCAAGCCGATGAGTTAGCTTTAACTTTACTTTGTGATGCTTACAGCGAATATAAAAATGCTAAACAGATTGTAAACGAACTGGGTGCAACTGTTGAGGTAATGTCAAGAGAAGGAAACTCAAAACCAACTATAAGACCTGAAGTTCAAATTGCTAATCAAGCTTTTGTTAGAGTCTTTCAACTTCTTAAAGAATTTGGATTAACTCCTTCGAGTAGAGCAAAGGTAAATGCTATTGAAAATTCTACCAACACACCTGATGTTAAAATAGAAAACTTCTTCAATAGTGGCGAATAATCTTCACAGAATAAATAAGACTAAATATTATTTTGATGAGAAGTCAGCTAAGAGAGCTTGTGACTTTATTCAAACTTTTTGTAAACACACTAAGGGTGAATTAGCAGGTCAACCATTTGTACTAGAGCCTTGGCAAATAGAAATTATAGAAGCTATCTTCGGTTGGAAATCTAAGAAAACTAAACTCAGAAAATTTAGACAGTGCTTTATTTTTATTCCTCGTAAGAATGGAAAGACTACGATGATGGTAGGCATAGCACTCTATATGCTTTTCTCTGATGGAGAGAAAGGAGCTGAGATTGTATCGGCTGCCGCAGATAAAGAACAAGCAAGGTTAAGTTTTTCTATAGCTAAACAAATGGTTTTACAAGAACCCAACCTTATCAAAAGAGCAGGTACTTATCGTGATTCAATTACTTATGATAAGGTTGGATCGTACTACAAAGTTATTTCGGCTGATGCAGATACCAAGCACGGACTAAACCTCTCTTGTTGTTTACTGGATGAGATTCACTCACACAAAAATCGTGACCTATACGATGTGTTACTCACGAGTATGGGAAGTAGAAAAGAGCCGTTGATGCTCGGAATCACGACAGCAGGGGCAGGTAATCAGAAAGACCACATATCAAGAGAACTTTATGACTATTCAAAAAAATTAATTGATGGCTCTATTGAAGACGATTCGTTCTTAGGAATTGTTTATGAAGCTGATGAAAGTGATGATATTTTTAGCGAAGAGGTTTGGAGGAAAGCTAATCCTGGTTATGGTACAATTATTAAAGAAGAGTATATGAAGCAACAAGCTACTAAAGCTAAGAATGAGCCTTCATACGAGAATACTTTTCGTAGACTTCACGCTAATCAATGGGTGGTAAATGAGACTAAATTTATTTCTGACTCTAAGTATATGGCTTGTGATGGTGAAGTAAATAAAAGTTACCTCAAAGGTAAATCTTGTTTTGCAGGATTAGATTTAGCATCTACTAGAGACATTACTTGTTTGGCATTATTATTTCCCGATGAAGAGGGTGGTTACGATATAATTAACTATAATTTTATACCTGAAGAAAATGCTAAGAAGAGGTCACAAAGAGATAAAGTAAATTATGATAAGTGGGAAAGAGAGGGGTACGTTATTTATACTCCTGGAGATGTAACAGATTACAATTACATAAAACAAAAAATTATAGAATTAGGCGAACTGTATGATATTCAAATAGTAGCTTACGATAGATGGAACTCAAGTCAACTAATAATTGATTTGACAGAAGATGGGTGTCCTTGTATTCCAGTAGGTCAAGGATTTAAAACTATGTCACCTGCAACTAAAGAATTTGAAACACTAATACTTAGTGGTAAGATTCGACACGGAGGTGACCCAGTACTTAGATGGATGATGAGTAATGTTGTTCTTACTTACGATCCCGCAGGTAACGTAAAACCGAACAAAGCAAAAAGTAATGAAAAGATTGATGGTATCGTAGCTTGTATTATGGCACTATCAGAAGCTATGGAAAACAAGAATAAGGGTGGCTCAACTTACGATGACAAAGAAATATTTTTTATCTAAGAATGAGATAATAGAAAAAGAGTACAACTCTATAAAAGAGATTTGCACTAATGTTCTTAGAAGTAATAAAGACCTTAATCTTTTAGATGATTTAGTTCAAGAGGTTTGTTTAATTTTACTTAAACAGAATAACGAATCTATACAGACTATACACGAAAGGGGTCACTTTAAATTCTACATAGCTAGAATAATTACCAATCAAGTATTCTCTAGTACTTCACCATTTCATAAGAAGTACAGAGAACAAATTCTTTTTATAGACATAGACGATTCAGAAGAATATAATCCACTAGCTGATAAAGTTTGGGTTGACATACATCACTTACTTACAAAAAAAGAACGTCAAATAATTGAAATGAGATATGTTTATAATCTAAAAGTAACTGAAATTGCTAAGATAAAAAAAGTGTCTCCAAGGCAAGTTTACAAGTATCTACAAAGGATTAAAAATTATTTGAAAAAAAAGTATAAATAAAAGGTTCACAAAAACACACTTTATATATATCTATATGGATAAGGTATATTAAAACCACAAAGGGATTTGGCAAACATATTAGATTTTTTTAAAAGAAAACCAAAAGTAAATAGCAATCAAGAAGCTAGAAACTATGGTTCTGCCATATATGGCAATACAGGTTTTTATGGTACAGTTTCAAATCAAGCTGTATCTAAAGAAACATCTTTAAGGCTTTCAACAGTTTGGAGTTGCGTAAAAGTAATCTCTGAAACAATAGCTTCTCTACCTATCTCGTTATACGAAAAAGACTCTAATAATAAAAGATATGTTCTTTTTGATAACCCACTTCATTCTTTAGTAGGAGAGCAACCTTCTTCTTTATATAACTCCTTTAGTTTTTTTGAAAGAGCATTAATTGACCTTTGTTTAGATGGTAATTTTTTTGCTTACATAGAGAGAAACAATGGGGGCTTACCTACTCAAATAATCCCTATCCAATGTAATGATGTAAAGGTTTATGTGTCACCTGATGGTAGAGAAGTTTATTATAATATAGAGCAAAGTGAATCAATTCCTTACCCAATAACAGGTAGAGTTGGTTCAGAAAATATGCTTCACATTAAAGGTTTATCTACTGATGGATTAATGGGTAAATCACCAATACAAAGTGCGGCAGAATCTTTAGGTATATCTTTAGCTATAGAACAATTTGCAGGTTCATTTTTTAAGAACGGAGCATCAGTAGGTGGAATACTAAAGCACCCTGGAACACTTAAACCTGAAACAGCTAAGAGATTACGAGCTAGTTGGAATCAAACTTATAGTGGTTCTATCAATGCAGGTAAAACAGCAATTTTAGAAGAAGGAATGGAATTTATGAGTCGACAGATTCCTAACAATCAAGCACAATTCCTTGAAACTAGACAATATCAAATTAGTGATATTTGTCGGATTTTCAGAGTGCCTAACCATCTCGTTAATGATTTATCTAACGCCACCTATTCTAATATTGAGGCACAGCAAATCGACTTTGTGGTACACACTATTACTCCTTGGATAAAAAGAATTGAGATAGCTTTAAATCACAAATTAATTCCTATTAAAGATAGGGGTAAAAATTATTTTAAATTCAATTTAACTGCACTACTTAGAGGTGATTCTAAGTCAAGAGCAGACTATTATAGAACGCTTCTTAATATAGGAGTGTTATCCCCTGATGAGGTTAGAGCTTTTGAAGATTTAAACTCTATGGGTGGTCCAAGTGAAAGTGTTTATATGCAAAGTAATATGATGCCTTTAGATAAGTTAGGTGAAGGCACTTCAAGACAAGATTTGTAATATTATGAAAAATAAAGAAACTAGAATATATAATGGTAACTACGAGATTCGTTTGGATGAAAATTCAAAGGAAACAAAAGTTAGTGGTTACGCAGCCTTATTTGATACAGATAGTAGAGATTTAGGCTTTAGAGAAACGATTTCTAATCGTGCCTTCGATGGTCGTTTAGATGATAATGTAATCTTAACTTTTAATCACGATTCTAATTTAATATTGGATAGAAATATGGGTGGTACATTAAAACTATCTGTTGATGAAAAAGGGTTACGATATGATGCTACTTTACCTAACACAACAACAGGTAATGACGTAGCTGAATTAATGAAAAGAGGTTTACTTTATGAATCTTCATTTGCTTTTACAGTAGAGGATGATGAGTGGAGTAAAGATGGAGATACAACTCGTAGACAAATAAATCAGATTGGTCGATTAGTTGATGTATCTATTGTTGGTGTTGGTGCTTACGCTAATACTGATGTTGCACTTCGTTCTAAGGAAGCTTTCGAAACAGAAGCAACTGTAGAAGAAACTCCTCAAGTGGAAGAAGTGGAGCAAAAGGTTGAGGAATCATTTGATGATTCAAAGTTAAATTTATTAAGTAATGAATTAAAATTAAAAAAACGAATATGAAAAATTCGATTGAAATTCGTCAAGAAAGAGCTACTGCGATTGAAAACGCAAACACTCTATTAAACTTGGCAAAAGATGAGTCTCGTGACTTTACTGCTGACGAGCAAACTTCATACGATGGTATGATGGAAAATATTGACAAACTAGCTAAAGATATTGAGGTAGTTGAACGTCAAGAAAAATTGAACGCTGAGATAGCTTCAAGCCCAGTTTCTCACCAAACTCAAGATATTTCTGACTCTAAAGAAATTCGTGATTATTCATTTATTGAAGCTGCAAAAGCTGCTACTTCAGGTCGAGTTGAAGGATTGGTTAAAGAAATGGATCAAGAAGCTCGTAGTGAAAACAGAAATCAAGAGTTTAAAGGTGTTGCAATTCCTTATTCAGTTCTTGAATCTCGTGCTGCTGTAAATACAGCTTTAACAGCAGGTTCAAATCCTACTAATGTACTTTCTTTTGTAGAGCAACTTTCTAACGCTTCTATTTTAATTGAAGCAGGTGCAAACTTTTATTCAGGAGTAAGTGCTGACCAAAAAATACCAGTTATTGCAGGTGTCACTACAGGTTTCTATACTGAAGCAGGTGACGATGGTGGTGCAGCTACTTTAGGTGGTACTGTAACTGGTTCTACTTTAAGTCCTAATGTAGCTATTTCAGGTGTTGAAGTTTCTGCTGCATCTATGGTTCAAAATGCTTCTGTAGAAGGTGCGTTTAGAAATTCTATTGCTAAGTCGATTATGTCTAAATTAGAAAATCAACTTTTATCTGCTGCTAATATTGCAGGTGGTCCTGATTCTTTTTTTGCAGACGCAACAGCAGGAGGTACTACTTCTGATGCAAGTGCTTTAACTGATTTAGCTGCGGCACAAGCTGCTTTATATAGTGCAGGTGTAGAAATGAACTCAAATATTGCTGTATTATTAAATCCTAATGCTTATGCAGACCTTATGGGTGTTGCAGGAGCTGACTTTACTGCGGGTTACTTAGATATGGTTGCTAGACGAGTTGCTACAATGCCTTACTATGTATCTTCTAATGTAGGTAACAATGCAGGTGCTTTACAAACTTTAGCTCGTGTACTTGTACTTGATATGGATTCTGTACATATGGCGTTATTTGGAGGTCTTGATATGTTAGTTGACCCTTACACAAACGCTGCATTTGGAGGAACAAGATTAATCACAACTGCTTTAGTTGATGGTTTAGCTGTTCAACCTGCTCGTAGAGTTAAGATTGTTGAAGCATCTTAATAATCACTATAATTAATTAGAAAGGCGAAAGGGTTAATTCCCTTTCCCTTTTCTTTATCAAACCAAATATGTCGTACTTAGATAACATATATAACTCTAACAACTATGAGTATCTAAACCCAAGTCAAAATAAATATGGGAATTTAGAGCTTACGGAAGCTGCAACTACTCAAGTAGTTACAACTGCTGAGTTAAAGTCTCAACTTAGAATTGACGCTAATGATGAGGATATTTTGTTAGCTACATATATAAGTGCTGCGACTCAAATGGCGGAACACTATTGTAACAGACATTTTATTACAGCTAAGTACAAACTTTGGTTTAAAGAATTACCATCTAAGTTTAGTTTATATTATCCTGATTGTAAATTTACCTTAACTGGAAATAATAAAGATGGTTTATATCGTTTAGTTGAAGTTCCTGGTGGTACTGATACTTATTTGTATTTTTCAGAATCTAATTGGTATTCAGATATAAGTCAAAATCCAGTTATTGTAAACGTAAAGGTAGACCCAACACAAGCTATGAATTTTGAAGATATAAATGGTGACCAACAAGCACCTTACTATTTTCAATTTCAAACTGGTATTGGCGATGCAGCAAGTGATATTCCTGACGCTATAAAACAAGCAATTAAATTAATTGCAAGTGATATGTATTATTTTAGAGAGGATCGAAAGAGAGCTTTTCCTATGGCTTCTGAAATATTACTACAACCTTATAAATGTTACTTATAAGATATGGCTTTTATTTCTCAAATAAAGGCAGGTGAATTTAATTTAAGAATGTTGTTAAAGTCACCAAATACAAGTCAAAATGATTTTGGCGAAAGTCCTGTTGGTAGTTATTCTACTAAAGCAACAATTTGGGCTAAAAAAAGTGTTACATCTTTAAGAGATATAAATGAAAAATTTGAAGGAGACCAATTACAATCTTATGGAAAGTTTTTTATACAAATAAGATACAATACTGATATTGCACAAAATTTAATGCCAACTTGGAAATTATTTGATAAAAATACTTCTGAAGAATATGAGATATTAAGTTATATTATAGACCCTAGAAAAGAATACATTGAGTTCTTTACTAAAATAGATATAAATAATTCTATAGTATAATATGGCTAGTGATAATAGAGGTATAAGAGTTCAAGGTATTCAGGATGTACAACGTGGTTTAAAAAAACTAGGTCAAACAGCTAGACAATCTCGTACAGCCATAAACAAAGCATTGAGACCCGCAGCTAATATGTTAGCGAGAGGTATTCAAAAAGCTTATAAAAAAGAGTTTAATAGTAACTCAAATTACAAAAGATTAAGTGGTAGAACACCAACTTGGAAAACAATTGGTATAATTACTGCTAGAAGGTCAAAAGAACCAGGGCTATTTGTTGGTCCTATTGTTCGTAAAACAACTCCTATAAGAGTTAAAGGGAAAGATAGTAGAAACTTACCTGCGATGCAAATTAAAGGTAATGCAATACAAAGCCCTAGACCTGATGTATTTTTAGCAACAGCAAAAAAAATGGACTCACAAATCTATTTACAAGCTGAAAAAGACTTAGATAAGTTATTAGATAAAATGATTAAACAAGCAGGATTTTAGATGTTTGCAGTAATAGGAAAAGAAATAGTAACAAAATTACAAGCCACAGCAGCTTTTACTACAGCTAATGGTAACAACAAGGTTTTTCCTGTTATTATACCACAAGGTGTATCTTACCCTTGCTCTACGTTTGAAATAACTAACGTATCAAACTTTTTATCTAAAGGTGGATCGCTTAACTCGTGTGATGTATCAATTTGCATCGCTTGTTTCGCAGACACCTATAACACAACATATAATCAAGCTAAGGCAGCCGTAGAAGCCTTAGACTTGTACGAGGTAACTTATACTGAAGATAGTGTAAGCTACACAGCGAAATTCAGATTTCTTGATTTAGACGATGACTATTTTAAGACTCCTGAGAAATTCTACAAAAACGTAAATTTCAACTGTTTAATAATTAAAAACTAAAATAAAATGGCAATAGAAAATGCAACAAATGTTGTTATTAGAATAGCAGACGATAGCTCAAGTACAAATTTACAAACTTTAGCCTTTGCAACATCTGCATCTCTTAGTATGAGTACAGAACTTCGTGACTCTACAACAAAATCATCAGGAGGATTTCAAGAAAACTTAGCAGGACTAAAATCTTGGGAACTAAGTGGAGATGCTTTTATAGATTTAAGTGGTGATACTGTTACTGCAACAGACCCTTATACAGGTTTTCCAGGTACTTTAAAAACTGTAACAAAGTTATGGGATTTATGGGCAGCAGGAAATAAAGTTGATATTGAATTTGGTACAGGAGCAGGTGGTTCAGGTGACAAATCATATGTAGGTGAAGCATTTATAACTTCTCTTTCTATGGATGCTGGAGTTGAGGAAAATGCAACTTATTCAATTACATTAACAGGTACAGGAGCATTATCAGAAGCATAATATTAACTTTTAAATCCATTAATTATGGCAATAAAAAACGCATCGGATTTATTAATTTATAAAAATGCAACAGCAGTAGCACAAGTAACTAAAATAACTGTTGCTAGCACACCTTTAAGTGGTGTAGGTCACATATTTGCTAATAATGTAACTAATGGTTCAGATAGTACTAGCGATGATGTAAGAATACCTAGTTCAAGTACTATGGCTAATAATAAAGCCACTATAGCGGGTGCTATCAAAACTATTCTTGAAGCAAATGGTTATACTTGTAGTTCTGTTGTAGATGGAGTTTTAACAGCTACTAATGGTGCTACAGGTTACGTTCCAACATTATCTTTTAAAGATGGTGATGTAACTATAGACCAAGGTGGTATTACTGTAGAAGTTACTACTCAAGGTAGTGATTTAGGTTATGAACCAATAGCTTTTAGTACATCTGCTAGTATATCATTTACAGATGAAGTTAGAGATGTTACAAATAAAGACTCTCAAGGTGTTTATCAATGTTTGTCAGGTTTAAAATCATTTGAAATGACTACAGAAGCATTACAAGATTTTGAAGCAAATTTAGATTTCCAAAATTTCTATGAAGATTTAGAAAATGGAACTAAAGTTACTTTAAGATTTTCTGAAAGATTAACAGGCGAAAATGATAGGTTTTATCAAGGAGAAGCCTTTATAAGTAGTCTTTCTATGGATGCAAGTGTAGAAGAAAATGTAACTTATTCTGTAACATTTACAGGTACTTCTTCAGTAACAGAAGGTGCACATTAATTTAACTAATAAATAAAAAATGAAAAAGGTAAAATTAGGTGGTCAAGAACGACCAATTAGATTTAGCTACTTAGCACTAAAAGACATTTGTAATAAATGTGGATTAAAGTTAAGTGAGATGAATCAATTAGGAACGGAGATAGACCACATTGGAATTATTGCTTACTATGGATTAAAATATGGTGCTAAGAAGATTGGCGAACCATTTAAGTTTAAGGTAAGTGATATTGAAAATTGGCTAGATAATGAAGAGTTTTCAAAGATAAATGAAATATTTGAATCGTTTCAATTAGACCAACCTCAAAACGAGGGAAAGTAGTTGAGGGAAAGGAAGTCGATGAAGAGTCTGGTGATATTAATTGGGATAGGCTTGAACAAATAGCTTTAGGTAGAATGGGGATGAGTTATGATGAACTTTATGACTCAACCCCACGAACCTTTAATAACAAGTTGATTGGGTTTAACAATTACCAGGAACAATTAATGCAAGATAGATGGGAGCAAACTAGAATAATAGCACACTCCACACTATCACCTCACTCTAAAAAAAGAATAAAGCCTAAAGAAATATTGCCTTTCCCTTGGGATAATAACAAAAAATCTAAAGTAAAACTAGCCTCAAAAGAACATATACAATCTGTGATAGATAAATACAATAAGAAAAAAATTAATAAAATATAATGGCTGGAGTTAAAACTATATCGATAATTGTAGCTGCTAATATCAAAGGTTTGGAAGCAAGTCTTGGTAAAGCAAATAAATCAATAGCAGGTTTTGCTTCTAATGCAGCTCGTGTCGGCTCTATGCTGTCTTTTGGTGTTACAGCACCTTTAGTTGCTATGGGTAAACAAGCCTTCGATACATTCTCTAATTTTGAGAACGCTATGATGAAGGTAAATACTGTTACTGGAGCAAGTGTCGAAGAATTTAAGATGCTTACAGAAGAAGCTAAACGATTAGGTGCAACTACTCAATTTACAGCCTCTCAAGTAGCAGACTTACAATTAGTTTTAGGTCGTAAAGGTTTTGATCCACAAGCAATTAAAGAAATGGAAGGGTCTATATTAGACCTTGCTTTAGCTACAGGAGAAGATTTATCTTTAGCAGCAGACACAGTAGCAGCCTCAATAAACGCTTTTGGATTAGAGACAGACCAAGCAGGTAGAGTAGCAAATACTTTAGCTTCAGCAGCAGCAAACTCATCAATACAACTTAGTACATTTAGTACAGCTTTTGGTCACGCAGGTTCTTCGGCTAAAGCAGTTGGTGTAGATATAGAAGAATTGTCTGCTATGATGGGTGTCTTAATGGATAATGGTATTAAGGCTTCTAAAGCAGGTACAGGGCTTCGTAAAGCTTTTATGAAGTTAAACGAAGAAGGTATACCATTTGGTCAAACTTTAGATAACTTATCTAATGGTACAATGAGTCTTAGTCAAGCTCAAGGTTTAGTCGGAACTACAGCAGCAAACCAATTACTTATATTATCAGAAAATAGAGAAAAAATAGAAGAATTAACCAATGAGTATGATACTAATACTACTAGGTTAGGCGAAATGGCAGAAGCTATGGGTAACACCACTTTCGCTAAAGTTAAAAAAATGCAATCTGCTATAGAGGGTTTAAAGTTAGAGATAGGTGCTTTAATAGCTGATATGCTAGTACCTCTAATTCAAAAGATAACTCAAGTAGCAAACAAGTTTTCAGGTTTAGATGAAGAAACTCAAAAATCTATAATTAAATTTGCAGCAGTAGCAACAGCTATCGGACCTGTGTTAATTGCAATAGGAGCTTTAGTGGCTGTTTTTGGTAACTTATTTTTAGCTATCAAAAAGGTTGCTGTCACAGGGTTTACGTTATTCACAAATCCTATAGGGATTGTAGTTGGATTAGTTGCAGGTTTAGCAGCAGGAGTTTTATATCTTATTGGTAATTGGGACACATTTGTACTAAAAGTAGCTAAATCGGCATCACCAATAAAATCAGCAATTACAGGTATTTTAAAATCAGTAGCAGGATTTGCAGGTGTAAACCCTAAGTTACAAGGTACTATAATGGCTATTGATATATTAAGTGACCAAATATCTAGTGGTGAATTTGAGCCTCCCGAAGCACAATGGAAGAGTTTTGGAGATACTATGAAAGATTTAGTGTCTGATGTGGCAGGTTTTGATTTAGATGTATTAGGTGGTTTATTTGGTAACATCAATTCGCCTGAAGTAGAGTCAACAGAAAGCGAAGAAAAACCTAAAACAAGATCCCTTCAAGAAGCTTACGATGCTATATTTGGCGAAAACGCTTATGCAGCATATCAAGAAGATATGAGATTAAAACAAGAGCAACTAGCATCAGCAAAAAGATGGACTAATTCACTTAATAGTTTAGCTGTTAGTTTATCAGAAAACTTTGCTCAATCATTTGCCGATACTATTTTAAGTGGTCAAAACTTCTTAGAGGGTATGAAGGCAATATTTATAGATTTAGCAAAACAAATTGCTTCGATGATAATTAAAGCACTTGTTTTAACTGCAATACTTTCTTTAACAGGACTTGGTGGAACTGCCGCAGCACAAAAAAAGTTTGGAGCAAATCAAGGATTTAAAGATATATTAGGTGGTATGTTCGCAGGTGGTTTCGCTAACGGAGGTCAACCACCTTTAGGTAAAGTCAGTCTCGTTGGAGAACAAGGACCAGAATTATTTGTTCCGAATCAATCAGGAACAATTATACCTAATCACGCTTTAGGTGGTGGTACAGTTATACCTGATGTAAGAATATCAGGTGATGATTTATTAATAGTATTTGATAGAGCTAACAGAAGAAAAGCACGCAGATAATGGCATACGCAAAATACAGAACTTGTAATATAACAGGTGAAAAAGGCTCTTTTTGGACTGTAGAAATACATAAAAAAGACTTTAACGGAGCATCTACTCAAATTAATACATCAGGCGAGGGTTTCGAGATAACTTGGAATGGTCAAGGAGGTACTAGAGATAGAGTATTTTTAGGCTCAGAGTGTAAATTAAATTTGATTGTAGAAAATAATACTGATGAAGCTTTTATATATGATACAATTAGCGCAGGTAATCAAGGGTATTATATAAGAATTTACAAAAGCAATGATCCTCTAGTTAGGGGTGATTTATGGTGGTTTGGATGGGTGCAGCCAGCTTTTGATAAAATACAAAATATGCCTTATCCGTATATCTATCAACTTACATCTACTGACAGTTACGGATATTTTAACAAGCAAAAAGAAAAAACTTTTACAGGCAATACTGAAAAAACAGCGCCACATAAATTAAAAGATATTTTTAGAGATACTTTGCTTACTGATATGAAAATATTTAGTTCTACAGCAAATGACTCACCAGCTCCTTTAGATGAGTATCTTTTAAGAACTGTTTTAGATTGGCGACAAACTACTGATAGTTATACAGAAGACCCCGCAGATTTATATTATATAGCTAAAGGTAATGTTAAAGATGAAACACAAACTGATCCTGAAACAGGAGCAACAATATTAACTGATAAGCCATTTGATTATAAAAGTCAAGACGTATTTAATGGTCTTTTAAAAGCTTTTAACGCCGTAGGTTTTTTAGCTGAGGGTAAATACAATATAATTCAACCTAATAGCTTAAAAGGTAACATAACAGGTAATATAAGAGCGTGGGAATATAATAAAACTACTGACTCATCATTACAAGTACCAAATATATTACTTACTATAGACCAAAATAATAATAATTTACTTGCTGGGTCAACTATTACCTATGAGCCTAGTTTTGAAAGTGTTAAAGTACATTATAAAAAAGGTGTATCTATATTTAATGTAGGGAATCAACAAGATTTATCATCTTTAATTTATGCTGGTACTTTGGTTGAGCAATCAGATGCACAATTACAATTACAATTTTTTGCAAAGCATAGGGAAACAATAAACACAGCTGACATAAATTACCCTACTAATCAGATTGTACATCATACTTTTAAAACAACTAGCATTTTAACTGTAAAAGCTACAAGTGGTACAAGTAGTAGATATTTAGTTCAAGATACAGACGGTTTATTGGTTTGGCAAAATACATCAGGTACTATAACTATTGAGAGGGGTTATAATGCAGATATAACTAATTTAATAAATTCCGTTGATGGTTTTTGTGATGGTATGCCTAAAAACGTTGGTTTAGATAGTTTTAGCGGTAATAGCAATTTATCATACGGGCCTTGTTCTACATCACTAACAAATAGTAACGCCCAACAAAATTTTAATACAGAAATTAAATTTACTGCTAGTATACCTTTTCCTGATATATCGCCAGCAGACATTGAAATACAAGTAGCATCAACTAATGATTATTTTAAATTTTCATCACCTAACACACTACCTTTAACAAATCCAACAGTACAAAGCTCATCAACTGAGTGTGAATTTATACAATTAACAGCACAATTAACTAGTGAA
>Ga0181395_1000150_pt1 | contig 27669 bp, 43 predicted proteins | sample 18SPOviralmetaG_FD_130124 | JGI IMG/M metagenome (GOLD analysis project Ga0181395, IMG submission 130124) | Marine viral communities from the oligotrophic San Pedro Time Series (SPOT) site, San Pedro Channel, CA, USA - 18 SPOT_SRF_2010-12-16 | ecosystem: Environmental > Aquatic > Marine > Strait...
CACCAGTAGGCTTTCTCATCTCTAGATACATGAGAACATCGGGATGAGAAATATCAAGATAAGTAGCGTAACTGCCCCTGCGAGTGCGTCCCTGGCGATATGCGAGGCACGATGCATCATAAGTCTTGAGATGAGGCATAACACCAACAGACTTATTATCGGAGGAACGGATCCCAAAACCAATGCCAACGCCACCGCCAAGCATAGATAGCCAATTCGTTTCAGATAAGTTATCAACCAATCCCTCCGCTGTATCATCAATGTAATTCAAAAAACAAGAGATAGGCATTCCCTTCTTAGAACGTCCAAATGAAAGAATAGGTGTTGAGTACGATAACCAGTGTTTACTGCTGTACTCATAGAGTCTCTGTGCGTGTTCTGGGTTTGATGCAAAAGTAGAACTTACAAATGCAAATCGTTCTTGCGGAGACTCTTCGTCCTCTCGCATATAACTTTCTTTTAGTCTAGCCAGTCCTAACTTATCAAAAAGAGAATCCCTTGAATAGTCTATCTGAATTCCCAAATATTCTTTCTTTGCCATTATAGTTCCTCTACTGCTTTTGCAACATCGGGAAAGTGGTGACTTAACACATCCCAACATTGGTCAGCAATTTTTATATGTTCAAGCTGAGTGCCGTTCGCCCTGCGTAATTTGCAGTAGTGTATCCAAGAGCGTAAAGTTCCAGCCATGTATAAAGTTGTTTCTGTGTTGCCTTCTGGAAGAACTGCTCTTGCCTGTTCTTTTGCTATACCATGGTCAAGTGCTGATTGATATACCATCTTAGATTTTTGAATAAGTTCTTGTTGTGCAGATTTCCACCACTTTGAAAGTTCAGGGTCATGCGTTTCTATACTGTTCTGTCGATTTTTTTCGTCTTGCAGTCTGCAATCACGAACCTCGAAATTAGTTGATTCTGCATACCTCTGTGAGAATTCCTGAAAACTGAAGCTACGGTGCCTTATAATCTGTCTAGAGATGTCTCTGGTAGTCTTTATTTCTAAAGTGGCGGAAACCATCTCAAAAGGGCTCCAATGTTCATGTTTTATGAGGTATTTTAACAGGTTTGATGCTGTTTTTTCATTGTTTTGGTTCTCTGGGTTACTTACTCTCGCTGCATATGCTATCAGTTCATTAGCAGTATTACAACCGGTAGTAGCTGAGGGGGTAGTCATTCCAACTAAGCTCACTGACATTAACATTTTCTCCAAGCGGTGAATTCAAGTTCGGCTTCTAAGCCTTCATAAGTATTACTATCAATTATATATTTTATATCACTCTTTGTCAATCCTGATAGTATCATATCATTAATATCTTTTTCTATTATACTATCAGGCCAGAGACATACTCTATTGCCAGCTTTTATTTGATTGTGCATCAATTTACATATTTCTCTGTTGCGAGGCTGGTTGTCAAACACAAGAGTAAAATAGGTCAATCCGAGTTTGTCTACTTTATTGAATGCTGATCCTGCTGCTGCTATTGAATTATCTATAAAAAGACTATCTATAGGACCTTCAACTACATAAACTTCTTTACTAGCATCCACTACGTCCATTCCAAATACAGTAAGGTCTTCTTCTTTTACTTTAAGATTTATATACCTTAATTTACCGCCTCGAATGTCTCGCAATGATATGCCTGAGAGTTGTCCATCGGGTCTGATGAAGGGCATAGCTAATCGGGGCTGCTTTATATTTAGTGAATCCTTATATTTGGCATTCAACTGAGAAAGATTTCTTATATCATCAACATAATATAGACGATCAAACACAGATTCTGGTATTTTTCTTTCATTTACATACTTAATTACTTCATGATCTTGTGGTAATGAATCAAGCCTATCCATCAAACTATCAATGAGTGATGATGGTTTATTAAAAGATGGTTTAAAGTTAAATGAAGTTTCCAAATTGGGTGCTTTCTTAGGTTCTATTTTCTTTTTAGGTTTTATGAATTTTTCTAGTACATATTCCTTATAGAGTAGATTATCGATTTGTTCTAAAAATTTACCGACAGTAGTACCATAGTCGCAATTATGACAACGATAAAACATATCATTTTCTTTTTTATAGAAATAACCACGGGCTTTGTTCTTCTTAGAACTAGAATCTCCGCAAACTGGACACCGACAATTAAACAGGTAATCGTCCTTTTTCTGGAATCTTTCCAGCTTAACGGATACCATGTTTATGTATTTCAGATCAATAAAAAGAGACATAAAAAAACCTATATTGTCAGTATAGGTTTATTATAAACTAAAACAGTGCGTTATGTCAAGCACTGATTACAAAAATGTAGAAAATTCTATTCCGTTTCCTAGAAGAATTCCTCCGACAGCAAAAGCTCCAAGAAGTATCCACCGCCATCTCTCAAGAGAGTTGAGCCTCCCTTCCAAATTATCATACTTTTCAACCGTATGATTTTTTAAGTCCTTTATAGCTTCTAACACTTTATCTACTTCATTGGTCATTTTTGTCTCTAACTCTCTAGTATTAGTAGTTAGTCTTGAGTGCAATTCTTTAATTTCAGCGTCAAACTTTTTTTCTGCGTTAGCCATTTCTGCTTTCATCTCTTCAAATTCTGCTTCGCCGTCATCTAATCTTCTCTCATGTACAGCCAAGAGTTGTCCAATGTTATTGGAAACATCTGTTATTTTATCAAGGGCTATTTCTAACTTAGAAAAGAGTTGTCCCATTTGAGACAACTCGTTTTTTACGACTGCTAATTCAGTGTCTAAACTTTTAACTGTCCTTGCCATCTTTCTTCTTCTTTTTACGTCTAAAAATAGGAGTCATAACAGCTTCTTTACCTGGCTCTCCTTCAGGACCAACACCGATACCATCGATATTCCCTCCGCCTACGGCATTTGCTGCTATCTCTTCTTCTAAAAAAGTGTTGAAAGATATTAAATTATATTCTAGGAGTTTAGCTTTTTGTTCTACATCTTCAAATGAGGAATACATCTCTAGTAAAGCATCTACATCTAGTACATCTAAATCTTCATTTTTATTTTCTTTAAGTATACTAAGTGCTGCTGCCAATGTCAAGAGTCTTCTGGCATTTCTATCAGGAGATTTCATCAAAGACCGTTGAACCTTGAACACAAATCTCTGAAGCATAGAGTATGAGTCTTTTTCGGATGACGTAACAGCTTTTTTAAGTTGTTTGCCATTAGCGTCAACAAGACCGAATTCATATGCTTTGGTTTTTTCTATAGGAGTAGATAACATTTTAAGAATTCTTAATGTTACATATCCATCTGCCAATCTTCCCATTACAGCGCCCTTAAAACTTGTATCAACTCTTCATTGAGAGGTATGTCTGTTTCTTTTATGCCAGGAGAAACTACTGTTTCTAAAGGCATTCTGTGTAAATAAACTAGATATGTTTTCAAATCAGACCAAAATTCTTGATCTAGTTTATAGAATAACATATCTGTAGTAGCATCACCAAAAACATTATACAAAACCACTAAATGATTAAGTATAAGCCTTTCACATATTTCACCTGTTTTCTGATAGCGATTAAGAAGTCTTTTGACGTACTTAAACTTCTTTAAATCATTCTCTAAATCTGACATACCCATTGAGCCTGGGTTGTAATAATTTTTTACTGCGTATAACAAAAAATTATCTTCATTCAATTGCAACATTACAAAAATCCTATTATACTGTAGCGGTACCTCCGATGAAATACCATTTGCTATTAGTATATAGTAATGTTGCAGAATGTCCAACATCAGTGAAAGTGGCGTTGCCGACAACGGTAGAGCTGGCATTAAGTGTTATTGTATGACCCCCTGAGTTAGAAGTCATTATAACAATTTTAATTTGACCATCTGAACCAGCTTCCAGTGTGCAATTACCAGAACCATCAGGATCACTTATGTAAGTTATATTAGTAGAAAGACTAATAGCACCCGCCGAAGGCTGTGTGTTAGAGTCAGTTATACTAATAGTATCACTAAATTTGACAGGAGTAGCAACATCCCCAAAAAAATCAGCGATAGTTATTTTTCTACTGGCACTTGATTGTACCATATACAAAGAATCATCGCCAGCGGCCGCAGTGGCCGCTGTCAATTCTGATAGTTTCGCATCTGCCATATTATATACTCCTTAGAGACTTTATATTAGGAGTCTGGGAACTCAGTGTCATCATCATCAGATGTAGCAACTGCTGTACCTGTACCCGTACCAGCACCTGTGGCTGTGAATACTGTGCCAGGATTAGAATCTGCTGCTCCAACTGCGGTGAAGTCGGTATCCCCTGTAGTAAGAATCTTGTACTCTGTGGCTGCTGCAAGAGCAGTTGCAACTACACCTACTGCTGCTTCATATTCTGCGTCAGTAGCGGCGTCTGCCATTGCTACGAGAGTTTCGTATTTTACTCTAGATCCTACAGTAGTTCTGCGGACCCAGCCAGGCTGAGCAATGCCGTCAGTTGCGGCACATTCTGCTTCGTCAACCATAAAGATTTCGGATGCAGGAATACCTGTGATAACAGGCTTTTCTGATTTTGACCATGCGGACATTGTTATTCTCCTTTCGGTATTAAATGTGTTTCTTAAAATTATCGTGACTTGCGTGTGCGTCAGTATGCGCCTTTAGCCTGTCAGCAGGTTTCATCTGCATTGTTTTGTGCAAAAATTTATAAGCATGTACTTTATCTACTGTGTGAGCAGAACCGTCTTTAAAAGTTACTGGCTTGCCTACAGTGATAGCCTTATGCATTTGCTGAACAATGTGTTCATGTTTAGCGTGATCTGCACTTCTTCCTTTTTGTTTCTTAGGTTCCGCTGCTTTAGGTTCATCTGTTTTCAGCGGAGCCATTCCACGCTTATCATCTGCTGAGTAATCTCTCTTAGCATCACTGGCTGCATCTTCTGTAGTTAGCTCAACTTCTTCATTCTTTGCAACATGTGTAGAGTCTACATAGTTAAAAAATTCTTTTTTCTTTTCTGCTGGAATATCACGAATGTTTGAAACCCCAAACTTTTTGAGTGCTGCTTCAAATTTTGCTTTATAATCTTCGTGCATTTTTTTGACTTCTTCTTCGACACCCGCTTTCATTTTTTCTTTCTTGACTTCGGGAGATAGCAGTCTGAACTTGTCACGCTTTTTAATCGAGAGTCTCTTTGCTTTCGTTTGAGCAGCCCGCCTCATTCTTTCTTCATCTTCAGGTCCATCAATAACTTTCACGCCATCAATACTTCTTTCATCTAAAGAGTCCACAGTAGTATCCTCCGTTTGATATTTCGTTCTCTGTGTATGTAATTTAGCACGATTGAATACAGTGGTATCCTTCAACATGATATCAGTCATATTGTGCATATATTTAGCTAGAATATCTCTTTCGGTGGGCGTGAGTTGCTTGCCCATTTGAAGGGAGGTCATTGCTTGCATAAGCATAGGAAGTTTTCGACTAGGGACTATGCCTTGCCGAACCAATTGTTCTAATCGTTGTTTGTTTTGTTTCTCCATATCTGTATTTATACAAATACGATATTATAAAAAAGAGATTTTACGGAAAGTAAGGCAAAAAAAATCCTGCACATGGTGCAGGATTTTTGTATATCTAGCGAGAGTTAGGTCTTATTCTTCTTCTTCTTCAGCATCACGTGGATCAACCCAACCTTCTACAGCAGCCCATGCAGTACCATCGTGTGTATACTTGGTACCGAACCAATCGGCTGGCTCAACAACGCCTTCGACCATAGTAGCATTGCTAGAGTTAAGATCGGAGATGATGAACTCTGCCGGATCGCCTACTGTAATAGAGTCAGCGCCCATAGTTACAGCTTTGTCATCCGCAAGAAGATATCGTGAAGTATTTGTTGCGTTATCTACAATAGTTTTCATACTTGTTTCCTTAATAGTTATTTAAATTAAAGTTAATGATTTAATAACAAACGTCATTTGCTTAATATTTATAAAAAAATATTTATTTGAGGTTATCTTTTTATTTTAAATTTCTTTGCTGTTTGTTTCTTTGCTGTTGGCTTTGCTGCTTTATATTTCTTAGATTTTGTTGCGGCGCCGCCTTTTCTATTCTTCATCCTTTGAATTTCCATCTTCCGCATACCTGGAAGCATCCTAACAGCTAATCTTGACACTAACGGTGCGTACATTCCTATAAGTTTTTCTAAGCGTCCCTTCTCAGCCGGTGGTAACTTAGACTTATCTCGTCCTTTAAGTAGTCTTTTGTATACCATACCTCTCGCACCACGAGTAGCCCTTTTCTTTAGACGATCAGGAGAAGATCCACGCCGCAATGCAATTCCTCGAGCAACTTTTAGTTTCTGTCTATTCTTTCTTGCTGAAAACTTTCTCTTCAGTCTACCTTGCACAGAAAGAGCCTCAGTAACATTTACATCATCATGTGGGTCAGTAGAATCTATATCATCATCTAATTCGTTATCGTCATACATATCAAGCTCTAACGCATTTTCCCAGGTAATGTGGTCTGCTTCGTATTCTAATTCTTTTATATCAGTCTTAGTCAATGCATAGTCGCCCAAGACAGGAGCTTTTTCAGCATTATCTTTACGATATTCTGCTTTAGTTTCTCCAGCCTCAGTTTCTTCTTCTACTTTTTTCTTTTTAGTTTTCTGTCCTGGAGTATTGCTTTTCATGTACTCAGTTCCTTCAGGAGTTCCCCAATCCATTGCGCCCATATTAGAATCATACTTGATTCCTTCGCCAAGAGCCTTTTCTTCTTTCTTTCGCTTGGCGCCCAAATAGGCGGCTACTGCCATTCTTCTTCGTTTTGAAGCAGATGCGCCTTTAAACTGTGGAGCATCAGACTTAGCAAAATCGCCTATGTATTTCTTTATACCCATACTAGGCTTTAGTTTCTCTAGAAGAGGATCACCTTTAACATATTCTTCAGCAGCAAGTTTTCGTGCATCAACTCCTCTTACATAACCTGCCACAGTAGAAGCATGAGTTAGTCTAGACTTTTTAGGGTCTTTCTTCATTCTTTTTTGCAACTCTGCAGAAGCATAACTATATGCTTTTTTGTTCAGAGTTTTTGATTTCAGTACATCATCAACAATCCCTTCTTCTACTTTTTCAGTATTAGGATCATCATGGGTATATCCTTGCTTCATTAGTCTTTCATGGTCTTCAGGCTTATTTGCTTTTACTTTTTTGTCACCTTTGTACATCCAGTGCGGAGAAAATTCCTTTTCTTCAGAAATAGTTTTCCAGCCGCCGCCTCGCTTCTTATACCATCGTACAGCCCAACCATTGGCGTAAGCAGAAGGATAAACATCAAACTTAGAACGAGCCGCTGCCTTAGCTTTTGACCACAAGGCAGGATTAGTAGGCTTTGATTTTTCTTCTATATGTTGTAATTCTTCTTTCTGAGTTTTGACCATGACCGGCTTTCCTCCTTTACCTTTTCTGTCTGCTACCGGATCTTCTCTTCTTTTCCTTCTAGCAGCAGAAGCTCTTTCTTTTCTTGATAGAGACTGGGCTTTCTGTCGAGGCAGACACTTTGGCTTTCCTTCTCCTGGCTCTCTGGCACAGGGTCCTTTTATTTCTCCCTTAGTGTCCATACGAACCCAATCTCCCTTGGGCCCTTTGCCAAACCAATCTTTAAGACTCATCTTCTGCCTCTTCCTCTTCTCTAGGCTTTACATTTTCTTCGTAGTATAAAATAATAGCACTTTGTTGTTCTATGAACCTTCTAAGCTCACCCATGTTCAGAGAAATGTTTTCGTAGTCAGGTACACTTATAGCAAAGAACACCAAGTCTCCGTTCTCTTTTTCAAATCTTTCTTCAAATTCATCCATGTTTTCTTTTGTAACAGCATAAAAATCTATATCGTACAATGTAACAGGCTTAGGTCTAGCTTGTATAGGAATATTCCTCTCGGCAAATTCAACCTGAGTTACTACTACCTTTTCTGGTTTCTGTACTAGAGAACACCCTACTAAACTAGTTAGCAGTATCGGCGCCAGTAATATTTTCCATTTCATCGAACAATCTTGCTGTTGCATTGTTTACTCTTGTTTCTATCATACCAGGACGCTGTAGCGTCAGTACGGTTAAATTGTGTCTTCTCAATTTACCTGCTAGTTCATCTGAATAAGATTCTGCTGCATTTAAATCCGCCTGCAGTTTTAAATTTGCTTCTTCAAACTGTGCAGAATCTGCTTGTAGCCTGCCAATAGTTTCTTCACTAGTCTTGGCTGCAAGTTCTAATCGTGTAGCATTTTCTCTAAGCTGCATCAATCTTGACTGAGTGTCTTTATAGTACCAACTACCTACAAATCCCATACCCAGCATAAGAAGAAGCATTACTAATGCAAATTTAAATCCCACTAGCAGTTCCACCTTCTACGGGCTGCTTTGCCTCTCTCGCCCGTCCAACCACGTGATCTTGCACAGAATGATTTACGCCTTTTCGCTGCTTTGCTGTCAGGGTCAAGTTTACTAGGAGGAGTAGTCACAGCAGTTTGCAGTTTACTACCAGGGTTCTGTTTTCGGTATTTCTCAACACCCTTCTTTGTCAGCCCTGCACCCTTATCAGTAGGACGCTTATGACCGTCTTTCTGTGTCATGCCTTCCATGCCCTTGTCTTCTGACTGTACAGATTGTGTAGATCGAGACAAAGGTTTGACACCATATGATGATTTAGTAGCAGCACGTTCTTTTTCATTTTCTTGTGCTTTTTTTCTCATAACCTTAGCAAATTCAAGCCTTTTCTTAGCTTGGTCTATTTGACTTTGGTTTATGTTCGTTGCTTCTTCTAAAAATTCTTTGAAGGATTTCATTACTCACCTCTTACAGCAGTAAAAATGCCATAAGCAAGGCCTGCCCAAGCAGCCATCTCTACAAGCCCACCGAGAACAAGTACGCTTCCACAAATAACGATCAATGCAACGCCGTCTAAAGTAGTTCTTTCGCTTAGTCTATCTTTTATCCAGTCCATCTGTTTCCCCTAAATTTAAAGACTCTTCAGCTTTTCATCCGAGTAAAAAGCCATTCCTAACTGATCTTTTATTGATAATGGCACAGCTTTACCTGCACCAATTTGTCCTTCAGTGAAATCTCCGCAATATGTACCAAACAGCCTATCCCACAATATGATGTTACATCCGTAATTAGAATCTGCCTGTCTTCGCAGATGTGCATGATGCACATGATGTTGCTGTGCTGTAGCAAAAATCCAGTCATATACAGGCATAGATTTCAGAGGCAGATTAGAGTGATTTAAAGTTCCGTTCCATATGCCAAATGCTCCTGCAACCGCCATAACACTATCGCTTGCACCTAATAAAGCTAAAGCTATAGGTGTGCCTATCACAAGTCCTATATATTCAAGTGGATGTGTTCTGTCACCTCGCATACAACCCATCTTCGTAATGTGATGATGCGTGGCATGCATTCTCCACCAGAATAAGGATTCATGCTGTATTCGATGCAGCCAGTAATAAATAAAACTAGCAACTAATTTTACAACAAGCGCACAACCAATTAATCCAAGCACTGTTGTTGACTCTAAATTAATTTGTAACGGAGAAACATCTCTGATTGCCTTAAATCCTTCTGAGATGGGTGTCCTATAAATGTTACTATAAAGTGGCACCATTAAGAAAGCAGCTCCGGCTAACCAAATAGCATCTTCAGCTAGTTCGTGTGGTTCAAGCAACCAATCCTTTCTCTTAGTCCAGATTTTTTCTGCTATTAAGCAGAGAGGAATAGGGAGAACAATCATCACGGCATTGAAGAGTTCTTTGTAAATAGAACCAGATAATGTCATGCTTGCTACTAATAACATGGAACTTAAAATAAGTAAAGGCTGGACAGCCGCTGAAAACCAATCCCTGAAACTCCATTTTGTTTTTATTATCTTATTCATTTTTTAGACACTTTTTTCTTTCTGACCACCCTTTTTACACCAGATGAGTCAGATTTAAGTATTTTTATTTCTTCTTCTAGTTTAGCGACTTTAGTTTTTAGTTTTGGTATTTCATCTATCTTACCAGCTATGATAGGATAATCTGATTTCCACTTATCTTCCTTTTTAGCAATTTTTATATTATATTTATTAGCTAAGTAGTTTAAGTAAGTCTCTAATTTGTACTGAAACCAAACTCCCATTCTGGTTTTCAAAAACCATTTACCAAATGCGGATCCGAATACTCCTGTTGCAGCGGCTCTAACCAAAATCATCCACATTTGTATTTACTCCTAGTCGTTGTCTTTTAAAAATCTACAATACTCGTCCATACTGTGATCGTAAATTCCGTCAAATACTTCACCTTTCTTCCAAGCGGCTCTGCGCCCTCTCCACGAATCTTTGAATCGTTGCCAGGTCGTCATTTTTCTAACATTGCCATAAAAATTTATGTAATTAAGTTCTCCGTGATGCTTATAATTAATCCAAGCAGGAGGAATGCTAGTTACAATATCGTTGTTATTCACACATCTATAATGAGGCACTTTCAACTCTTTGGACTTTGACCACGTTGCATTACGAGGACAGCCGTATGTATAAAGAGCCTCAGCTTCAGGATAATGAAAACAGAAAATAGAAGCAATAGCTGCACCCAAACTATGACCTGTTACATAAACAGGGCGATTCTTGCGACCCTTTAGTTTAGCAACTTCACCATGTACGGAAAGTTCTAACTTTTCATACTCTTCATAGAATCCTTCGTGAAAACCACGTTCATGTGTAATTTCAAGGTCTGCAAAGATGTCACTTTTCTCTCTAGGCTCAGTTCCACGGAAAGCTACAGTGATTCTTTCTTTATTTCCCAAGACATATGCCTGGGCGCCTTCTATATCAAAAAACTTAACACTAGTATATCCTAGTGCTTTCCATTCTTTTCTTACTTCTTTGTCAAGGTCTTTATATGCAAGCCTTGAAAGAAGGGCATGGTGGTAAAATTCGGGAGATAACATCACGCTACTCCTTTCAATACATCTAATCGCATCATTAATCGTTCTGCTCTGTTTGTAACCTGCTTATGCCACCTAGAATCTCTACCATGATGTGCTGCCCTTACCCAATCTCTCTCACCAATATATCTATTGAAATTTTTAAATTGAGTGAGGCGAGGTCTTCCCATGTTAAACATCATGTTTACCAGAACTTGCTGTACCTCTTCAGGAAAATTGCCAAATTCTTCTTTACCATAGAGTACTCCGCACTCTGAGATAGCAGTGTCTAAATCTCTTTCAAAACATTCTCTCACTCTATCTTCAGAGACTTCAGTACCGATAGGCTGACCGTATTCAGGATCTTTTGCGGTTACTAAATGACCGATACCGAAAGTGGCTAGGCCCAAATGGTCTTCATAAATTTTATATCTAACGCCTTCGTCAGATTTAAGTTGTTGGTATACTTCTTCTACTTTCATTTAAAAATGCTCCAAAAGATAATCTAGTTTGTCCTTCATGCAATCCCATTCCACTTCTTGTAGAATGGAAAAGTTTTTTAGCGTGTTCATCAGATGCAGAAGGATGCAATCCTGATTTAAATGATTTATAATCGTTATTGCCAGCATGTGCCCGCATCTTAGTACCACTAACACCCTCAGTTCCTTCTGCATCTGGATCACGATGTCCAGCAGAAACAACTTTAATTTTCTTAAAGTTATAAGAACCATCAGGGCCGTTGTATTTATCAGCGAGTTTTTGAAACTCCTGAACTCTATCTGATCCAGCTACCATTGTCACATGAGAATAACCTTCTTTATGCATCTTAGTTAGATGTGCCATAAAGTGAGGATGTTCTTTACTTGATGCCTGTACATTGACATTAGGATGAACATGCTTCAAATAAGATAATTTATGATCCGAATGTAGTGGATTCTTATTCTTATCTTGTGAATGACTAACAATAACACGATGGTCCGCACCGTGTTTGTCTGCCGTCTTGACAACATGATCTACTACTTTACTATGCCCTGCGGTAGGAGGATTGAACCTACCGAAAGAGAATACCATGTGCTTATCAGCCATTAGTCACCTGCCCTAGCAAAATTAGCAGCACTGAATTCATGGCGATGGACAAACTTAGATGGCTTGTCATTGTGATGCACTACATATCCTTCAGGACTTGTAGGTGAGCCTGCTATTTCGTGTCCGATTGTGTTGTGTGAATTGAGAGCGTCTGTAAGAACCCCTTTTGCTTTTTGTAGATGTTGTTGCATTGCTACAACGCTTTCAATATGTTCTTTGTTCTTATTTACATGGTCCATCTTGTCATCATGAGTCTTAGTATGCCTTGCCTTTGCTGCCTCTGTTTTTACACCAGAAACTTTCTTTTTCATTGCAGTAGAGTAATGTTTAGCAAACCCTTCGTGTGAAGGGGTAGAGCCGTCTCTTACTGTAGCGTTCATGTAAGTTTTGATAGGTTTTACATGATTTGACACTGCTTCATGTGCTTCTTTCGGCGTCTTCTTATACGCTTCGACTGCTGCATCTAAGTGCTTCTTGTATTGTGCTTGATGGTCTTGTGTGTAAACTGCCTTAGATACATCATGATGAATAGGTAACTGGTGTACATCTGCATGGCCTTGTAACTCAGGAACATGACCTTGTTTGACTTTTATGTCCTCAAACTTTTTGCCTTCGTAGGCAGTGTGTACAGCAACCCCTATCTTAGAATTCACTGCTTTCTGTGCGTGTTCTGAATCAGCAGGATGATGATAGGTGATCGTATTTGTCTTGTATGATACACGATGTCCTTCGTGCTTGACATCTCCAGAATGCATAATGTCGGCCTGATATATTCCTTTTCCGTCATGTATTTTTGGAAGGTGATCTAACGCCGCTTTTAGTTTAGAAACTAAACCAGGAGCATGACCATGATTTTTCTGTATGTCCTCGTGTGTGTAATTTATCTTAGGCTTTTCGTTGAATACAGATTTAGAACCAACAAAGAATTTACCAGATTCTGGATGTTTCCCAAAAACTACAGAAGGACTGCCGTCATACTTCATAGTAATTTTTGTATCGTTATCTTTTCCCCTTAGCTTCTCGTGTACACCATTAAGAGTATGAAAAGCGTGAGCAAATCCGTCTGAACCTCCGTGAACGACATGGTCTTCCACGTGTTCAAGGTGCGTCAACTTATCGTCATTTGACGATTCTGAGAGAAATTTTTTGAAATTAATCATACTCTTATTTATAATATATTAAAAATTAATAAAAAAACCCCAGGCCTCTATGAAAAGACATGGGGTCAAACTTTACGGGGGGGCTGAAGTAGTTTTAATGAACAGTTTCGGGCACCTTTAAAAATGATTCTGGGTTTCTTTCTATTTTTTCTATATCGATATTATATGTAGATGCTACACTAGCGGCAACTGATCTCCAATATTCTTTAAAGTAATCATCCGCAGTGCGTTTACTAGCCAGTAAACAGTAAGCTATTCTCCTTTCTGCTAATGTTTTAGACATCATGACCCCCAATCTAAACTACATTCAATTATTCCTTCCTTCAATCCCTTGCCCCATTCATTTAGGTGCTCTGTTATGTACTCATCAAGATAGATATCATCTTCAGATTCATCCCAATCATCAGTTTCAATACCCAATTCTTTACACCTTTTCTCAACGAACCAAGATTTGCTCTCTTCTTCATAATCAATAGTTTCTTTGTGATATACAATTACACCAGAAAAATTATAATATTCATCGATGTATCTGCAAGAAATAGAAATATCTGGATCAAACTCTGACAGAAAAAGACCTAGTTGTTTGACATATGGGAGGATACTACACCAAGCAGACATCACTACAACATAATCATCTCCTGCCTCGTCCACGTATGCCCACTTAGCTCCTATAGTCTCTTCCATATAGTCTCTAGTAGGATATTCTTCACCCCAAGAAGGTAAGAAGTGAGAAAATTCTAGACCAGAAGCATCATGCTCCTCCATCAAAGAAAAAACTTTGTTAAATTCTTCTATAGCTTCAGGAACTTTAGAATCAATAACCAAAAAATTGTCTACATGATTAGCCACAACATACCCTTTGAAATACAGAAAAATAAAAAAATGGGCAGTTTAGACTCTTGCCCAGGAAGATCCAAGCTACTAGCTAAATACTGAAGCGCCAGCTGCTGCATATGCCGCGGCAATCATCTCACGGCTAGGGCGACCTAGACGATATGAAGTTACACCGGTGTTAGCATTTACATTAGTGTAAATTGGCTGTCCTGCAGCACGAAGCTCTGCAACACGGGCACTTACACGATTAACGCCAAACATTGCAACTGCTTGTTTTTCAGACAAAGATTGACCTGAACGAAGAAAATTAAGAATCTTCTGATTCTGGTTCTGAGTTGTAGCATTGTTGTTAGTTCTAGCCATAATAAAATCACCTTTATTAACATTAAAATAAAACGACTTTTAGGTCGCTATTTAGGATCACTCCCAAATTCTTTAAGAATACAAACATTATATAGAATTACCAATACAATGTCAAGCATTAAAATTCTTCAATTTCATCTGTTTCAAGATTACGCATTTCCAAAACAACATAAGGTACTTTGGTACTTGTTGTTACTGAACCTGCCCATGTAGTAGCATCTTTCCAGGTCATGAAGCCCATTGTTTCAGTGGTGGTTAACCCACTCAGAGTTCCTTTTAGATGATACTTCTTCATTTCTGTTTGGCATGGGTATGCACAACTATTCATTATATTTTCCTCAAACTGAAATAATGTCTATTTCTATATTTTCACAAGAATTTATGAGATTATCAGCCACTTTGTTGGCTTCGTCTACAGTTTCATATCGTTCGTCGGATATAAAATTGTCTTCGTAAAAACTATCTTTGATAAGTAATGCGAACATAATAACTCCTATATACAACTAGCATTTTTTAAATAGAAAATAGACCAGAGTCTCCCATCCAACGCTGGGCGGTCTCAGCGTCAGGTGCATACTTATTGAAAGCCTCCGCAGACTCCTCTTTCGCCTGCAGGTCACCATTGATTTCTCGCTCTACGCAAGAAGCCCAGTAATCGGCTTCCATCTCCATCTGGAAGAAACTAGCATCTGAAAAGTCGGTACGAAGACGTACACCCATAGCGTCCTTTGACAGGTCGCTAATAAGACCGTGAATCTCGTCCGCATAAGCCTGCATTGCGGCCGCAGGAGTGGCATAGCGACCAGCGTCTATGCCACCGGGAACGACACTATAACCAAGAGAATCCTTGGTGTCTCTATCGTCGAAAATTGCACTAACTCCAGTCAAATTATCCATAATGACTCCTCACAAGTCGTTTCATCATTTTATACCGTTATTATAGCAAATGCCATACCAAATGTCAAGCATTATTTTAAATAAAAATTACTTAAAAATCAATGGGTTAGAGAATTATTAATTTATTTTATACCTTAATTATAATGTAATTGAGATCAAATGTCAAGAATTAAATGTACAATAAAATCAATAACTTAGAGGAAGCCTCAGACGCTCTCAGAGCGCCTGTGCTTTATTTTAGATTGGGTGTTACTCTTTCTTACTCTCAAATGCAGTCTTGCCGTAGAAGGCTGCTACAATCGCTGCTACTGACACAAAATAGGTTGGTGCCATATCTCCGAGAGTCGTAGACGCTGTTGGAAGGTCTGCTAATTCTGCCATAACTACAGCAAATGGATACAAAAGCATTCCACCTAATGCGAACCAAGCCATTTTTCGCTGGGCATCTCGCATTGCATCTTCATCATCTAATCGCTTTCTTTTAGCGTCCAACATCAACTCCATTTCAACTTTTGAAAGATGACCATCACTGTTTAAATCAGCATCTTCTAATTCTTTAGATACTTCAACGGTAAGTTTTTCTTCTGCCATAATAGTGTCCTCTGTTGACTACTATTATTTATAAAAATCAAAACTTAAATCCGTCATAATTACTTTCTTCTTTGCCTCTATCAAATACAGGTGTATCATCTTGCTTAGAAGCACCCGAATCAGTAAGGCCTGCTTGTGCATCTTCCAAATCAAATAATTTCATTCTTGATCTATCAACACCGATCATGAATCTTTTGTTTGTAGTAGGATCAGAATAACGATTCTTCAACTGCTTTACCATTATCACACCTTGTTGCTCTAACTCTTCAGTACTTATAAGAGCAACCATGATATCTGCTGTAGCAGGAAGACCGAAAGATTCTGAGGTGTCTGTGAGTTCTACATCACTGTTACCATAACCACTGCGAGTTGTTTGTGTAGCTGTAACAATAGGAACATTGAATTCACCTGCCAAACCTCTCAACTCTTCTGCAATACTTTTAATAATAGTGTAAGAATTAGCCGAGGTGTTTGCCTTGAATCTACTACTAGCGCAAATATTCAAGTAATCAATAAATATTATATCAGGAACAAAGTTTCTTTTAAGTTTTAATTCATCTAGTAACGCTTTAAAATGTCCTGCATGTGCTGATGCTGTAGGATATTCTTTGACAATAAGACGACCTTGTATCTTATCATTTATCTTGCTGATCCTGTCCTCAAACATCTCTTTTGATAAATCTTTCAATTGATGTATAGGAACATTCATTAGATTCGCATCAATCCTTTCTGCTATCCTTTCTTCTGCCATTTCTAAAGTAATATATAAAACATTTCTACCTTGAGCAATGTGTCCTGCTGACATATGACACATGAACAAGGATTTACCAACACCTGTACCTGCTAACGCTACATTGAGCGTTTTGTTAGCCAAGCCGCCGTCAGTAATTTTATTGAACATATCCAAATCAAAAGGGAGTTTTTCTTCTAGTCTATGATAAAAATCATATCGTTGAGGAGCATTGTCTATGTAATCGTGACCTATGTTCGTATCAAAGCCAACTGCAAGTGCGTCAGCAAATATACCAGGCAAAGCATCCTTGCCCATTTCTTTGTTTTTACCATCTATTATCTGTATACCATCCATAATAGCATTATAGATAGCTTTGTCTTTACAGAATCTCTCAGCCTCGTCAATCAACCATTCTTGGTCTATTTCTTCATTCTCAATATTACTTACAATTTCCTGTATCTCATTGAACTGTGTTTCAGAAACAGACTTATCATCTGTAACCGAAATCATAATAGCTTGTTTAGAAGGAGGAGAGTTATATTTTGTAGTGTACTCTAATATTTTATTGAAGATTACTCTTTCTGAACCGTTGGAGAAGTACTCAGGCTTAAAGAAAGGAATTACCTTTCTCAAAAAATCTTCATTATAACAAAGATTAGATAACACAATTTTTTCGATGTTTTGTAACACTAATTATTTTCCTCAATAAATTCTTTGCGTATGTTTTCAACACACGCCTCACACAGATACAATTCTTCTGTATCTGTGTGAAAGCATAGTGCCTGGTCAGTTTCGTATATCGTTACCTGGCAACGATCACACTGACCCCTAGTCTTCGATTTCTTCAAGCTCTTCATAAACATTTTCTATATCTTCTTCACTTATTTCTTCTGCCATTATACCATCGGAACTTGAAATAGTATATCTCTTAGTTATCCAATCAATAAAGGTATCGTCTTGAAGAATCGGCAACCAGAAATCTTTAGAGTATGTATCTGCTCTCCTTGATTTAGGATCAATTGCTTCTCCTGTTTTAGTGTTCACTCTTTGATACCAACCATTACTAGGTTTTATAACATGTCCAGATTCTAGTGCCATGTCAAGAAGGCCACTCCACTTTGCGATACCGCCTTCAAAAGAAACTTCAACAGGAATTTTTGACTTCTCTCTTACAAATCGAGATTTTTCAACATTGATAATGAAGTTGTATCCTGTAACATCGCTGCCAGTTTTTTCCTGCTGTCTGCCGATGATGTAGATATTGTCCGCCGAATAATAAATACCTGTACCACCTGACACAACTGCTTTAGGAAACATTCCTATTTCCTGATAGGTGTGATTCACAACTACCATCGGAATGTCTTTGATTGTCAAGTGAGGAGTAACCATTCTAAAAAGTGACTTCATCTGCTTTGCTCTAGTCATATCAGCAACGGATTTGCCGTCAAGTGCGTCATCCACTTCTTTCTTAGAAGCCAGGTTGCCAACTGAGTCTACAACAACAATTACATGATCGCCTCGCTCAAACCCATTCATTTGTTGCATCACATCATGTTTCAATTGTTCAATATCAGTGATAGGAGTGTGAACTACTCTGCTAGTATCAATATTAAAAGTGTCAAAATACGCTTGAGGCGTACCAAACTCTGAATCATAAAACAGAACCACTGCGTCTTCATACTTATCCAAATATGATTTAGCAAGTAATAATGAAAATGCTGTTTTGAAGTGTTTAGAAGGACCGGCAAATACTGTCAATCCAGGGGTCAGTCCTCCGTCAAGTCTGCCGCTCAATGCTACATTAAGTGCAGGGACAGCAGTTTGAATTAAATCTTTAGTACCAAAAAACTTTGAATTATTAAGAATAGCGGTATCTTTTATTGTACTATTCTTTTTCAGTTTTTCTATTAAACTCATTATATTCTCCAATCTCAAATTGTTTTTTAAATATTAGGAACATTATAACATTCTTTTCTATCATTTGTCAATAGCCTAAGAAAAAAGATCCTCAAGTGTATTCTTCTCCTCAATTTCCCAGTCTATAGCTTTCACAATAGTATCCATAGGATCAAGGAATGCTTTCTGGAACATCAAATCATAATCAACATAGCGATGTAAATCAAATTCTTGAGGGATTGCAGAATTAAAAGAAATACAATTTTCTCGTATTGTATTAGGCTCTTTCAGATACAAAAATTTAATTTTGTCTCCTTCTTGTATCAATTCGTATTTACTAGTAAGTTTATTCTTCTTCAAGTAGAAATTATATAGTAAACTTCCTCTGACATGTATCGGACATTTTTTATCATAGATAAACTCATCACTATGATATTTCCCCATGTTGTTGCATCCTCTAGGAAAAGCTATTTCTTCTGGGGGAAGGTCTTTAAAATCATTTTTAGTTTTTTCAATAAATTTTTGAAGAGTTTTTTCATCAGCAGTGAGAGTCAATTTGACTGCTTCTTTTAGAGAAGCTCTGACCGGAGCAGGAGTTGATGAACGAACAATCTCTAACCCCATAACTTTTAGTTGAGGAGTTTGATACCGTGTTCCTTCATTGTCGTAAACATTCATAGCATATCTTTTCTTAGCAACCCAGATAGATTTGTCTGCTATGGCTTCTCTTTTGAAAAATATCTTTTTCTCATACGCATTAGTATAGTCTACTAATTTATCCATCGCATGTGAAATGCAAGGTTCAATTTGTTCAGTGCCAACTTTGTCCAGTATGTCAACAAGTTTTTCTTTGTCTTTGCCAGCAAAAAATTTATCTACAAGTCCTTTCATTGTGATGTAACAGGAGTCTGTATCAGAATAGAAACTATATACTTTATCTTCTGTTCTGCAAACTTTGTTCATGTATTCGTCTAATGCTTTAGCAGTTTCACGAATAATAACTTGTCCTGACAATGTTATACCTTCAGCAATTCTCGTATCAAAGAACCTGAAATAAGCATTCGCCATCGCACCATAGAGTGAGTTGAGTTGTATTTTACGAGCCATCTGAAAGTTATTGTATTTAGCAATATCCTTTTTGTATTTAGGATCCTTTGTATCTTCAAAAAGTTGTTCAGACTCCTTCATTAGTTTTTTATATTTCAAACGGTCATCAAAAAACTTTTGAACAATCTCTGGCATGTATCCTAACTTGTCTCTAGAAAAACATTGACCATTAGAAGCGATTGCATTTTTAGTGTTGAACGAGTACTTGCGCTCTAACATACCATCTACAGTCACATCATACACTTCGCCTGGCACTAGTGTCTCAGGAGACATATTGTATTGCATGATGATAGAAGGATACAGTGAAGTAGCATCAAAACTTTCTACCCACTCATAAGAACCAGGTTCAGGCTCCTGTACATACGCACCTGCAATACTCCTATTCTCTTTGAGTTCTTTTTGTCCAAACACTACATTCTGTTTCCACAAATGATTGTACAACAAGCAGTCCCAAGTTTTTACAGGAGAAGCTACATCAGAATAATTCATCTTACCATCGTATGTCATAGTAAAACAAAGTTCAATCAATTTAAGTTTGTCTTCTAGTTCATCTACGAGAACGGTATCGATGATGTTGTATTCAACAAATAAGTTCCAATCCTTTTCGTAAAAATCTTTAAAAGAATCATGCGGATTCTCTAGCTTCTTGTGACCTAATTCAACTTCAGTGATGTGATCTAGCTTGTATGACTCTCTAGTGACATAAGTAAACTTCCTGTACAAATCTAAGTAATCTAGTTGAGCCACGCCCCATATATCGTACCTCAGAAATTGACGATTGCCTATCTTAACCTCTTTTCTTTTTATGAGACTGAAAGGACTGAATCCCTTTTTCATATCATCGCCAAACAGTTTCTCTGTTCTAACAACCATGTAGGGAATATCAAATAACTGAATGTTCCAACCAGTGACAGCATCGGGAGGATCCGTAACCCACCAATTCAAAAAAGAATTCAACAATGCTTTTTCATCCTCACACCAGCGATAGTCAACATTCAAGTGCGCTGTATGTTCAGTAGGGGTATATTCACCGCAGCCCCAAGTTATTATTTCCTTAGTGTGTGCGTCTTGTATAGTAATCAGTGTAATTTGTTCTAGGGGATTTAATACATCAGGGAAGCCATGTTCTACTGTAGTTTCAATATCTATTGAAATAAGTTTTATTTTGCTTTGGTCCCAGGGAACTTCGTCAGGAAACTTTTCAGTTAGATATTGATAGTTCCAATCGGACTGTCCGTAGATAGGATAGTTAGAAACATGAGAATAGTTATGAATAAATTCCTTAGCTTCGGTGTTAGTTTCAAACTTTACAGGAGAAACATTTTCTCCGAACATTGACCGATACTTGCTCGGCTTATCGGAAGGAACGAATAAAGTAGGTTGGAAATCGTGCCTGGCTGTTTGTCGTTTGCCAGTTTTGCTGATACCCCTGTAGAGTATCTTGTTGCCGTAGTGTTTAGCGTATGTGTAGAACATTAAAACTCCCTATCATTTTAAACATTATACAATGAAGGGAGTCATATGTCAAGTGCTTAAACAGTAACTATGCCCTCGGCTATTAGTCTTTCTCGGTTAGCTAGGTGTTGCTCCTGTATGTCATCTTTCGATTGACCTTCATACCTAACTGCATATCCTTCTTTAATCAAAATATCACCTGCAAGGCAATATCTATCTTCTTCTGCATAGTAAACTACAAAGTCGCCTAAGATACGACCGAATTTACCTTTCATATCTTCGCCATCTTTTGCTACACGAGTTTTTAGAACAGCAGTTTTACCAAGAAGACTTTTCAACCTAGCTCCAGCAGCTTTACCAAACTTCTTTTCCACCTTATCACGGGTTCTAGACTCTGGTGTGTCTATTCCCATCATGCGAACTCTTTCGTCTTTCAACCAAACACCGAAACCAAGATCAATATCAACGTCAACGGTATCTCCGTCCACAACCTTTCTTATTGTTGCTCTATATTCGTACATAGTTTATCCTGTAATCACTTGTTTGATAGAGGATGTTGCTACCTTATCATCAGGCACAACGATACCGCTACCAAATCTTTTATTGTATTCATTTAACAAATCAGTAGAAGGACTGTACACCGAAACAACATGCATAGGCATAATCGGAACAATATTATCTTTTGCATAGGGGGAGTAAGGAGTTAGGCCGAGTACAAATTCATACTCATTCTCAGGCTTAGGTCTCATCATGATATAACAAGGCTTTTCAATTTGGATCATTCGTCCGCCCTCGAGGATTACCTCTGTAACAGAACCAATGATGTCTTCTCCTGAGGAGAGTTTTATAATTTGTACTTCGGCCATAACAAAATCCTATATTCAGTTCACTTTAATTTCTTTTGGTTTCTTCTCTTCGGGAATGATTCTTACAAGAGAAATACATAACATACCATTTTCAAAATCAGCATCTAGCACCTCAACATCTTCTGACAAAGCAAAAGTGCGTGTAAAGTTTCTAGCTGCAATACCTTTATGAAAGTATTCTTTTTTATCTTCACCACGATCTTGTACACCTTGGACAACAAGTTTGTTGCCTTCTGGCACTACATGAATGTTGAATTCATCTTTCGTGAATCCAGCCGCAGCGATTTCAATGACGAAATTTTCATCGTCTTGTTTGATAATGTTATACGGGGGATAGTTATTAGACAATTCAGAAACATTTTCTAAGTTATCAAACATCTTATCAAAGCCCACGGTGAATGGACGAACATTATCTAAAATTTCAGCCATGCTGGCCACATTGTACTTACGAGTTACCATCTTGCGTCTCCTTTTCAGCGAGTATGTAATGGGACCCTTACGGCATCCCGGTATTGTGTCAGATCAACTGACAAAACTATTTATATAAGATTTATAATTTAGTTTATCTTTTTTTACCAATATTATATTTCGGTACTAATTGCCAATCTGTTTTCTCTTTAAAAGAAACTATTTTGACTTGGCTCATAGGACAACCTACTAATTTTTCTGTATTGAGTATTTCAACTAGACCCCATTCTTGTAAAAGTTTACCGATAGTATTCCTTCTTTGAATATCATTTTCAGTAAAATCAGCTACTTTTCCATCAAGAGCAAACAACTCTTTAAAGTGAGTTATAAAATATCTTCCCTGCTTGTGCAGGATATGACAAGACTGATAAAGAATCTGATCTTTGCGGGAAGCTACCCCAATTCGTGAAAGGGTTTCTTTTATTTTTAAAAAGTTTTCTGGGTTATCTAATCTGATTTCTAACGGAGAGTATCCAGGATAATCAATGTCAAAAAAATTACTACGGTCGTTCATTTTTCAAATACCTATATTAATACGACTTCAATTCACATAGGTATTTATAATTTTCCTCCTTTAGAGGTTTGTAACTTCAATTTTATAAGCTCCACATCATCTTCAGATAGAATACGCAATGCTTCCTTTGCCTTGATGAAACTATAACCAAAAAATTCTTGAACTGCTTTTATATTAGACTCTTCAGACTTTATCCACTTGTTATATCTTTTTCCTTTTCTAACTACACCTTTCAAAAAATCAAACTGCATCTTTTTATCCAGATGTGGGCGAGAGTTCATCTCGTTGCCAGCAATAACAGTATCGGGAGAATAACCCATAGCACGATTAATAATGAAAGCATTATACTCTTTTTCAGTTCGCTCATCTAGTATCAGATCCTCTTTTGTATAATTTATTGCTTGAACATAATCAAAAGGACTTATCTTTTTGATTTTTTCCTCAAAGTCTTTTTCGTTTATTTCCTCATCAGGAGGACCTAGTTCTTCAAGAAAGCTCACTTTATCGTATTCCAAATAGTTTTCTTCTAGCTTTGGTTATCATTTGTCGTATCTTCCTGACTATAAAATACAATCTCTTTATGTTAGACCAGATTTTAGAGAAGATTGTTTTTATGACATTCCAGATAGCCATGAAAAAGTTTTTTATCCCAATTAATATTGCTAATACTAATCTCTTTATTCCGTTGAGAATTCCTAATACTATTTTCTTGACACCATTTATAACCCCGAGGACAACCTTTTTGATTCCGTTTACAACCCCGAGGACAACCTTTTTGATTCCATTAAATACAAATGAAAATAATCTTTTTATACCACTAGAAGTGTTTGATGAAACAGTTTTAACTCCGCTGGAGGTACTGGAAAACAGCCCCTTCAATCCTTGAAGTATGTGCCACTGCCTTACTTTTTTATATTTTATTCTAACGATACAAAGTATTTCATTTGGTACAAACTCAAGGAATTCATTGTAATCATGAATATGCTCCCAACCAATTTGACCATCCTCATCAAATACAATTCCCTTTACCCAAACCTCGTGAGAATATCCACCTTTAAAGACTACTCTTATTTTAGAGTGATGATCCACTGTTGAAAATTTTGTATTCATTTGAATTTTACCGATGCCATTATTTCTGTTAGGCAAGCTATAAGGTTAATTTCCTGATCTGCAACAAAGGCAGATTTGTACTGATAGTCTGCAATAAGTAGAACCATCTGAGGAACTGTGGAAATTTCAGGCACCAAACTATCAAAAATAAATCTAAAAATTCCTTGAGGATCGCTATCAACATTGTTAGCAACCCACTTCCTCATCTTCTTCCAGTCTTTTTCTTTCAAAGAAGTGATAAGTTCTTTAGTATTTATCTCTGCTATATTGTTAAGGATTCCCTCATCAATTATGTCAGATGAGCTATAACGCTGTAATTCGTTTATGACTCTCCTGTAATCAGGGAAATATTTCTTGAGCAATTCTGCTAGAACAGAAGTCTTGTATTCAACACCCTCAGAACTTAGTATGTCCTGCATACGCTTTAGAAAGGAGACACATAGATCAGGCTTATCTTCATTTCTCAGAGCAAACTCTACTACTGTAGTCCTGCTATGCAGAGGAGATATGATACGTTGCTTATAATTACAAGTAAATATGAAACGACAATTCTCTGAGAAGTTTTCAATAAAAGCACGGAGAGCAGGCTGCACACTATCCTTGTTAAGATAATCAGCCTCGTCCAGAATTACAACCTTAGTTTTATTCTCAAAGCTGAAAGCACTAGCAAACTGCTTTATTTTAGTCCTGAGAGTATCTATTTGTCGTCCTTCGTCCGAGCCGTTGATAACAATATAATCACAGCCCAACTCTTCGCACAATGCTCTAGCTACTGTAGTCTTGCCTGTACCAGCAGAACCACACAAAAGGAGATTAGGAATCTCTCCTTTTTTAACAAACTCCTTGAATGTGGATTTAATATCATCAGGTAAAATACAGTCATCTATAGTCTGAGGTCTATATTTTTCGACCCAAAGAAAATTACCTTTATCCATTATTATCCACCAAACTTTTCTTTAATTGAAGTATCGTCATTAATAACCAACTCAATGTGCCTGCCTTCAGTTTCTTCTTCAGTAGAAGTATCATCCTCAGCAATTACTTCAGATTCTTGTTTCTCTTTATTCACTGTCATTTTCTGTTCCTGTAAAAACGTCCTCGTCCTCGTTCATGACTTTTTTAATAAAGCTAAGAGCAGGACCAGGGCGAGAGTATATGTACTCTATAGTCTCGCCGTACTTGTTGAATTCAACTACCCATCCATTAGTAGCCTCACGAATTTGTATTTCAAGGCGATCTTCGTTCATTACGAAATCTCCGAGGTCTTGTCAAGTGCCAACCAATACTTAACATCAGTTTTAGTATTAGCAAGATACATGAATTTCTTTTCAGAAATAACCACATGATAATTGCCTGAAATAACTTTGAAGTTTTCTATTGCAAGATGTGCTGAAAATGTTTTGTCACTTTCGCCAATAACTTGTTTGAAAGAATTAGTCTTAGGGGTTGCAGGATCACCTACAGTCAAAGTAACTTGATTACCATCACCAATCACACTCAGCATAGGAGCACCTGTGATGCCAACTGCCTTTGTAATCATGTTGAGAGAGTCTTCAGACAGATCAAAGCTGTAGTATTCATCTACTTCGATTTGCTTGTTAGGAGCAGAAGTTATGATTGCAGGATCAGCATAATAGTATTCAAAAATACTTTGATCCTTAGAGACTGACAGCGATTCAGAACCGAAATTCACATCAGTGTCTTCCATAAGAGTCAAGAGTCCGAGTAAGCTATTAAGGTCGTAAATCGCAAACTCCCGATCAAAACTTTCCGAAACAGTAGCACGAGCAAAAATGTTTTTGCCTGAACTAATAGTTGATAGAACATTGCCTTCACGGATTAGAATATTAGTATTCACACCTGCAAAGTTTTTAAGAACCGAAATTGTTTCATTGCTAATTTTCATATTGTACCTCAATTTGAATTTGTATAACCAGTATACAAAATAAATAATATAATGTCAAGAGTCATTATTGATTCTATCGTGTTCATAAAGTGCTAAGAAAGCATAGTGAATTACTTTCATCAAGTCTTTCCTATGATCTGAAGGGTCTCCTTTCTTACCGTATCTAGCGTTGTACTTATCGACATTTCCTAGAAAAAATCCTAGGCCATGTCCTCTATCGACTATGACTTCGGAGGACTGAAGTCCTCCTTGTCCATAGTGTCCCTTGTAAGTAGAGTCTATGTACTGCTTAAACTCTTCAATAAGGACATCTTCATTAAACTTGTAGATTTTTTTAGCCATCAATATCTCCTGTAGCAACTTTAACTGTACCGTTCTCTAAATACATAGAGCCCAATCGAGTATCGTAATTGCCATACTCATATAAGTCCTTGGCATCTAGTGCAGCGCCTTTGCCTGCAGCCTTCCAAAGCTCCTTATCATTACTATTTTTCCAAAATTTATCTAACCATGAAGTGATAATAGCTGCTCTATCCATCTCGGCTGAGAATTTGTATAATAGAACATAACCATACTTCTTACATAGTGTAGTCCAGGTAGTTCCCATTGTAGTCTTAATCTCAAGGCTGTTAATGATCTTGTCACCTTTCATAAAGTGAATATCATAACGTGACTGATTATCTACAGCAATAGCATGAATGTCAGTGTCCAACTCATTCCAAAACTCAGCAAAATAATGTGCGAGTACGTGGTGTACCATAGTACCTTTAAAGTTCTTCTCATTACACTTCTTGAACCATTCACGATTTTTCATATATCCTACTTCATTCAGTACAGCATCTTGTAATGCTTCCCAATTAAAGTCATCCAACAGGTCATCCATCTCATCTGACTGGTCATAGGTGCGTCTGTTTGGATCATGCCTCTCAGCAAAGTCTTCATACTGACTTTTGAATTGACCTTCAACAGTTTTACCTTGCTTGTACTCCAATAGCTCGGCAAACAAATCGTCTCTTTGCTCGACATTAACTTTTAATTTCTTGTCATAATATCCAAGCTCTAACTTGGCCAACATATCAAATGTATTTGAGGCAATGTTAGACTCACGCATGATTTCTTTTTTACGACCCACAGTAATTTTAATTTCACCGTAAGTTTCTTCTTCACACTTGATACCTTCCTTTGCTTGCAAGTAACGATCAATAACAGGAACCGTTACACGGGTATTGTCAGCCCGCAGCTTAGATAATACAACAGGATGCATCGGATCTATTTCATCTACCCCACCGTAAAGCTGAATCAACTCCTCGGGTCTTGGCAACTCCTGTACAGGTATGTCTTCACATCCTAGAGTAACCAAAGTCTCAAAGCGAGTATTACCACCGACAATGATATTAGAATTAGCAAATACTTTTATAGCCTCGTTAAGACCTTCTTTTACAATAGAATCTTTGAGGTTCTGACGCTCCTCAAGAGCCTGGCCTACACGACATCTGCGTATTGTATTATTGGCTGGGTGTGTCGTAAGAGTGTCTGCTTTAGATACTCTGGACACTGTAGGTCCTACATACACTACTGTGCTTGAAAGTTTCATAATTGTTTCCTTTAGTTTAAGTGCTTACTTTTTGGCAACGCCCAGGACTAGTAAGTAACTCCTGTGAATTGGGACTTTTTATAGACAGCCCCAAGTCTTATATCTAATACTACTACCTTCAGCGAACAATGTCAAGCCTAAACCTGACATCATCCGTAGAATTACCACTGCTCTCCTACGTTAGCCAAGTCA